>OGZI01001423.1_pt1 | contig 24094 bp, 18 predicted proteins | sample 1576711 | NCBI WGS metagenome assembly OGZI01 (sample SAMEA3541482, study PRJEB24748) | human gut metagenome | biome: human gut; feature: human-associated habitat; material: faeces | place: China | collected 2012
ATAGACCATGTCTATTTTTATGAAATTGATTTTGCGAAATTAATTATACGTCATCCAAATTATTCCTCATGTATAAATTGGTGAACTATACAGTTCCTGTTCTTCCACTGTCCATTTCCTAAAAAACAACATTTTTCAAAGTTTTCCGCTGTTTCACAAACGAAATCTATGCTATACTGAATTCACGGAAAGCCAGAATACACAAAAGGCGGCCTACCCTCCATCATCGGAGGGGCTGACCCTCCAGACCAAAGAGGAAAGGAGGGCGATGCCAATGTACGTTACATATTCGGATCTGATCCAGATAGGTATCTTATTGGTTTCCCTTGCCAGTCTCATGTATGAGATTTTCAAAGGAAGAAAATAGCCGCCCACTACTGCGAATAGTGAACGGCTGATGCTGTAAAGCATATAGTTTGTCATTGTCGAGGGTAGGCCATGTATCTCTGGCTTTCCCCTTTCTATATTCAATATATCACATCTAAATATAGAGTGCAAGGTTATTTCTGTGCTGTCATCCGCAGATCTGCTCCTTCTTCCTAAATGCACGCCGGAACCAGGGTAAAATAATCTGGTTAAAGGAAAGAGCTTGCAGAGCAGCCAGAAGTTAGCTTTTTCTGAATGGTAATGCTATTAAATTCCCTAATAATGCAATAACTGCATATCCAACTACATAAACCCACGCACTTGAGTTATAAAACATAATCGTTTCCTGTTCTGCATGCTCTTCTGGTTATTCCAGTTTCGGGAATCTCATTCCTCGCCGCTTACATCGTCGCCTGCGTACAATAGCTGTGCAAGTGGAATATCATAATAATGAGCCACTGCCGCTCCTGGCGCGCCGCAAAGCACCATTGTAATGCAAAGCTGTTCTTCTCCTTGTGTATATTCATAAATTGGTATATCGAGCACCTCGGATTTAAGATACCCAATGATTGGAAGCGTATGTTCTTCTGCAAACCGCTCCAATTCCTTTCTCAAATAAGTAATCACACATTTTTTCGGAAGAGTTCTCTCTAAAAAGTTCTCCGGATGAATAATCGGACTTTTACTGGTATCAAATTCACAGATAGGATATTGATTTTTTACAATCATACTCTTTAACCTCCTCTCTTCCTTTTTCTATACCCAAAATATCATATCTGTTTTTTAATAGCAAGACGTTTTCAGCTGCATAAATCTGCCTCATGGCAGCTATTCTTTTCATTGTTTCATTGAATACATTTTTTCTAATAACGAACGATTCCTGCAGCTTTCTCCCATAAAAAAGAAGAAAGGTTCCCATGGCTCCTTTAGCAGAAAAGAAGAGAAGAAAGGTTCCCGTGACTTTCAGTGGAACAGGGAATCTTTCTTCTCTTCTTTTCTGCTCTTTTTCTCTTCTTCCTTTTACAGCTTCATCAGGTACTCTCCTATTTCTCTGGCCAGGCGGAGAGCCGTGGGAAGCAGCTCGTCCGGAAAGTAATTTCCGTAGTTGTTGGCCTCGAAGCTGAAATATCCGGTGTAGCCGATCTCTCTTAATGTCTGCACCACTTCTTTCCAGTTTACTGTGCCGAACAGCGGCATCACGTGCATCAGATCCGGATCTGTCATGCTGTGGGTGTCTGAGACGTGGGTGGCCTTTAAATGCTTTCCTATATAGAGCAGGGACTGTCTCTGATCCTGCTTCATAATATCCGCGTGCTCGAAATCCCAGCAGATTCCCATTCTCTCGTCGTCAAAGGAGGTGACGAAATCCACCATCTCCTCCGGCGTAGCGCAGTATTTGCGCTTCGGGGCAATGGAATAGTCGCACATATTTTCAATGGCAAAGGCCATGGGGTATTTCTCCGTTTTTCTTAACAGCTCCTGAAAATACGCCGTATTCTTCTCCTTGGAGGATTTCACCAGAGCCGGGCTGTCAAAGTCTGTCTCCGGGTGGGTTACGCAGAGGGGAGAGCCCAGAGCCGCGCAGCAGTAGATGGAACGCTCGACCAGCTCCTCATGGCGGGCTCTCTCAGCGGCCGTCATCGGCGCGCAGAAATTGTAGGTGTAGGCGTGGCACTGGCCGAAGGAAACGCCCAGCTCGTCCTTTTTCCTCTCAATGCGGGCCAGCCACTTCTCCCACTGATCCGTCAGGAACGGGGAATGGGGCAGGGACCAGTCGTAAAAGCTGATGTCGAAGGTGTCAAAGCCCGCCGCAAAGGCCAGCTCCATCATATCCTCCATGGGCATAATACTCTTGTCCGGCCTCTCAAATACGATATTGGTGGATGTGGATAATTTCATATTTTAAAACCTTTCCATGTTTCATTTTTCATCTTAAAAAGGCAGAGGCGTAAGACTGCCTGTAACAAAAATGTTCTAAATAAAATTGAATTTTTCGTTTTTTAAAAAAATTCTTTTTTAAGAAAATACTCGTTTTTCAAGAAAACTTAAAAGCTTCTCCCAGTCGTAGTCCCAGGCCGCCTGAACGAAAGATCCCTGCTTCTTAAATCTGCCGCTGTTCCCAAAGAGCGTCTGCCCTGTGGTGTACTCTCCTCTGGTCTCCACTATCACATGTCCGGAAACTGTTTTTGCTATCTCCGGGCAGAGAGCCAGACAGACGGCCGCGCTGTCTACCAAAAGGCTGTAGGGCTCTAAACCGTGATCCAGGTTAAACTGCACCGCCCGCCTTAAAAACTTCGTTTTTTCGTTTTCTCCCGCTCTGGCTAACAGCCGATCCATCATGGAATTGTCCAGGCGTCTCGTCACGTCCAGCCCCGCCGCTGTGATAGGAATGCCGGAGCCAAACACCGCCGCCGCCGCCTCTGGATCCTGGGCCAGGTTCCACTCAGGCCGTGGATTTAGATTTTCATAATCCGGCCGCAGGCCGTAGCTTCCTGCTATGGTGTAAATCCCGGCGGCGGCTTTAGCCGCCGCCGGGTCGTTCTGAATCATCAAAGCCAGATTTGTCATAGGCGCCAAAGAGATAATGGACACCTGGCCTGGAAAGCGTTTTACCGTCTCTGCCATAAAGCGCCAGGCCTCCCCTGGCTCCTCCTTCTTCGCCGGATCCGGAAGTCCCGTCTGGGACAGGCCGTCGCAGCCGCAGTAGGCGTCGTCAAACTCCATGCGGCGAACAAGGGGCATTTCTGCCCCCTGTACTGCCGGAATCTCCTCTCTGCCGCAAAGCGTCTGGATCTTCAAAATATTCTTAATGCTTCTGGCTGAATCGCAGACTCCGAAGGCAGCCGTCATTCCCAGGATCTCCAGCTCCGGCGAAGCCATGGCTAACATCAAGGCAACCGCGTCGTCCGCGCTGGGATCAGTGTCAATAATCACCTTTCTGGTTATTCTGTCTGTCATACTGTTTTATTCTCCGTTTGCGCGGTAGTAGTCGTTGAAAATCTGGTTGCAGCCGTCGATAATCGCTGTCTTTGTATCCTCTGCAGAGGCCTGTCCGTTTCCGAGCATCAGCATGGCGTCCTTGATCGTTGTGTCCACTGCGTCAGAGTTTGGCACAAACGGAGCCAGAACCGCCTCGTTGGCCTTCATCATCACCTCGCCCGGAACTGCCAGCTGCGGAGTCTCTGCAATGGCGTTCTGATAGCTCTCAAGCTCCGCGCTGTTTTTATTAACCGGAACGTATCCCGCTCCCTCTAACCACATAGCCTGAGCCTCTGGAGATACCATGTACTGCTCGAACTCCCATGCCGCCTTCACTGTCTCGTCGTCGCCGCGGTTTAACAGGAAGAGTCCGGAACCGCTCGGGTAAGCGCCTCCGATATCGTCGGAAGTTACCAGCGGAATCTGAGCTACGCCCCAGTTAAAGCTGTCTCCAACTAACTCCTTAATGGTAGGAATACGGGAGCTGCTCATGATAGCCATGGCGTTGATTCCCTGGGCGAACTCCTCGTTGATGGAATCATTGGTGGGCTTGTAGGCTCCTGTGTCCACTACCTTCTGCCACTCGGCCAGATATTTGTCAAGGGCCTCCTCGCAGGCCATTGTCTTCATCTTATCGCTGTGGCCGCTCTCGTTGTCTCCCAGGTAGGTTCCCTGTCCCTGTGTGGCAATCCAGTTGCCCAGCTCGAACAGGCTGACTCTCACGTTTAAGCCGTACTCTGCGTCCGTCTCGTCCTTTAACTGTCCTAAAATAGAAGCCATCTCGTCGATGGTCTGAGGAACCTGCGCTCCGATCTGATCCAGGTAATCCTGGTTATAGTAGAGAAGCAGAGTGGAGGTACTCCAGGGAAGTCCAGCCAGCTTTCCGTTAATAGAGAAGGAAGAAACCGCATTGGGAATCAGATCCTCCTTGGAAACGGAATTGCCCTCGCCAGCCAGCATTTCCTCAGCTGTGACAAGGCGCTCATAATCTCTTACCAGGCTCACGTGCTCGCCGTACAGCTGAATCACGTCAGGCATATTTTCCACGTCGTCTGTGGACATGGCGGCTGTCAGAGCCTCTGTGCCAGGCCAGTTCTGGAATACAGGAGTTACGTGGATCTTCTTTTCCTTTCCGATGGTCTCGTTAAACTGGTCTACCTGCTTCTGGGTAATCTCTCCATACACGCCGTCCATGGAGTGCCAGAACACAACCTCCCTTGTGCCGTCCTCGTTGACGGTTCCCACTGCCGCGTTCTTGTCCGCGCTGTCTCCGGATCCGCCTGCGCAGCCTGCAAGGCTTAACGCCATGACTCCGGCAGCTGCCGCCGCTGTCATTTTCTTTAACTTCATTGTTTTGTCCTCCTTATCTGGATTTTCTAGTTTATTTGAATTTTTTATTCTTTTACAGAACCGCTCATCATGCCGCTGACGATTTTCCTCTGGAAAATCAGGAACAGAAGCACAGTCGGCAGAAGAGCCACAATAACGCCGGCCATAACCGGTCCGAAGATAGCGGACTCTCTGTCCTTTAACATGGTAATTCCCACCTGGATGGTACGCATCTCGTTCCTGTTGGTGACAAGCATGGGCCACACGTACTGGTTCCACACGCTGACGAAGGAAGAGAGGAATACGGTTACCATAATCGGCTTGCTGGCCGGCAGAAGCACCCAGAGGAAAAATCTCACGTTGCCGCAGCCGTCCACGTAAGCCGCCTCCTTCAGCGACTTGACGAAGGAGAGGTAGAACTGCCGGAGCAGGAATACGTTGGTAGCCGACACCAGGAAAATGGAACACATTCCCGCGTAGGTGTTAATCAGTCCCATCCGGCTGATAGTGGTAAAGTTAGATACAATCAGCACGTCCGGCGGAATCATAATGGTCGCCATCGCCAGGGTAAACAGAAGCTTCTTTCCCTTAAACTCAAAGAATGAGAAGGCAAAGGCAGCCATGGTGGCCGTCACCATTCTGGCCACGCTGCAGATGGACGCCACGATGAAGGAATTCAGCATGTAGCGCAGCAGCATGGTTCTGGAAAACGCCGTCTTATAGTTTTCCAGCGTAGGCTTGGGCGGCAGAAGATTCGGCGGGGAAGACAGCACGTCCTTCTGCTCCATAAAGGATACGGAGGCAGCGTAAAGAATCGGAAACAGTATTAACAGGGCGCAGAAAATACAGACCGCCTGAATCAATATGTCATACATGGTCTTCTTTCTCATTGATAGTGTACTCCTTTCTTCTCCCACGCAAAGCCGGCCATAGTAGCCGCAAAAGCGATCAGGAAGGCGATAATCGCCGCCGGGTTGGCGTTGGTATAATTGGCCGTACCGGAAATCTGTTTGTAAATATACTGCATCATGGTAATGGTAGAGTTCTGCGGTCCTCCGTTTGTCAGGACGTTGGAAAGACTCATCATCATTACGCTGAAGGAAATATCTGTGATAATCAGGTAAAACATCGTCGGCGAGGTGAGGGGCAGGTAAATCTTAAAAAGCATCTGAAGAGGCGTCGCTCCCTCTAAGGACGCGCTCTCGATGATATCCTGTGAAATTCCTCTGACCGCCGATAAAAGAAAGATAAACGCGTAGCCGGTGGACAGCCAGATCTGTACGATGGCAATGGACAGCAGCGCGAACTTCGGATCGTTGAGCCACTGAATATCCAGGCCAAACACACCGTTAATAAAGCCCAGGCTCGGCACAAAGAGCAGCTGGAAAATCATGGCCGTCACTGAGGAAGCCATAGCCATGGGAACGGCAAAGGACGCCTCGTAGAAGGCCGACGTCTTCCTTCTCTTGTTGGCTAAAAGCGCCAGAAGAAGACCTAAAATCTTGGAAACCGGAACCGTCAGCAGGGTGAAAATAATGGTATTTACGATGGATTTGATAAATACCTCGTCCTTTAAAATATAGGCATAATTTTCAAGCCCCACGAACCGCTTTAAATTTCCATAGGAATCTACGATGAAAAGACTCTTAAACACCGTTACCAGGAACGGATAAAAGGTAAACACACCAAACAGGATAAATGCCGGCAAAAGCCACAAGTAAGGCTCCGCCTTCTTTAGAACCGATTTTTTCACTCCATTTTTCCTCCACAATTAGCTGATTCACAGTAGCGCTTCACCGCCTCGATTACGCCGTAAACCGTCTCCCCCTGGCAGACATAATCAGCCTGTTCCTTGAGAACCTCCTCGGCGTTTCCTACGGCCGCTCTGATTCCTGCAGCTGAAAACATGTCCAGGTCGTTGGCATTGTCTCCAATCACCAGGATCTCTTCCCGGCTGATTCCCAGATAGCGGGCAAGCCGTTCTACTCCCGTTCCCTTGCTGCAGCCTTCCGGCATGGCCTCAAAACAGCGGCTGCCGTACCGGACTACGTGAATTCTGTTTTTTTCCTCCTCGAGAAGAGGGCGAAGCATATCGCACCGGCCGGGGCTGTCCGGATCAATAATCATAAGCTTTTGAAGCCTCTGCCCGTTCCATTCGTCCCCTTCCGGATGGATCAGATGTTTGTAAAGACCGCTTTCCTGAGATTTCCGGCGGATATAGTCGTTCTGCCGGTAAACTCCCTCTGTGTTCCCATCTGTCAGGAAGACAGCAAGCCCCATACGGTCCGCCTCCTCCACTGTGCGTCTCACCGCATCTGCCGGAAGAAGCTCTTCCCAGATAAATTTCTCTCCGTCGTGGCCCGCCGCTCCGTTGGACGCTACGACCGGAAGTGTAATGTTAAGAGCCTTTTTGTACTCCTCAAGCATTCCGACCGGTCTTCCGCTGGCCAGTGTAAAGGCGATGTGCTGTTCAGAAAGCAGCTGTGCAAGCTGTCTGATTCCTTCGCCCATGACGCAGTCCGCGCCAACCAGGGTCCCGTCCACGTCGCTGACTACCAGGCGCACCTTTGAACTGATATCTGCCATATCTGCCTCCCATCTGCTGATCCAAACCTCTGCAAAGCTTTTTCTTCTTAATTATATTGAATTTTCGCCTCTGCGTCTTTCTCTCTTCCGACTTTTTTTATCACTTTTCCGACCTTTTTATCTCTCCGTTTTTACAAATGCAATAAAAAAATGCTATTTATATTTTCATTTCTCGACATAAATAGCACTTTTTCGATATAATTGTATTTTTCAGACTTACACTTCGCGAAACCGCTTTTTATACTGCTTTGGAGTATATCCCGTCTCCTTGCGGAACATCCTGATAAAATGGGAAAAATTGTCGTAGCCCACCTCGGCGGCGATTCCGCTGACCGGCAGATCAGAATGCTTCAGAAGGTGCTCTGCCTGCTTCATCCTCTTTTTAATCGCGTACTCCTTCACCGTCATGCCCGTTTCTTTCTTGAAAATCCGGTTTACATAATCAGGATTCAGATTCAGTTCCCTGGCAATTTCCTTCCGGCTGATTCCAGTCTTCAAGTTTTCCTTGATCATTCCTTTGATCCGGCCTGCCAGCTCCGCCCCGCTGCTGTTTCCGTCCGGGAAGGACAGGCGGGTGATCAGCTCCATGCACATGCGGATCCAGCGGCACATATCGTCAATGGAAAAACAGGCGGTTTTGTAATGCTGGTAAACCTCCTCGTCCTCAAACAGCTGGTGGGCCTTGATCTCCCTGTACTCCATGCAGGCGAAAAACATCTGCAGAATATCCTGCTGCAGAATCCGAAAGCTCATCTCGTCCAGCCGCTTTTTCTTAGCCTGCTCTACCAGAAAACGGCGGATTTTCTCCACCAGTCCGTCGGTCTGCCCGGCAAAAATCAGTTCACCCCAGTCGGAGGGAAGGATAATCCGCTCCTTCAGACGGCGGTCTCCCTCCTCCCGCTCTCCGTCCCTTTGCGTCACATACTGGATGCTGTCCTGGCAGAGCACGTCGTCCTTGCTGAAACGCAGCAGCCGCGAATAAGTTTTTTCCATCTCCTCGCAGAAAATATCTCCGCTGACGTAGCACAGGATCTGGGCGCCGAACATGTCCCGGCACCGCTCCACCAATCCCGGACCGATTTCCCGGAAACGCTCCCCTTCTTTCTCATCTAAAATCACCACCACTCTGGTGTAGATGACAATGACCTGGCTGGTCTGGACGTTTCCCTTCACCACTCCCTTGGCCAGGTTCTGAATGGCAGACTGGCACAGTTCCTCGCCCCAGCGTCTCTGAACCTCTTCCACATTTTTAATAGTAATCAGCACCATGCGGTAGCGGGCGTCGGCGTCCAGGCGGATGTTGCAGCCGCGGGCCTTCCTGCTGATAATCTCCGGATCATTTCTGATTCTTCCCAGGCACACGTCCTTCCAGAACAGCTCCTTGATAGCCATATGATTTTCCATCCAGCAGTCGCCGTACTCCTTTTTCAACTCTTCCTCCTCACGCTTCCTCTGTCTGGCCAGAATCCCCTTTACCGCGCTTCTCAGCTGATTTTCCTCCACCGGCTTCAGCAGAAAATCACCGGCCTCCAGGCGCAGAGCTTCCCTCGTAAGCTCAGGACTGCAGGAAGCGCTGATTACAATGACGCCTCCCCGGTAGTTCTGGCCGCGAAGCTCTCTTAAAATTTCAATCCCCTCATTTCCAGGCATGTCGGCGTCGCAGACAATCAGTCCCGCCGGTTCCTTTTTGAGCTGGGAAACAGCCTGTTCCCGGCTGTAGGCCGACGTAATCGGAAGGATATCCTCTGTCGTTTTGCTGAGAGCAATTTTCAGAGCGCGTATGGTATTTCTGTCGTGGCTGATAAGCATGAGATGCATAAGCGTATTCTCCGTTTCCTGTGGTATATGTTCTGGGCGCGCCAGTATGCGAAGGGCTTCTTACCCCTGCTGTCCTGCCGTTGCTGGTGAATCCAGTATACCAGCATCAGCGGAGCGTTTCAATGAGTTCTGTAGGTAAGAAAAATAAATCAGGCCCGGGCAGTCGGCTGCGTTTTCGGCTCGATTCGCGCATCTATGATCCGCCGTTCGCGAAAACTCGCCTTACGGCTCAAACACTTCGCTCGGCGGCGGAAATCAGCGCAAATCTCGCTGCGAAAGCCTCGCCATCACTGACTGGCCTGGCTATTTTTCTGTTTCACAGTATAATCAATTTGCCTCATGCAGTTTTTTGCTTCCCCTCGCGTTTTACCCTCTACCAGATCAAAACCGCCAGAAACAGCAGATTCCACCAGGTAAAAACCGCCAGATAGCGCCCCTTCTTCTCCGGATATTCGGCCGCCACCTGCTTGTAGGAAATCAGGCTGGCCATGGACGCGATGAGGGTTCCCAGGCCGCCCAGATTTGTTCCTATAATCAGCTGCTCCCACTGATCTGTGAAATTGGACAGCAGAAGAGCCGCAGGCACGTTGCTGATCACCTGACTGATTCCGATGGCAGCCACTTTCTCATGGCCTGCAATCATATTGACCACAAATTCCCTGAACGGCGGGAAACGATTCATATTTCCGATAAACACAAAGAAGAACAGAAACGTCAGGAGCAGGGAATAGTCTACTTTTCTAAAGAGGATTCTGTCTCTATACATGACGGCCGCTACGACAGCCAGGAGAAGGCCGGGAGCTGGCAGAACGCCGCCCACTGTCTGAAGGCAGATAAAAAACAAAAGGAGGTAATAGACCGTCCCGGAAGTCTCCGGCTTTTTCGTCTGCTCTGTCATGGTGACGCAGGTTTTCTCCTTTCCCGCCCCAAAAAAGACGCACAGGCACAGCAGAAGCGCCGCAGCCGCCGTATGGGGCAGCATCAGCCTTAAAAACGCTGAAAGAGTCATTCCGGAAACACTGTACAGATACAAATTCTGCGGATTTCCCATAGGCGTAAACATACTTCCCAGATTGGCGGCAATGGTCATAAGCGTGACAACGCGGCACAGCCGCCCGGTCATTCCGGCCATCTTCAGAATCATAATGCCAAAGGGGACAAAGGTAATAAGAGCCACGTCGTTGGTGATAAACATGCTTCCAAAAAAGCACAGAAAAACCAGCAGAAATACGATGCCCCGCTCTGATTGAATCCTCTCCAGAAGCCGTTCTCCCACATACCGGAACACTCCCAGGCCGCTGAGCCCAGCCACCACTGCCATCAGGCAGAACAGGACGATAATGGTTCCCATATTGGAAGAAAAATAATTCAGATACTCCCGATCCGGCCTTACCAGAAAGCAGGAAAGAAACGCCAGAAGGCCTGAGACAGCCAGAACGGTCTCCTTTTTCAAAAATTCTATGACAGCTTTAAACGATAGGCTCATGATACCTCTTTCTCCTTCTCCAAAAATTTTCTGTACGTCAGATCCATTCCCACTGCTCCCAGAGGCGCTGTAATGAGAATGGAAAGCACAGCCACAGACAGCACCAGCTGGCCGCAGGGCAGCCCCGCCGCCAGAGGAACGGATCCAATAGCCGCCTGAACTGTGGCCTTAGGAAGATAGGCGATGATTCCAAACAAACTCTCTCTTCTGTTCAGCTTTGTGCCTGCCAGGCAGAGGCAGACTCCCACCGCCCGGAATCCCAGGGCAATGGCAATCATCAGCACAGCCGCCGCCCCTGCTCCCATCGTATAGCGGATATCCACAGCTGCGCCCACCAGCACAAACAGCATAACCTCAGCCGCAACCCAAAGCTTTCCGAATTTTTCAGACAGACGCTTTGACACAATCGGAGCGCTTTTTATTTTTATCATACACGCCATACTGACCACGGCCAGAAGGCCGGAGACAGAAACAACATCCTCCAGCCAGGCTTCCACCGACATGAGAAGAAAAGACATTCCCAAAACAACGACCACCTTCATGCTGTTTCTGATATAATGCTTTTTCTCATAGGCCCTCTCAAAAAAACAGCTCAGCCCATAGCCAAAAACGGCTCCCAGAAGGATTCCCAGCACAATGGAAACAGGAATATTCAGAAAATCAGCCGCCCTGACGCTTCCCCCCTGGGCCATGCCCAGAAAGGTGGAAAACAGCACAATCACAAAAATATCGTCGCAGGAAGCCCCCGCCATAATCATTTGGGGGATACTCTTATCCGTACCGTATTTTTCCTCCATCAGCTGAACCATCCGCGGAATGACCACTGCCGGTGAAACGGCTGCCAGCACAGAGCCCAGAAGAGCCGCCTCCACCCGTGAAATTCCCAGAATAAATGGGCCGAAAAGGAGGAAGGCCAAAATCTCGAAGCTGGCCGGCACGAAAGACATCATCACCGCCGGGCGGCCTACCTGCCGCAGATCCGACAGATTCAGGGAAAGCCCCGCCTTCAGAAGGATAATAATAAGCGCCATCTGACGAAGCTGCGGGGAAATCAGCAGAATAGACGAATCCAGCAGATTGAAAACATTCGGCCCCAGAAGAATGCCCGTAAACAGCATTCCGATGATTCGGGGCAGCCCCAGTCTCCCGCAGATGCCGGCCATGGCCAGACCGGCCAGAAAAATAAATGCCAGGGATGTAAGCATGATCGTTTCTCCTTAGTTTTTGTAAAAATGAAGCTCTTTTCATGGCAGAGTAATTTCCAGACCACACAAAAAAGCTGACAATTTCTGCGATGGTTGTCACAGAAGTCATCAGCTCTATCAGCGGTTTTGGCTTGCCATGGGAGAACTTCATTCCCTGGTTTTATTATAATGGAAGGGGGAGGCTTTGTAAAGCGGAAATACAGCCGGCTTTCTTACTCCCTGTAGTAAGTGTCGATGGTTCCATAATTTCCCTTGCTCTTCTCTCAATATGTAATTTTCAGTGTCTTCCTATTTCACCATATCTCTCATCGGCGGCACTACGAACTCCGGTTTTCTGCCGGACAGGAAGTCGTCGATTCCCTGGGCGCAGATTAAGGAAGAACGGGAAGAAGCCTCCTTGGTAGCTCCTCCGATGTGCGGCGCTGTCACTACGTTGTCCATGTCTAAAAGCGGATTGTCCTTCTCCATCGGCTCTTTCTTCAGTACGTCGAGGGCTGCTCCTGCGATCTGCTTCTCCTTCAGAGCCTCAATCAGAGCTTCCTCGTCTACTACTGTTCCGCGGGACGTGTTGATTAAGAATGCCGTCGGCTTCATCAGCTGGAATTCCTTTGCTCCTACGCTGTTCACCGTCTCCGGAGTAGCCGGAACGTGGAGAGATACGTAATCTGCCTTCTCAAATACTTCCTCTCTGCTTCCAGCCAGCTCAATGTAATCCGGAAGATCCTTTGCATACGGATCGAAAGCCAGAACCTTCATGTCAAAGCCAAGAGCCGCCTTCTTTGCAACCAGGCCGCCGATATTTCCTACGCCGATCAGACCCAGAGTCTTTCCGTTTAACTCGTGCTTCTCTACATTGAATTTTGCGAAGCGGTAATCGTCTCTGTAGAGCTTCTGAACCAGCTTGAAATTTCTGGAGCAGTGGAGCATATAGAAAATGGCAAGCTCTGCTACTGACTGGCTGTTTGCCCTTGGAGCGTAGAGAACTACGATTCCCTTCTCTCTGGCAGCTTCCAGATCCACGCCGTCAAATCCTGCTCCGTGGCGGGCGATTACCTTTAAGCTGTCTGCCGCCTCCAGAATCCTTCTCGTAATCTTGGCTGTGCGGACAATCATACCATCGCAGCCCTTGATATCCCTGATAATATCCTCTTCCTCAAATCCAGAACCGTCTACCAGATCATAGCCCTTGTCCAGAAGGTACTGTCTTCCTGACTCTAAAATTGGCTGTGGAAGTAAAATCTTAAAACTCATATTCCTAATCCTCCTGCTTCTTTCTATTTCATTTTTTATTTTCTGCTCATTTATATAAGCAACTTTCGTGCCAACTTTTCCAAACAATGCTTTTTTTGATGATTTTTTTCATTTTTATCCGTTTTTCAGGCTTTTTCCCCTCCAATCCGCGCATAATATAAAAGAAGCCCGGGGAAGAAACCCCCTGGACTTCTTTCATTCTCTGCTTTTTTGTTTTATTTGAATGATTTATTTCATTTTCATTTCATTCTTTTGTTGTTTTTATTTCATTTTTGAAACATTTCATGCTCCTATATTTCCAGTATCTCTTTACAAATCCGTTGTTTTTTTCTATACTTTGATTAACAATATCGTTCATAAATGAGAGAAATCATTCATCTTTTTTCTATCATTTATGAAATTCAAATCTATTTCAAGGGGGAAATGACCTATGAAATTATCCAGCGCCGCTCCTGGGGGCCAGGCGGCAGATATCGTTATTTTCGCAGCCTCTGAAACCTTCGCCCAGACTGCCAGGGAACTGCTTCTGGAACGCCGTCTGGAGAATCACATTACAGTCACAGAAGCCACCGGAGAGAGAACCTTAAAGCTTGCTCTCCAGTTTGCGAGGGAGGGAAGCCGCGTCTTCATCAGCAGAGGGCGGAACACAAAGCTGATCGAGCGGCACGTCTCCGTTCCGGTCATCAACGTGCCGTACCTCTGCGAGGAAATTTACAGTTCCTTTCTGGCGGCCGGGGCGCCTCCTGAGAGGGTGGCCATGGTGGGCTTCGACCGGGCCTACAATATTATGAAAACCTTCCGCCGCATCTCCGGCCTGGACGTGCAGCTCATCGAACCTCAGTCCCCCGGCACTGTCATCAAAGAGCTGAAAGAAAAGCTTCGGCCTGGAACAGAGGCGTTAATCGGAGGCTTTTCTGTCAAGCGGGCCATCTCCGAGATTCAGGATCTAGGCCTGCGCCACATTCCTCTGACTGTGGAGCCGTCCAATATCTCCCTGGCCATTGACAGCGCGTTAAATATCCTGGCCTCCATGGATCGGAAGGACGAATTCCTTACCACCATTTCCACTACCATCAACAGGATTTCCAATGCTGTGATGAATTTCGACGTAAACGGAAAGCTCCTCTTTTCCAACGCCAGGGCGGATCACATGCCCCAGTCTGTCAAAAAATATCTGTTTACCGGAGAAGCGGCCTTTTATCTGGAGATGGACGGCAGAACGCCTGCCGATTCCCGCACCGCGCCGAAAAAGGAGCAGATTCTCCATGTGGGATACGATACCTATGTGGCCGAATATCTTCCTGTCATCGTCAATAAAAGGCTGAAAAGCATTGTAGTGATTGTTTCCAGCGAAAACAGCATTCAGATGGCCGAAAAACGGCTGCGCCTGAGCCAGGGCAAGAGGGGCTACACGGCCAAAAACCACTTCCACGATATGATCGGAAACAGTCCTGTTTTTCAGGAAACCATACAGCTGGCGAAAAAATACGCCCGTTCCCAGAGCTCTGTGCTGATCACAGGGGAAACCGGAACGGGAAAGGAGCTGTTTGCCCAGAGCATCCACAATGCCAGCTCCCGCTGCAGCGAGCCGTTTGTAGCCATCAACTGCGCGGCCCTTCCTCAGTCTCTCCTGGAGAGCGAACTGTTCGGATATGTGAAGGGCGCTTTCACCGGAGCCAGCAAAGAGGGGAAAATGGGTATCTTCGAGATGGCTCACAGAGGAACCGTATTTCTGGACGAGATTGGGGAAATGGATTTAAACGTGCAGGCCAAGCTTCTGCGCGTGCTTCAGGAGCGGGAGGTCTGCCGCCTGGGAGACGATAAAATCATTCCGGTGGATATTAGGATTATCAGCGCCACCAACAAGGATCTGGAAGAGCTGGTGCGCCAGAAGCTGTTCCGGGAGGATCTGCTCTACCGCCTGAACGTGCTGGAGCTGCGCCTGCCTCCTCTGCGGGAGAGAACCGGCGATATTCCCCTGCTGATCAAGGCATACAACGGAAAGCAGAACCATCCTGTCACCTTCCTTCCAGAGGCAGTCCGGCTTTTAGAGGCCCAGCCCTATCCCGGAAATATACGTCAGCTCTTCAATCTGCTGGAGCGGACGATTACGCTGTCCGACGGAGATATGATAGAGGCGTCCCAGCTGGCAAACATTCTCCACCTTCCCTTCTCCAGCGCTTTGCCGGACTGCGGTTCAAAAGAACCGGCCTTCCCGGATCCCGCTTCAGAGGCCTCCTCTTCCGGCTGCAGCGTTTCCTCCCTCGATTCGGCCATGGTTCTCTGCGAAAAAGAACGCATTCTGGAAACGCTTCGCAAAAACAGAGGACGCAGAAAGGAGACGGCAGAGCAGCTTAACATCAGCCCGGCTACTCTCTGGAGAAAAATGAAAAAGTACGACATTTTTTAGCCGGCTTTCAAAAAATCAAGGGCAGAATTCCATTTTCCGGATTCTGACCCTGATTTTTGTGCATATTGTATACATTTCTACAGTTTTCTTCATGTTTTTACAAATTTAGTCACGTTTTTTCTCACTCTCTCCCTTTTCACTTTTACCTTTTTATAGTATTATATTTTTTATCGGCCTTTTAACACGGCATTTTGCACAAATTTTGGGAGGTGTTACGTATGACAACTATTTTTCTAGGTATGGGACTGCTGCTGCTCACGCTGGCCGGCTTTTCTCTGTTCAGCATGAAAGCTCCGAAAGGCTCTGCAGCCATGTCCGGTCTGGCAAATGCAGCTGTGGCTACCTTTCTGGTAGAGGCAGTTCACAGATACATTTCCGGCGATCTGTTAGGCTCTGCGTTTCTCGGCGAGGTAGGCTCTGTATCCGGAAGCCTGGGCGGAGTCGCTTCCGCTATCCTGATTCCTATCAGCATGGGGGCCAATCCCCTGTTCGCGGTTGTAGCGGGCGTTGCAGTGGGAGGCTACAGTATCCTTCCGGGCTTTGTAGTCGGATATCTGATCGGCTTTATTGCTCCTGTGATTGAAAAGCACCTTCCAGCCGGCCTCGACACCATTCTGGGCGCTCTGCTTCTGGCTCCCATCGCCAGAGGCATTGCCTTTCTCACCGATCCGGTTGTCAACGCGGCTATGGGATATATCGGAAATACGATCACCGCTGCCACCGACCAGTCCCCTGTCCTGATGGGATTTCTCTTAGGCGGAATTATTAAGATGATCTGTACGTCGCCGCTAAGCTCCATGGCGCTCACCGCCATGCTGGGACTGACCGGGCTTCCCATGGGAATCGCAGCTATCGCCTGCTTCGGAGGTTCCTTTACCAACGGAATCATCTTCGCCCAGTTAAAGCTGGGAAAACCAAGCAATATCGCGGCCGTTATGCTGGAGCCCTTAACCCAGGCCCACATCATTACGCGCCACCCCATTCCCATCTACGGATCGAACTTCTTCGGCGGAGGTCTGGCTGGCATCGCAGCGGCTTTGCTCGGCATCGTAAACAACGCGCCTGGAACCGCGTCCCCTATTCCAGGACTGTTAGCTCCGTTTGCCTTTAACCCGCCGGTCAAGGTGCTCATAGCTCTGGCTCTCGGCGCAGTCGGCGGAACCCTGGCCGGTTTCGCCGGAAGCATTGTGTTTAAGAAGTTTACACAGGACGAGGCGTAAAAGAGGTAAATGAAGATTGGAAAAAAGCAGATTTCCCTGTTCTGAGGAATGGGAGATCTGCTTTTTTCTTTAACAAAGGGAACATTTCTGCCATGTATCTTACCAGAGAGGGAGAAGTTTTCCAGCTTCTTTCTGCTGTCTCCGTAAAATAGAAGAGGGAATGTTTCCAGCGACTTCCAGTGGAGCGCAGAAACATTCCCTCTTCTATTTTACATACCTATGACTCAACCGAATCTCTGTAGGTTCTGGTCGATTTAATCTCTCCTGTCTTCCACTGGAATTTGCCCAGGAAGCCAAAGGTTATGGACACAATCGGAACAATCCAGTTAAATACGGCAAACGGCAGGAAGGAGAGCACCGGCACGCCCAGCGTAGCTCCTGCGAAGGCGCCGTCCACGTTCCACGGCACAATCAGGGAGGTTACGGTTCCGCCGTCCTCCAGACACCGGGACAGGGTCTGCGGAAGCATATCCTTCTTCTTGAACTCTCCGATAAAGAGGCGTCCGCCCAGGATAATGGACATGTACTGGCTGGCTGTGATGATATTAAAGAGCACACAGCTGACAACCGTGGAGCAGACCAGCGTTCCCACTGATTTGCTGACGAACTTCATTCTCTCCAAACATACCTCCAGGAAGCCCAGATGCTCTAAAATACCGCCGTATACCATGGCAATAATACCCAGAGAACAGGTGTAGTTCATATTTAACAGTCCGCCTCGTGAGAGAAGGCTGTCAATGCCAGGATTTCCCGTCTCAGATACGAATCCGCCCTCCATGATGCTGAACAGCTCGCCTAAGGAATATCCCTGGACAACCATTGCAATCAGAGCCGCCGTGCCGCCGGAGATCAGAAGGATCGGGAAGGCCGGTTTCTTTAAGATGGCCAGAGTAATAACTAAAACCGGAGGAATTAACGTCAGCAGGTTCAGATTGAAATTCGACTCAAGGGCAGTTAAAATGCTCTGAATGGTATCGCTCTCCGCAGTGCCGGAAAACTTGAAGCCCAGCACCAGAAAAACGGCTAACGCGATGATAATACTGGGTGTCGTTGTGAAAAACATGGCCTTAATGTGGTCAAATACGTCGCCCTCAGCAACGGCCGGAGCCAGATTCGTGGTATCGGAAAGAGGGGACATTTTGTCGCCGAAAGCAGCTCCGGAAACGATAGCTCCGGCTGTCATGGCCGGATTTACGCCCAGTCCCATTCCTACGCCCATCAGAGCCACACCGGCTGTTCCGATGGCGGACCAGGAGGAACCGGTTGCCAGTGAGGTCAGCATACAGGCCAGACAGGCGGTAGCTAAGAACATGGACGGGGAAATAATTTTCAGTCCCCAGTAGATAATCATAGGCACCGTTCCGCTGGCAATCCACGCTCCCATCAGAGCTCCGATGCTGTAGAGAATCATGGCCGTCGGAATCATCAGCTCGCCGCCGCGTATAATGGCCTTCTCAATTTTGCTCCACGGACATTTCTCAATTTTCAGCACAAGCAGCGTTACTCCCAGAGACGCCATCATGGCGACGTGCATCTTCTGGTCAAAGAAGAAAATGGACACTGCCATGAAGACGATCAGAGACACGACGCAGATCACGGCTGCGCCGAAGGACGGTCTGAATTCCGCTCCGGAAGCGCCTGCATCGTTCACGTCCGCCTTAGGTTTTGGGTTAGGCTCGTTTTTCTTACTCATAAACATCCTCCTTAATAAATAGCTTTTATCTTTTTATGATTTCCGGTAGACTGTCCGTCCTCCCAGAATCGTTTCCTCTACAAAAATATCCCGAAGCTTTTTCGGATCACACTGGGTAGGATCCTGGGACAAGATCACGAAATCCGCCAGCTTTCCCGGCTCCAGGGATCCCTTCACGTTCTCCTCAAAGGAAGCGAAGGCTCCGTTTATGGTAAAGCCCCGCAGCATCTGATCTACGGTCAGCTTTTCCTCAGGCATCCAGCCCCCTTCCGGATATCCGTGGTAATCGCAGCGGTTGACTCCCACGAACAGGCTGTCAAAGGGGTTCAGGGAATCTACCGGGCAGTCGGAGCTCATGGTATACGCCACTCCCATATCGCACAGCGTTCTGTAATTATAAGTAGACGGCAGACGTTCTGCTCCCACCCGGCTCTCTGTAATGTGCAGATCGCTGTTTAAGCACACTGGCTCCATGTAGGCGATAATATTCTGATCCTTAAACCGCCTGATGAGATCCGGCTGGGTAATCTGCAGATGAAGAATGCCGAAGCGGGCGTCGCGGTCCGGCCTTTCCTTCTGGGCCTTTAAGAAAGCGTCCATGCACATCTCCATGGCGCCGTCTCCAATGGCGTGGCACACAACTCCCATCTTCGCCTGGTGGGCCGTCACAACCAGCTCGTCAAGCTCTTCCTGGGTAAATACGGCGATTCCTCTGGTATCCGGCGCGTCCGCATAGGGCGCTCTGAGGTAGGCGCTCCGGCCGCCTAAAGATCCGTCTGTCAGAAGCTTTAACGGGCCCGCCTGCACCATAGGCGTGTCATGGCGCTTTGCAATTTCCTCCTTGATAAACTCCTTCAGCCTGTCAATCTGAGGCAGAAGACACTGCTCGCGGATTCTGACGTTCAGCCGCCCCTCCTGCTCCAGCTCCCGGTAAGCCCTCATCACCTTTCTCCAGTCCTTATCAGAAAAGGTCTCGAAATCGTCGGAGTGCATGGTGGTAAGCCCCAGGGAAGAGGCGATGGAAATGGCATTTACCAGCATTTCCTTAATTTCTTCCACCGACTTTTCCGGTATAATGCTGTAGACCAGGTAGCGGGCCGTCTCCTTCAAAAGTCCGGTCAGATTTCCATTCTCGTCCCGCTCAATTTCGCCGCCCTCCGGATTTTCGCTGTCCTTCGTAATTCCCGCCAGGGATAAAGCCATGGAGTTGGCCACCACCATGTGCTCGCAGACTCTCGTAAACACAATCGGATGTTCCGTGCTGACAGCGTCCAGATCCGCAATCGTGGGATTTCTCTTCTCCTCGAAAAAGGTCTGGTTCCAGCCTCTTCCAAGCACCCAGGTTCCCAGCGGAATCTGTTTTTCCCGTATGTACTCCCGGCTGGCCTCTACCAGCTCTTTTAACGATTTCATCGGTGCGCAGTCGATCTTTGTAAGGCTGTAGGCATAGTTGAGCAGGTGGACATGGCTTTCAATAAAGCCGGGCATCACGGTTTTTCCGCCCAGATCGGCGATCTCAGCCTCTGGAAACGCCCGTCTCAGCTCCTCCTCTTCGCCCACCTGAACGATGCGGTCCCCCTCCACTGCCATCGCTCCCGCCCGGCTGCCCTCTGCATCCATGGTGAGAATGACGCCGTTTTGATAGAGTTTCATGTATTATCCTCCATTCTGCAAAATATAGTTTTATAACCCGATGTCTATGAATAAAGCAACTTTTATGCCACACCTGAGAAGGCCTGTATTACTGCCAAATCAGGAAACGATTTCCATTTTTTCTAACAATATATCAGATTTTCTATTATTATTCTTCTGAATACAGAAAATTTCCGCTTGAATTTTTGCACAATCCTGTAGAAAGAAAAAATATTTGCGGCATCATGGCTTTTATGCTACACTGAACCCAAAGAAATGTCAGGAGAGGGGAAAACTATGATTACAAATGCTCTGGTCCAGGCCAGACAGCTGTACGAGGATACAGACGGGGTGCTGGTCTGCGACAAATACGGCTATGTAGAATATCTGAAATGGTTTCATGAAGGGTTTTTATCGGACGAAGCCATCGGCATGCACGTGACGGAGGTGTACCCGGAGCTGGACAACCAGACCAGCTCTATTATGCGGGTGATTGAAAGCGGGGTTCCCCGCTTTGACGAACGGCAGGTGATCCACAACTGCAAGGGGGAGCTGTTGGACATCGTATCGTCCACCATTCCGCTCTTAGCCGGAAGCGAGGTCGTGGGGGCTATGACCTCCACCATCTTTTATGACAAATACAGGGCCGGGAAGGGGCTTCCCAAGCGGCGTCAGGGAGAGCTGTATACTCTGGACGACATTATTTCCCAGGACCCCATTATGATCGCCCTGAAGGAGCGGTGCGCCCTGATCGCCAACAATGATTCTCCCGTGCTTCTCTACGGGGAGACGGGAACGGGAAAGGAGCTGTTCGCCCAGTCTCTGCACACCTGCTCCCACCGGGCCAAAAAGCCTTTTATCTCCCAGAACTGCGCGGCGATCCCGGAATCGCTTCTGGAAGGTATCTTCTTCGGCGTGGAAAAAGGCAGCTTCACAGGAGCGGAAAACAGAAAAGGGCTGTTTGAACTGGCAGACGGCGGAACTCTGTTTCTCGATGAGATCAATTCCATGGATATTTCCATGCAGGCCAAGCTTCTGAAGGCCATAGAGGAACAGCAGGTCCGGAGAATCGGAAGCGCGAAAAGCACCCATTTCCACACCAGAATTATCTGTGCTATGAACAAAAGCCCCGCCGAGGTGCTGCGGGCCGGGCTGATGCGCACGGATCTGTTCTACCGAATCTGCGTGGTGAGAATCGACATTCCGCCTCTGCGGGACAGAAAGCCGGACGTGATGATACTCACCGACTATTTTATCAATCATTTCAACCGGACTATGGGAAAATCCATCCGGGGCGTCAGCGCGCTGGTGAAGATGACCTTTCAAAACTATAACTGGAAGGGAAACGTACGGGAGCTGAAAAATACCCTGGAGTACGCCTTCAATCTCTGCCAGGGCAATATCATCAACATGGGCGATCTGCCCGATATTCTGCAGGAAGATCTGGAACCTCAGATCTTTCCTCAGGAAAATTCCGGCTGTTTCCCAGGGCCGTCCCTGCCGGCAGCTCCAGCGCCAGACGGAAGGGTCAGGAAAGGGAAAAACGACATGGAAGAAGCCAGGGCCGGAGAGGGGAACGCCGGACGTCTGGCCGCACGTACAAAAAAGCTCTCCGAAAACAGGGAAGAGAGGACTGGAGAGAGGGAATGCCTTTCCGGTTATTTCTATGATGAACATTTGTCCCTCACCGAAAACACGGCCGCCTACGAAAAAGAAGCCATCCGCCGGGCCCTCGAAAGAACTGACAGCATCACGGAAGCCGCCCGGCTGCTCCGGATTTCCCGGCAGACGCTTTCCTATAAAATCGAAAAATACCGCCTGAATTAATGCAAAATTTTTTGCGTTTTTTATGGCATAAAATTTGCTCTATTACACTGGTATCTATTATTACCTGTATCTGTTAAACACCGGCATACGGAAAGACGCGGACCTGTACGCCGGCACTTCAGGAAGGAGGAATTTTTATGCCGCAGACAACCTTGATTCTTAAAAACGCCTGCATTTACACCATGGACGGCCGTGTGGAGGAAGCCGTCGCCATCTCCGGCGATAAAATCGCAAAGGTCGGCTCCAATCAGGAGATGGAAGCATGGCAGGGAGAGCATACCCAGGTTATCGATCTGGGGGGACGCACCGTCGTTCCAGGCTTTAACGACACCCATACCCATCTGGTGGGCTATGGCAATTCCCTGAGATATGTAAATCTGGAAAACTGCCGTTCCCGCGAGGAGATGTGCAGGCGGATCAAACACTTTATTGAAGAAAAGCAGATCCCGGCGGGAGAATGGATATTCGGCCGGGGATGGAACCAGAACCTGTTTCCAGACGGCGCGTTTCCAACCAAAGAGGATTTGGACAACGTATCCAGCCAGCATCTGATCCTGATTATCCGCACCTGCGGCCATGTGGGAATCGCCAATACCATGGCTCTGGCTGACGCAAAGGTGACAAGGGAAACGTATCTTCCCGGCGGACAGTTTGACAAAGGAGCGGACGGAGAGCCAAACGGCGTGATCCGGGAGGCAGCTCTGGAATGGTTCAAAAAACAGAGAAATCCGGAATCTGCCAGAAAGGAGCTGAAGGAAGCCATTGTCCGTGGCGGAGAGGAAATGCTCCGCTGGGGAGTGACAACGGTGCATACGGAAGATACCTATGATTTAGGCTATCCCGGCAATTTCATGGACATTTATCACGCTTACCAGGAGCTGGCCGCCGAGAAAAAGCTTCCCGTTCGCATTTACCAGAAAATCTCACTTCCTACAGGAAAGGAGATCGATGAATTCCTGGAGGGATGTTCTCTGCGCACTGGAATGGGGCATGATTTCTATCACATCGGCCCCATGAAGCAGTGGGCGGACGGAACCATGGGCGCCCGCACTGCCGGAATGAAGGATCCGTATTCTGACGCGCCCGGCAATACAGGAATCTATTATTATACGGATCAGGAGCTGTATGACAACATCAGAAAAGCTCACTGCGACGGTATGCAGGTCTGCATTCACACCATCGGCGACGGAGCCTTAGAGCAGGTATTAAACGCCTATGAGCGCGTTCTGCATGATTTCCCCAGGGAAAACCACCGTCACCGCCTGGTCCACGGACAGGTAGGAAATCTGGCGCTCTATAAGAAAATTGCAGAATTAGGACTGAATATCAATATCCAGCCCGCTTCCACTTCAACCGATATTCCCATTATGGAAGCGCGCCTGGGCAGCCGGGCGAAATACTGCCATGCATGGCGCACACTGACCGATCTGGGGGTAAATTTAAACGCCAGCTCCGATATCCCGGTAGAAACGCCTAACGTATTCTGTGGAATTTACGCCATTGTCACCAGAAAATGCCTGGAACACCCGGAACTGGCCCCCTGGAACCCCCACGAGAAGGTAACGGTCATGGAGGCGCTTCGTTTCTACACGATCAACGGCGCTTACGCCGCTTTTGAAGAAAATATCAAAGGTTCCATTACAGAGGGAAAACTAGCCGATCTGGTTATTTTAGACCGCGATCCCTGCGCCGTCGATCCGGAGGAGCTGAAGGAGGTGCAGGTAGACGCCACGATTCTGGGCGGCAGGCTTGTGTATCAGAGGGAAGAACTGCGCTAGGAAACACGTTTAAAAGCACCGAAAACAGATGCGCCAGGAAAAATTTTCTTGTTCCACTTTAAAGTCACCGAAAATTTTTCCTGGCGCATAGGGGGGGAGCTGGTATGAAAGAAATTTAATGCTGTCTGCACCAGATATGTAAGACTCAGCAGTAACTATTAACCGCAATGTGACACTGCTTAGGACAAAACTGCAGGCTGGGCGATAATGGCGGGGCTTTCGCAGGGAGGCCTGTGCTGATTTCCGCCACTGAGCGAAATGTTTGAGCCGTAAGGCGAGTTTTCGCGAATGGCAGATCATGGATGCACGAATCAAGCAGAAAACGTAGCTAGCTGCAAGGCCTGCCGTTTTGGCCTACTGTGCAAATAATTTAAGAAAACCGTATTCATTCCTGCGTTTGGTGTAGAAATCAGGCCGGTTTTCGTTGTAGTTTCCTCTTGGGCATGGTATAATAAAATGACAAAAGCATACATTTCACCACTTCGAACCTGGTTCCAGGTTCCTATTTCTCTGA
>OGZI01001424.1_pt1 | contig 24089 bp, 18 predicted proteins | sample 1576711 | NCBI WGS metagenome assembly OGZI01 (sample SAMEA3541482, study PRJEB24748) | human gut metagenome | biome: human gut; feature: human-associated habitat; material: faeces | place: China | collected 2012
ACGAGGTCCCGGCCGCGCCCACGGCTCCGGCCTTCCCCTCCGTGCCGGTAGCGGAAACGCATGATGATGCCCTGCCGGAAGCTCCGGTGGAGGCAAAAGAAGAAGCGGCCGCCAGCCCCCTTTCCGGTGGCTATGTGAGCCCCAGCCTGCGCCATGCCGGTGAATGGGTCGGCGAGCCCATGCCCATCGGCACACCGGTCAGCCGTCCTGCTCCCCGGCAGGAGGAAACGGCCTCCGCTCCGGTGGAGACCGTCGTCACGGTCCGTCCCCTGCGCCGGGACGTCAGCCCGGACGAGATCGCCCGCAAGCTGGGCAAGCCCAGCCTGGTGCCCACGGACAGATCGGCCCTCATCACGCCGCAGCCCCGCAAGAGCAGCAGCTCCGGCCCCGCCGCCGGAACGCAGCCTGCCTTCCCCGGCGCGCCTGTGGAAGAGGCGCCCCAGGCCGTGCCCGGCAGCAAGGACGTTTCCAGCCTGCCGGACATGACGCCGGATAGCACCACCCTTCTTGCCAGCGGCCGAGAAGAGACCAGCCGGACCAGGGCCGCGGCCAATACCCTGATGCGCTTCCTTTCCCGCTTCCACACGGGCAACAGTCAGCCCCAGGACAGGGAAGAGGAAGACAAGGGCCCGCAGGCCCCTGCCTCGACCGTACAGGAACGGCAGGGCACCCCGCGCCCCATGCCCAAAAAGGAAGCTCCGCGGGAAGATGCGACGGAAACCACGGCGGACATCCCCGTCACGACCAATCCCTGGATAGAGCGCCGGACAGCGCCCCGTCCCGTGGCCCCCACGCCGCGCATGCCCGTGCCGCCCATGCCCCAGCGGCCCCAGCCGCCGGACGATCCCGAGGATCCGTTGCCCGCCCTCATGTGGCGCATGGACAAATATCTGGCGGAGGCCGGTTATGCCCTGGAGCAGCGCCGCCTGCATCTGGTGGCCGATGCCGCCGGGCGCCTGGCCGCCGAGGCCGAAAGCTACGGCTTCCGGGTACTGGGCCGCATGGCCCGCTGTGTGGAAAGCGCCGGACGCGCCAAGGACCTGCAGGCCGTGACCGACCTGCTGCCCGAACTGGCCACGGCGGTGGAACGCCACCGCATCTCCATGGGTTCCTGATGCACATACCGGGGCCGGTCCTGCTGACCGGCCCTTTTCCGTCCCCGGGCCCGGCGCAGGCAGGAGCGGCCCTCTTGCACAAAGGGGCAAGTCGTGCCAGACTAAACCTTCAACGCCCACAAGGGCCATCTCTTATTTTATGCAAGGAGTCCACATGAGTTACGAACGTGTCCTTCTGCCCGTGAGCGGCAAGCATTCCGGAGAACGCGCCCTCAAGGCCCTGAGCCAGGCCAGGAAGCTGGATCCCAAGGAGATCATCCTGCTGCACGCCGTGGCGCCCAGCGTGGGGTCCCCCATGCCCAACATCATGCGCGACCAGCAGGACGTCACCGTCAAGGCCGAAGCCCTTCTGGCTCCTCTCGCCGCCGAACTGGACAATGCCGGCATCCCCTATCAGACCGTCATCCGTCACGGTCTGCCCGTGGAGACCATCGTCAAGGCCGCCAAGGAAATGGACGCCGAAGCCATCGTCATGTTCTCGGACGGTCGTGACGACCTGACCGACAGACTGTTCGGTTCCATCACCGAGCATGTGCTGCGCAACACCCCGCTGCCCGTGCTTGTCGTCCGCCAGTAGGCCTTTGCCGCACCCTCGTCATCAAAAAGCCTGTTCCCCGGAACGGGCTTTTTTTGATGCGACGTCCCGGCCCGGGCAGGCTTGCACAAATCGACCCGTCGTGCGACAATGCCTAGTTGAAATGCCCTCTGGGGCAATGTCATCCCAATCCAAGGAGCCCACATGATCTACCAACGTGTCCTCGTGCCCGTGAGCGGCAAAAATTCCGGCGAACGCGCTGCCAAGGCTCTGCGCCATGCCAAGACCCTGTGCTCCGGCGAGATCATCCTGCTGCATGTGACCGAAGCCCTGCCCAATCTGGTGGGCGGCGCTGCCCATACCGAACTGGAACGCTCCAATACCGCCAAAGCCGAGACCCTGCTGTCTCCGCTGGTCGAAGGGCTGAAAAAGGAAGGCGTGGCCTGCCGCTGCCTCGTGCGTGAAGGTCTGGTCGCCGACACCATCGTCACCGTGGGCCATGAAGAAGGCGTGGACATGATCGTCATGTACACCGACGGCCGTGACGGCCTGGCCGACATGCTGGTCGGTTCCATCACCGAACGCGTGCTGCGCAATACCGATATCCCGCTGCTGGCTGTCCGCCGCTAGCGATCCGCCGTGCTGACACTAGGAACTTTAGGCCTTGTGGCAGCGCACCTTCTGTCCTGGGGGGCCGTCTGCCATGCCCTGCTCCACAAGCGCGATCCGCGCTCGGCGCTGGGCTGGATCGTGACGGTCCTTTTTTTGCCCGGTGTCGGCATCGTGCTGTACTGCCTGTTCGGCATCAGCCGTGCCGAAAGCCTGGCGGCCCGCCTCATGCGCAAGATGGCCGCCATCGAACCCGACTACGCCCATCATCCCGAAGTCGTCTGCCACCGCACGGCCATCGCACCGCCGCAGGAATGGCCCCTGGAGATCCTGGGCCGCCGCCTGACGGGCCAGACCCTGTGCAGCGGCAACGGCATCCTGCCCCTGCGCAACGGCAACGAGGCCTACCCGGCCATGCTGCACGCCATCAACCGGGCCAGCAAGCAGGTCTTCCTTTCCACCTACATCTTCCGTGGCGGCAGCGTGGGCGAAAGCTTTACCGAGGCCCTGTGCCATGCCGCCCGGCGCGGTGTGGACGTGCGCCTGCTGGTGGACGGCTTCGGCGGCGCCGTCTATTCGCTGCGCAAACCCTGGAAGCGCATCCCCCAGGCAGGCGGCCAGCTGGCCCGCTTTTTGCCGCCCCGCCTTTTCCCTCCCAGCCTCAGCCTGAACCTGCGCAACCACCGCAAACTGCTCATCTGCGATGATACGGCCTTTACCGGCGGCATGAACATCGCGGACAACCACGTCCTCAGTAAGCATCCCGGTTGCGTACAGGATCTGCATTTCCGCTGCGAGGGCCCCATCGTGGACCAGCTGCGCCGGGCCTTTTTGCTGGACTGGGGCTTTGCCACCGGCAAGTTCGACCAGCGCAGCCTGCCGCCCAGCAGCAACATCATGTCCGGGGACAGTTTGTGCCGCATGGTGCTGGACGGCCCCGGCACCGAGGCCGACCCGCTCAATGACCTGTACTGCGGGGTCATCGGCAGCGCCCAGCATACGGTGCGCATCATGACGCCCTATTTCTTGCCGTCGCACGAGCTCATCGCCGCCCTGCGCAGCGCGGCCCAGCGCGGGGTCAGCGTGCGCGTGGTCCTGCCCGGCAAAAACAACCTGCCCTTCGTCCACTGGGCCAGCTTCCGCCTGCTGCCCGTCCTGCTGGAAGCGGGCGTGCGCGTGTGGTTCCAGCCGCCGCCCTTTGCCCACACCAAGCTTTTGGCCGTGGACGGCTATTACTGCCAGATCGGTTCCGCCAATCTGGACGCCCGCAGCATGCGCCTGAACTTCGAGCTGAACATGGAAGTCTTCGACCCCGAATTCCATACCGCCATGGCCCTGTACATGGACATGACCATCGCCCGCAGCCGCGAAGTGACCCTGAAGGACCTGCAGGAGCGCCACCTGATCCTCAAATTGCGTGACGCCGCCTGCTGGCTGTTCTCGCCCTATCTGTAAACGACAATACATCCTCTGCGGGCCGCCATCCGGTCGCGCGTTGCTGTCGATGCCCGTAAGGCTCCTTCCGTCGCCAACGGGCACGGCCTCCGGCCGCCATCCGGTCGCGCGTTGCTGTCGATGCCCGTAAGGCCGCAGACACGCCCTTTCCCTCCTGCCGCATGCCTGTGGGCTTTCCCTTTTCCTCATGCAACGTACTACGCATCCCCCATCCCCTGACAAAGCGCGCTGGGGAGAGGGTGGGGAGTTTGAGGGGAGGGAGGACCGCTCTCGCGCCAGCAGAGGGGTCCTCCCTCCCCTCAAGCCCTTCGTGCCCCAAAACGCCCGAAGCCCCGGCAGGGCCGGGGCTTCGTCATCACATCGATCCATCAATGGAACAAAGGTATCATCCGTCCGGTCATGACCGGGACTGTTCCGCTTGTTCTTCCTTTTTCTGCTGCTCCAGCAGACCGGCCGCCCGCAGGGCCTGGCGCCGCTGCCGGGCCATCTGGCGCAGGTCGGCCACGCTGTCGCTCTCGTCCATGATCTCGCTGCCGAGCATCTCCTCGAACACGTCTTCCAGCGTCACCACACCGGCAAGGCCGCCGTATTCGTCGAGCACGGCGAACAAATGCGAGCGCGAGTGCAGCAGCTCCTTGAGCAGCTTGTCCAGGGTCTGGCTCTCCAGCACGAAGTGCAGGGGCTTCATGATCTCGGAAAGCGGCGTCTCGCCCTTTTCTTCCAGCAGGCAGTGGAGGATGGTACGGCGGTCCACCAGGCCCACCAGATCCTCGTTGTCCTCGCCGTAGACGGGGATGCGGCTCACATGCCACAGGCGCGGGTTCTTGTAGGCCTCGGCGGCGGTCATGTCCTCGGGCAGGGAAAAGACCACTGTACGCGGGGTCATGATGTCGTAGACGCGCTTTTGGTCCAGGGCCAGGATGTTGCGGATGTAGGCCTCCTCATAGGCCTTGATCTGCCCGGCCTGACGCGACAGGCTGGTCACGGCGCGGATGTCGTCCTCGGAGATGTCCGGGCCGTTGGACGGCGGGGTCAGCAGGCGGGTCAGCAGGCCCGTCAGCCAGATGACCGGGGTCAGCAGTTTGACCGCCACTTCCAGCGGCCGGGCCAGCACCACGGCGATGGAGGTGGCATAGGCCACGCCCAGGGTCTTGGGCACGATCTCGCCGAAGGCCAGGATGAGCACCGTGAAACCGGCGGCGAACAAGGCCATGTATTCGGCGCCGAAAGCCGCCATAAAGGCCGCGCCCGCCACGGCGGAGCCCGCGGTATTGGCCACGGTGTTCAGGGTCAGGATGGCGGCGATGGGTTTTTCCACATTGCTGCGCAGACGGAAGAGCACTTCCCCCACGGGCCTGCCGTCGTTGCGGATCTTCTCGATGGCCGACCAGGGCACGGCGTACAGGGCCGCCTCCGTCAGGGAACAGGTGAAGGAGATGACGACCGCGACACTGACAGCGAGAATCAGGGTGAGCATAGGTCCCTCGTGAAAAATGGAAAGCCGCCGCAAGGCATCCGGCGGCTTGCATGAACGTATCTCCGGCATATATCCTGTGCAGGCGGCCTTGGCAATGTGCCGCAGCAAAGGAGAAGCCCATATGGAACGTCTTGCGGAGGAGATCCGACGAAGGGCCGGGGAGGCCGGCCCGCGACTGACGGCCCTGCGCCGCCACCTGCACCGCCATCCTGAACCGGCCTGGGGCGAATACCTGACCGCTTCGCTGGTGGCCCGTGCCCTGCAGGATGCCGGTTTCCGGCTCACCCTGGGGGCCAATGCCCTGCGGCCTTCGGCCCGTCCCCGTCAGCCCGAGGCGGCCTTCTGCGCGGCCCAGAGCGGTCGTGCCCTCAACGAGGGCGCCGACCCCACCCTGGTGGCCTGCATGGCCGGCGGCCTCACGGGCCTGTGGGGCGATCTGGACCTGGACGCCCCCGGTACCCCTGAAGACGAACGCGGCCCGCTGGTGGCCTTCCGTTTCGATATGGATGCCAATGCCGGCATCACCGAGGCCACGGACAAGGATCACGTCCCTGCGGCGCAGGGCTTCGCCTCCTGCCATGCGGGCTGCATGCATGCCTGCGGCCATGACGGCCATGTGGCCCTGGGCGTGGAGCTGGCCCGGCTGCTGGGCGGCCTGCGGGACGAACTGTCGCGCCACCTGAGCGGCCGCATCCGCCTGATCTTCCAGCCTGCCGAGGAAGAGGGCGAAGGCGCGCCCGGCATGGTGGCCGCCGGGGCCGTGGACGGCGTCCGGGCCCTGTTCGGCCTGCACCTGAGCATGCAGGCCAGCCGCAGCGGCGATCTGGTCTGCGGTACGGACAAGTTCCTGGCCACCACCAACTTCGAAGTCTTCTTCACCGGCCAGAGCGCCCATGCCGGGCTGGCCCCGCACGAAGGCCGCAACGCCCTGCTGGCCGCCTGTACGGCCGTGACCAACCTGCTGGCCATCGCCCGCCACGGCCAGGGCGCCTCGCGCATCAACGTGGGCGAGATGCACGTCAACGAGACCCCCAACATCATCCCGGCCAAGGCCTGGCTGCGCGGCGAGACCCGCGGCGAGAACGGGGACATCAACGGCTATATGCTGGCCGAGGCCCGGCGCGTGGTGGATGGCGCGGCGCGCATGCACGGCTGCCGCAGCCGCTTCCTGTGCCAGAGCCACTGCCCGGGCGCTATGTCCAGCCCCGAGCTGGTGGATCTGGTGGAACGCACGGCCCGGGATATGGGCACCTTCCACGAAGTGCGCCGCAAGGCCGATTTCTGGGCCTCGGAGGACTTTGGCTGGTTCATGAACAAGGTGCAGGAAGACGGCGGCCTGGCGGCCTATCTGCAACTGGGCGCCAACAGGCCCGACGGGCACCATACCAGCCATTTCACCTTTGACGAGAGCGTCCTGCCCCGGGGCCTGGAACTGCTGGCCCGACTGGCCGTGGCCGCACTGGCCCGGCGCCTGGACTGAGCCCGTGCCACAGGACAGGCCCATGAGCGCCCCTTCCCCCTCCTGCCCCGATGACGCCGCAGCCCGGCGTCTGGCCCGCAGCATGGCCGTGGTCTCGGCCTTTTGCCTGACCGGCGATACCATGCTCTACATCGCCCTGCCCCTGTTCTGGCAGGAATGCGGCCTGACCGCGCTCTGGCAGGTGGGCGTGCTGCTGGCCGTCAACCGGCTGGTGCGTCTGCCGCTCAACCCGCTGGTGCGCCTGCTCTATACCCGCATCGACCAGCGCACCGGCATGGCCCTGGCCGTGGTGCTGGCCGCCTCGACCACCCTGCTGTACGGCGTGGCCCAGTCCTTTGCGCTCTGGCTGCTGCTGCGCTGCCTTTGGGGCCTGGCCTGGACGCTCCTGCGCCTCGGCTCCCTGTTCGCCCTGATGGCGGCCTCCCGCAAGGACAATCGCGGCTATCTCATGGGCAGTTACAACGGCCTCGTGCGCCTGGGCAGCCTGATGGGCATGATCGGCGGCGGCCTCCTGGCCGACCTGCTGGGCTTTTCCACCGTGGCCCTGCTCTTCGGCGCCCTGACGCTGACGGGCCTGCCACTGGCCCTGACCCGCATCCCCCGCAGCGGCCGCGCCACCGGAGCGGCGAGCCAGGCCGCCACGTCCCTGCTGTCGGGCCTGCATCTGCGCCGCCCCGACATGCGGCGTGCCTTCATCACCGGGCTGCTGGTGGCCCTAGTCTTCCAGGGCATCTACGCCGCCACCCTCAGCCGCATGGTGGCCCTGCATGTGGGCGAGCTGGTCCTTGCCGGCGGCCTCGTCATCGGCTGCGCCACCCTGGCCGGTACGCTGCAGGCCCTGCGCTGGCTCTGGGAACCGTGGCTGGCGCCGTGGTTCGGCCGCCTTTCCGACGGTGCGCGCGGCCGGGGCCCGGTGCTGGCCGCCTGCCTTGGCGGCGGCGCCTGTGCGCTGGCCCTGGTGGCCCTGTACCTGCCCGCGCCCTTGTGGCTGCCGCTGCTGCTCTGCTCGCAGCTCTGCGCCACGGGTCTGGCCACCCTCTCCGATGCCGCAGCCTCGGACACGGCGGAACGGCACGGCCATCCCACGCATACGCTGGCTTCCTATGCCTTCATCGTGGATTGCGGCGCGGCCGCGGGCCCGGTGCTGGCCTACGGCGTGCAGGGGCTTTGGGGCATGGATGCGGCCTACCTTACGGCAGCGGCCCTGCTGCTCTGCCTGCTGCCGCTCTGGATGCGCAAGAAGGCGACAAACGCCCGCTCCTGAGCCCGTGCGCGGCTCTTGGGAGGCGGGTGATCCCTTTGTCCGGGCACATTGCCGAGGCCCGCGAAAAAAATTTTGCCAAAAAATGATTTTTTTGTTGACAGGCAGGTGGATTTTGGCTAGAAAGGACTTCTCGCACGGATGACGTGCGAATGCTACCGCGTCGCGGGGTGGAGCAGCTCGGTAGCTCGTCGGGCTCATAACCCGAAGGTCGTAGGTTCAAATCCTGCCCCCGCAACCAGAAAGATCAAAGGCTTCCGATTTTCATCGGAAGCCTTTTTTCGTAAGCGGGATCTTTTCCCCTCTTCCTATCCCCAATATCCATGTTTCAGTCGCGGAACTACGCAGCTGTCGAGCTGCGGCAGTATCACCATGCGCTCTCCGGCGAACGACACTCCCCCTGCGCCGCTGTCCCGTATTTTTTGCCGGTGGCGCGCTCCGGCACGCCTCATCCCCGCAAGGAGATGCCAGCCCGGGCAACCGGACGATCGTCCTCCATGGCGTGCCGCTTCTTTTGCCGCCGTCTACTCCTGGTCGAACAGGTCCTCGACACGTTGCAGGGTCATGCCCAGCTCAGAGGCCGCCGCGAACGCTTCCGCGACCTTGTCGCTCGATACGACCATAAAGACATATTCATCACCGCCCGTATCCCACAGCAGGATCGTCAGGCCATAGCGGTCATGCAAGACGGGGCTGCAAGCGCGGAGCACCTCCTCGGGGTACGCGTCTTCATCGTCGCAGGGGGGCAGGTGTTCCTTTGCCCCCGGCGGCAAAAGGCAGCACAGGGAGGCGAAAACTTCTTCCGGCGCTTCCTTCCAGTCCACCCAGTCCAGGCGCTTCCGGTCCCGCAGGGCCAATCGCATCAACGTAACATGCCAGCCGGTGTAGGCTTCTTCCATGTCGAACTCTTCACAGAGCTCGGCACACTGTGCCGGTGTCGTGGCGGCGGCGTGGATCTTGTCCGCCAGCGCTTCGGCATCGGCAACACCAAGCAAGGTAAAGAACGTGAGCAGGGCCGGGCGCGATATGGGCACAGGCGCCGGTATCCTGGGCTTATTCGCATCCAGGAGCATTGCCAGCGTGCGCTCCATTTTGGCTATGACGGCAGGATCCGTGACTTCGGTATCCCGTCCCACCGTCTCATACCACGGACAGTCCCAGCGTACATAGCGCAGTTCCACGGCATCACCGCAAAGCACCACGAAGTAATAATCGACGGCCCAGCCGGCGTTGACGACTTCCCCCATGCAGATGCTTTTTGGGATATAGAACGTCCCTTTCTCGCACACATATTCGGAATCCGTGTCTTCCCCCATATCAATATCGCATTTGGGAAAGGCGTTAACAACGCGCAACGTTTCTGCGGAAGGGATGGTGCGCGATCTTTTTCCCTGAAAAAATGCGAACAGGTCTATGTTTATCACGTCACTGTGATAGGGCCTGCCGCGCAGTCCCTTGGTGGTATAATAGATATGCATGGCTCCCTCCTTTACTGGCAAACTGCCTTCCGTTCTACCAGCACGCGTGGCCTACATCACCAACGCATTATCCCGTACCGACTGGATGACGGCAAGCAGCTTTTTCTGGCGTGTTTTGTCGAAGTCCAGCAGCTTTGCCGGTTTGTCGAACGGAGCCTTCATCAATACGGAAATATCTTCGATATAGCCGTTCTGCTCGATGTGTGTGATGACCTTTTGAACGAATGCTATCTGCCGGGAGTTCAGAGACTGGTCGTTGATGAACTCCGAAAAGGCGGCAAGAACGGCCTCGTGATCCAGTTTTGCGATTTTACGTATCAGCAGGCCGAAGGGAGTGTCGCCGAACGTCTTCACATAATCTTCTTTACTGCCGAGTTCCTGCGTAAAGACTCGTTCAAGTTCCTCGTAGTCCTTTCTGGTCAGAGAAATATTGTGTGTCAGGTTATAGATGGCCAGAGAGTTTTTGTGTTCCTCAATGTAACGGTTGACCTTCATTTTATAGCTTTCAAAGGGGTCTTCCTCAGGCAGAGGGATTCCCGCAGTTGAATCCAGTATCGGGTCGGTAAGAATGGTGATGATGTCCTTTCTTTTACTGCCTTCATCCAGAAAGCAGATAAGCGCGCGCAGTTCCCGCCGAATATTTTCCAGCTTGAAGATGTCGATATCCTTCCAGAGTGCCGGGTCACTTATCTGACGGAGCAGCGGGAGCTTTTCCGCTACCTGCGGAATGGAGGATTTTTTTTCGAGGAGTCTGGCCGTCGTGACCAGACGGGCCATGTCGCGCCTGACCAGCGGACTTTCGTCCAGCACATTCAAGATAAAGCCGTAGATGAAGTTATCAAAGCGCAAAGCCATGGCATCAGGGTCATCGAAATGGACCAGAGGGGCGATGTGTTCCGTAAGCTCCTGCTGATCCAGCTCGGAAAGACAGATGAAGGCTTCCGGCTTTTTGAACTTTTCCACATGCTTCAGAGCAAGCTGCACATGAAAGAGATCCGTATTAAGGTCGGCGATCTGGCATCGGCATATTTCCGTCAGCTCCTTGCGCCATGGCTGATAAACACCATCGAATTTTGAAGCGTCCTGAAACGCCGCGACCAGCCTGACGCATTTTCGGAAGATATTTTCCGAGAGCGAGATGGGGACCTCGCCCTCCATGGTATGTTTGACCTGCCGGAAGTACTCGAAGTTGCCGCAGTAGTCGAAGATGAGGAAGCGCTTTTTACCTGTGTATTCCTCGCGTTCTATAAGATCGGTACAGGTCAATCCCGGGCAAAGACGTGTTCCGCGTCCGATCATCTGCCAGAATTTTGTTTTGGACCGGACTTTCTTGAAGAACACCAGATTCACACATGCGGTCACGTCGATGCCGGTGTCCATCATGTCCACCGAAACCACGATATACGGAGTTTTTTCGGCTTCCTTGAAATTGTCGATGACGGTCTGGGCATAGCTGTCGTCGCAGACGACGCGGCTTGCCCATGTGCCGTGATACTGCGGATAAAGTTTGTTGAAGCGTTCCAGAATGAACTCGGCGTGCCTTTTGTTCTGGGCAAAGATGATGGTCTTGCCGATGCGTTCGCCGCCGTTCACCTTGATGCCGCGCTCCATAAGGTCCTGAAGCACAAGGTCTACGGTTTTCTGGTTGAAGACGAAGTCGTTCAGCGCCTGCGAAGGGATGGAATCCGGCATGACGCCATCTTCGGTAAAGTCGTCTTCGTAGCGTTCCTTGTCTTCTTCGGAAAGGTCCTCGTAGGTGATGCCTTCCGAAAGGAATTTTGTCGTGACCTCATAATTGTAGTACGGGACCAGAACGTGATCCTGATGCACGGCGGTATCGTAGTCGTAGGCATAGGTGGGAACGCCGTTTTCCAGCTCGAAGAATTCATAGGTGTTTCTGGCCACTTCGGTTTTCGGCGTGGCGGTCAGGCCAAGAAGGATGGCATCGAAGTATTCAAAGATGGCGCGATATTTTTTGAAGATGCTCCGGTGGCTTTCGTCGATGATGATGAGGTCGAAATGCGCGGGGGAGAACAGCATGCCGCCGTCTTTGCTTTTTGCGCTGTCGATGGCGTTCATGATCGTAGGATAGGTGGAGAAAACGATGCGTGCGGACGCGTCGTCCTTGTTGGCGCACAGATTACAGAGCGACATGTTCGGCAGGTATGTTTTAAAGTCGTCTTTGGCCTGTGAGACAAGCGCCGTTCTGTCGGCAAGAAAGAGGACGTTGGTTATGTGGTGCCCCCGGCTCAGCACATCGACCAGGCTGGCGGCGGTTCTGGTCTTCCCTGTGCCTGTGGCCATGACGAGCAGATGCTTTCGCACGCCGCGGCTGATCTCCTCGCACACGGAGCGGATGGCCGCCTGCTGATAATAGCGGTCGGTGATGGCGTTACTGATAGTGATGCTCTCAAGTGGGAGCCTGGACGTCCGCCGCTCGATGATCCTTTCCAGATCGGTCTTGCTGAATATGCGGCTCACCTTGCGCTGGGGGCCGCCTTTGTCATCCCAGAAAAAGGTATCGAAGCCGTTGGTCGTGAACATGACGGGGCGTTGCCCGAAACGGAGCTCAAGACAGTCGGCATAGAGCCTGGCCTGCGTTCTTCCGGTATTGGGGTCCTTGCAGGCTTTTTTGGCTTCCACCACGGCAAGGGGCTTGCCGTCCCTGCCCCAGAGCACATAGTCCGCGTATCCCTTCTGGCCGGGAACTCCGGCCATGCCTTCCACTTCGTATTCCTGGGAAACGTCGCTGTCCGACCCTTCCAGCTCCCAGTCCATGCCCAGGAGCATGGCGTCGATGTAGATTTTCCGGGTGCTGAACTCGGAAAGGTCTTCTATGGTGATGGTACGGCTCTGGCGGTTGCGTTCCTTCGCACCGGTGTACTTGTCCGCAAGTTCGGCAAGCTGCTGCCGGAGCCGTTCGATCTCCGCGTCTTTTTCTCCCAGCAGACTTTCCTGTGCCCGGATCTTCTGCATGTCGAGGGAGACGTGCGTTTTGGGGATCCGTTGTTCATCGAACGTACGGACCTGATAGTCGCTGCCGTAGGAATAATCGACCCATTGAATGAACTCAAAAAGACTTTTCAACGACTGGACGGCAAAAGCGGGAGGGACGATCTTGCTGGTATGAACGGCCATGTTCCCGAACGCGACGATCCCCTTGATCTTGCCGAACAAGAGGGGAGGGAGCTGCTTTTTGAAGGTGTATTCGTGGATGAGCGCGGAGAGATTGTCCTTATAGGGAGCCTGTATGCCGTTATCGACGGTATAGACCCACTTCACGGCCAGCTCCAGAGCCTTGCGGCAGCCGATGACGCACATGGCGGGCGACGTGGCAAAGACCTTTTCCGCCTCCACGGCGGAAGCGGCGAACAGGGAGAACTCTTGGCGGCCGTTCAAAAAGTCGAAGTTGGGCATACAAGGACTCCTTTTAGATTAAAAAAAGAGTATCTGACTATCTTACTTGATTTTACCTCTTTGGGGAGTCTCTTTTTTACCGGTATTTCCCAATGAAGTAATTTTTTTAGCGCATAATTCTGTTAACGGTTCTCCAATGGCAGCTTTATAGTTAAATCCTAAAAGCTGCATAGTTTTTAATGTATCAATACTTATGAGTTCTTTGATGGCTTCAAAACTTGCTTGTACTTCTGGATTCATTTTTCCAAATGAAGTAAGCAATTCTATAAATCGAGAAATTGTGGCATGAAGATATGCGATATCTTTATCGCTAATACTTACTCTTTCAAGTTCTGATTTGTATGCTTGCGCTATGCGAATGGCTTCTTCTCTTTCGGATAGTAACTCATTGATAATTTCTTCATAATTATTCCTGATAGTTTCAATATTTTTTTCATTTTTTGAAGATTTTATTTTTGTATATACCAAGGAGGCGGCTCCCTTGGCAGCCATAGAAGTAAGAGATACACCAAGCTCTGCAATCGCATTAGAATATATGGAATCCATAATAATCTCCTATACAAATTTAATGATATTACCCCAAATATTCCTGCATCAAGGATTTTTTCAGCGTTTCCAGTTTTTCAAGGCTCAGATTCACGGACGATTTTGCTTTTTCTACCTGTTGGACAAAGGCGGCAAATTGTTCCTGGAGGGGAAGAGGAGGGAGAATAATTGTAATATTTTTATACCCTCCAACGTTAAAGTGTTGTTGGGCTGCTCCTCCTGTATTTTCTCTAATTTGGTTCATGCCGTGTGGCATATTTGTAAACATTGCCAGAAAAACAGGATTAATTTTTTTACAGTTTGGATGTGCAATAATAATATCGATAGCATTATATCCAACATATTCTTTGGTAGCAACACAGGCAGTACCGGGAGAGCCAGACCTGACAATAAGCACGTCATTTTCTTTGACGATAGACTTTTGATTTTTCTGATGTCCTGCCTTTGTAAGATAAACCCAATCTTTATTTTTTATGTACATTTCTCTAATATTTAAGGAACGAAAAGCTTTTACTCCAGATTCAATATCTAATGTATAATATTGAGAAGGTTTTATAACTATTCCGACACAAATTTCAGCTATGCTGTCAACTTTACATGTTACCCAATTATGAAAAGAATTTTCATCACCAAACATCTCGACAAATCGTGATTTGACGAGCTGGTCGAGTTTGGAGAGCTGCTGTTTACGCTTCTCTAGAATATCTTCAAGAGAATTGAGCGTCATAACAATTTTATTTTGTACATCGAACGATTGAATTAAAATAGTTATTTTTTCGAGGTCTTTTTTTGTAATATGCTGTAGCCCTACTCCACCATGAGATTTAGCAATAATATCAGATAATTTTCCATTTATGGCATATTTAAGATAAAAAATGTTAATTCTTTTTTTAGGAATTACTCGAAATATATGCTGATTGATAATTGCAGGACCACGATTCCATATAAAAGCGCCAAATGATGTTCCAGGTGTTCCTGACCAAGAAAAAAGTAATGCCCCATTATCTATATAATATTTTTCAGCCAATTTCCCCTTAAAGTAATTAAATCCAGCAAGAATATTATTTAGATTTTGGATACGTACGATAGGAGTCCCGTCAGAAGACCAGTCGGAAGGTTTAAAAGCATAGCCGTTGATAAGTTGGCAGAGCTCACCGATACTTTCCATTTCAGCCATCACAGCATCTCCTCCAGCTCGGCCAGCCCTGCGGAAATCTGCATTTCCAATTCGTGCAGTTCGGTCATGAGTTGCTGCGTAGGGGGATATTCCACAGGCGTATATTCCACCTGCTTGTACTTGTTGAGGGAAAGGTCATAGCCGTTGGCGACGATCTCTTCCTTTTGCACAAAGAAGGACTGTTCCGTGCGGGCGCGGTCCTTTTCTTTTTCCGGAGCGGCAAAACGGGCGATGATGTCGGGGATGTCGTTCTGCGCCACGGGCGTGCGCTTGTCGTCCAAAGAAAAGCCGTCGGCCTGCATGTCGTAGAACCAGACGTTATCCGTGCCGCCCGCCGCGGTCTTGGTGAAGATGAGCACGGCGGTGGAGACACCCGCGTACGGCCTGAACACGCCGGAGGGCATGGAGATGACGGCCCGCAGCTGATGCCGCTCCACCAGTTCCCTGCGGATGGACTGATGCGCCTTGCTGCTGCCAAAGAGCACGCCGTCGGGCACGATGCAGGCGCATTGTCCGCCCTTTTTCAACAGACGCAGGAAAAGCGCGAGAAACAGCAGTTCCGTTTTTTTGGTGCTGGTCACGGCTTTCAGAGAATCACTGATGCTTTCGGCGTCGATGCTGCCCTTGAACGGCGGATTCGCCAGACACATGGTGAACGCGGCGTTCACGGTGTTTTCCTTGGACACGCTGTCCCGATAGCGGACATCCGGGTGATGGATGGAGTGCAGCATAAGGTTCATGGCCGAAATGCGCAGCATGGTGGGGTCGGTGTCGTAACCGGTGAAGGCCGGCCCGGCAAAATGTTCCCACTGCTCCGTGGTCATGCCGCTTTCGTAGTGCTCGCGGATGTATTCGGCGGCGGAAATAAGAAATCCCGCCGTGCCGCAGGCCGGGTCGCAGATGACGTCGTCGGGCGTGGGGCGCAGAAGGGCGACCATCATGTCGCGGATGTGCTTGGGGGTGCGGAACTGCCCGTTGCGGCCCGCCGTGGAGAGCTTGCCAAGCATGTATTCGTACAGGTCGCCCTGCATGTCGAGGTCGGCAATGTCATGCTCATACAGTTCTTCCAGCCCGGTGACGACCTTTTCCAGCACCTGCGGCGTGGGCATAAGAAATACGGCGTCCTTCATGAAATGGGCAAAGGCCGTCTGTGCCGTGTCATCATCGACATCCGGCAGCGGGACGAACGTGCCTTTTTCCTCGTCGAAGTCCGGCAGCCTGCCGCCCCTCATGCCCTTGATGGCCGGAAAAACGCGCTGGGACATGACGTCGAACATATATTGGGCGTCTTTGTTCTTGAACTTGCTCCAGCGCATGGACTGGCCGGCGGGCGTCTGCGGGAAAATTTTTTCGACCTTCATCCCGAGCGCTTCATAGTTCTCGTTTTCCAGCTCTTTGACATCCAGCGCGCGGACGAACATGAGGTAGGTAAGCTGTTCAATAACGGTAAGCGGGTTGGCCAGACCTGCGGAAAAGATGTCGAGCCAAATTTTATCGACTTTATTTTTTACGGCCCCCGTAATCATGGGCTCTCCTGAATGCTGTTGTCGTTAGTCTGCCGGAACGGGCAGAGGAATCATACTGAGCAGGGTAGTCAAATTCGAGAAAAGAATAAAGAAAGAGGGGAAACATGCCCGTATCCATGCTTGCCCGTTCTTGACGCCGCTGGGAGTAATGAGTCCCGTCCTTACCGCAGCTTCAGCACGAAGCGCGTCCGGGTATCCGTCGCTGCGTCCTTTTTATAGTCAAGGACGGCCCCGATGGGCACATCCTTGTCGAAACCGAAACGCTCCTTGAGCTCCCTGACACTGCGGGAAGCGATGGCGGAAAACTCCGCCCGCGTCATCTTTCGGTCAGCCGCGACGAAGACGATGTCGATGCCCTTGGCATAGGCGGCGACATCCACGGACCTAATCCCCTTGTCGGCATAACGGGCCAGCAGCTCCTCCTCAAAAGCGGTAAAACGATCACTGTCGTCCACGAACACTTCGGAATCACTGTTCTCCGTGACGGTATCCGCCTGCGGCTCCGCAGACAGGGCGATGCCGGGCAAGGCAGTGGAAAGGACGCACGCGACCACGAGCAGGCAAAAGAATTTCTTCATGGCACCTCCGGCCAGACAAGGGGGAATGGGGCTACAGGATATCGCCGCGAGCTGCGGCACAAGGGCCTTGATACGGACTGCGGGACCTTTTGGGGCATGCCCCGGCCGGGCCCTCGGCGCACCATGTCGTCGTCCGCACCAAGGATCGTCACGATGACACACAGACAGGAAAAGACGCTCCATACCGCACCAGGCGGCAAGGACGTACCCTGCGACGGTGCCGGCCTCCGGGGCATCTCGTGTACGCCCGGAACCGGAACAATGGCCTAGAATGCCTCGTACTCCCCGATGGCGCAGCGGTCCTGCAACGCGGGCAGGGTGCGCTCCAGCAGCACGCCGTCGCTGTGGCGGGTGTCGTAGCCGTAGGTGACGCGGATGCCCAGGGTCACGAAGCGCACCGCGCGCTCCAGGGCCACGGGCAGGCTGTCCCCCTGAAGGAACGCCCCCACCAGCACGCTGGAGAAAGTATCGCCCGTGCCGGGATAGAAGGCCGGGATATAGGGCGACTCCATCTTCCAGAAGCGCCCCTGCCCGCGGTCGTAGGCCACGGCCGCGCAATGGCCGGGACGGGCCGCCGGGGCACTGGTGATGACCACCCTGTCCGGGCCCATGGCCGCCAGACGTTGCAGCTGCTCCTTGAGGCCGTCGGGCGAGATGTCCGGCCGGTAGGGCTCGTCCAGCAAAAAGGCCGCTTCGGTAAGGTTGGGCGTGATGACGTGGGCATGGCCGATGAGCTGGCGCATGGCCTCCACCATCTCCGGCGTCTGGGTAGGATCCAGGGTGCCGTTGTCGCCCAGCACGGGATCCACCAGAGCGAAGCCGCCGGGCTTGAGAAAGTGGCCGATGCAGCGGGCCGCTATCTCCAGCTGGCGCGGATTGCCCAGAAAGCCGGAATAGACGGCATCGAAGCGCAGGCCCAGCTGCTGCCAGTGATCCAGCATGGGGCCCATCTCGGCGGTCAGGTCATGGAAGGTGAAGCCCTCCACGCCGGAGGTCTGGGAAGACAAGACCGCCGTGGGCAGGGGGCAGGTCTGGACGCCCATGCTGGCAAGGATGGGGATGACCACAGTCAGCGAGGCACGCCCGAAACCGGAAAGGTCATGGATGGCGGCCACACGTTGCAGGGGGATCTCGTGCATGGGTACCTCGGCGGGAAGGGGGTTGGGAGACTGGTGCCTAGATCTTCTCCAGCGCCAGCCGGAAGGCGAAACAGATGAAGATGAGCCCCGTGAGCCGGTGCAGCCAGGCCTGGAAAGCGGGCCGGGCGAACACGCGGCGGATGCGGTGCAGCAGGCTGGCCAGCAGCACGAACCAGCCCAGACAGAAAAAGGCCATGATGCCGCCCAGCTCCAGGAATTGCGGCCACAGGGCGGCATGCGGGTCCAAAAACTGCGGCAGCATGGTCAGGAAAAAGACCACGGCCTTGGGGTTGAGGGCATTGGTCAAAAAGCCCTGCCGGAAGGCCCGGCGCCGCAGGCCGCGGACAGGCGGCGCCTCCGCTTCCTGCCCGCCGTGGCGCACCACGGCGGCCGTGACCTCGCGTCCGGCCCGCAGGGCATGGATGCCCATCCAGAACAGATAGGCGGCCCCGGCATAGCGCAACAGCGTGAACAGGGTGACGGACTGGGCGATGACCGCGCTGATGCCCAGCATGGCAGCCGAGGTATGGACCATGATGCCCAGCGCCACGCCGCAGGCCGCGGCCTGGCCGGAAGACCGTCCCTCCGTCAGGGACGTGCGGACGATAAGGGCAAAATCCGGGCCGGGCAGCATGACCAGCAGCGCCGCCAGCGGGATGTAGAGGAGCAGGTTTTCCAGCGAGACCATGCGTCGTTCCTGTAGGGCACCCGTGGGCACGGGGCGGGAAACAAAGGGAGGAAGGGCCCTTCCCGCAGGGATGCGCCCTTCCTCCCGGATGTACGAAGATCGTGCGATATGACGCGTCCGCCTACAGGCAGGCGCCGATGATCTCGCCGAATTCCTGGCAGCCCACCACGCGGGCGCCTTCCACCTGGGCGGCCAGGTCCACGGTGACGGCGCGGCCGGCGATGGCCTTGCTCATGGCGTTGCGGATGCGTTCGGCAGCCGCGGGCACGCCCATCTGTTCCAGCATCAGGGCGCCGCACAGGATCACGCTGCCTGGGTTGGCCTTGTCCTGGCCGGCGATGGTGGGAGCGGTGCCGTGGGTGGCCTCATAGAAGGCCAGGGAGTCGGACATGTTGACGCCCGGGGCCAGGCCCAGACCGCCCACCTGCGCGGCCAGGGCATCGGAGATGTAGTCGCCGTTGAGGTTGGGGGTGGCCAGGATCTGGTACTGCTCGGGACGCAGCAGGGCTTCCTGGAACATGGCGTCGGCGATGCGGTCCTTGACCACCAGACGGCCTTCCACGGGTTCCTTCTCGGTGCAGGTCAGGTCGCCGAATTCCTGGGCGGCCACATCGTAGCCCCACTGGCGGAAGCCGCCTTCGGTGAACTTCATGATGTTGCCCTTGTGCACCAGGGTCAGGCTCTTGCTGCCGGTATCCAGGGCAAAGCGCAGGGCGCGGCGCACCAGACGCTTGGAGCCGAACTCGCTCATGGGCTTGATGCCCACGGCGGCTTCCTCGCGGATCTTGGTCACGCCGAACTCTTCACGCAGGAAGGCGATGAGCTTCTTGGCTTCCGGGGTCTGGGCGGCGTATTCGATGCCCGCGTACACGTCTTCGGTGTTCTCGCGGAAGATGACCATGTTCACGCGCTCGGGATGCTTGACCGGCGTTTCCAGGCCTTCGAAGTGACGCACGGGACGGATGCAGGCGTACAGGTCCAGCGTCTGGCGCAGGGCCACGTTGAGGCTGCGGATGCCGGTGCCCACGGGGGTGCCCAGGGGGCCCTTCATGGCGAAATCGGCGGTGCGCAGGGCGTTCATGGTCTCCTCGGGCAGGGGGGAGCCGGTCTCGGCCGTGGCCTTTTCACCGGCCAGCAGTTCCACCCACTCGATGCGCATGTCCGATTCCTTGGCCAGCGCGGCGTCGATGACAGGGCGGGCGGCGCGCCAGATTTCGGGGCCGATGCCGTCGCCTTCGATCCAGTAAACTCGTTTGCTGCTCATTGTCTGCATCCTTTTCTGTATTCCTGATTGCGGCCGCCACGGGGCGGGCCTGTAGGCAAAAAACGGCGCACCGGGGACACCGGCGCGCCGTCATGCGTCTAGTCTTCGGCTGCGCGGGCTTCCTGCTGCAGGGCCTGCGAGCGCTTGAGCAGCTGCTCAAGCTGGATGTCCACACCGATGACGCCCACGATGTTGTCGTCATCGTCCGTCACCGGGCAGGACACGGTGATGACCAGCTTGCCCGTGAACTGGGACTGGTACACGTCCATGATGTGCATGTCGCCGGTCTGCATGGGCATCTTGAACCATTCGCGCTGCGAGAAGTCGAAGCCGATGGGCAGGGCCTCGTACTTTTCACGGTAGGCCGGGTCGGTGATGGCCGCGCACTTGAGGCTGCCCTGGGTATCCGTGAGGTAGAGGTACTGGATGAAGGAGTACTCGCGCGAGAAGCTGTCCAGACGGGCGCAGGCGTTCTTGCCGAAGTCCCGCAGGTCCGCGTTCTGCGCCAGACGGGCGATAAGGTGGGCGGCCAGCTCGTCGGCCAGTTCCTTCATGTGGTCGAACTCGGTCTCGAACAGTTCCGGCATGTAGCGCTGCACCAGGGCGGCCATCTCGTCGTGCGACAGGTGCGTGGTGCGGCCGGTGTCGTAGATGGCCACGATGGCCTCGTAGATCTGGCCCACGGCGGGATGCTTCTTGGAGATCTGCTTGCCCTCGGGCAGCTTGAGGTTGACGTTGATCCAGTAGGCCACCCCGGCACGACCGGTCTTGTCGGTGATGATGATGGGCACGGGACGGCCCAGCAGGTGGTTGGTATCGAAGATGTTGTAGATCTCTTCGTTCTTGGCCAGGCCGTCGGCATGCACGCCGGCGCTGGTGGCGTTGAAGTCGCGGCCCACGAAGGGATAGTTGTAGGGGATGTTGTAGTGCAGTTCCTTCTCGAAGAACTCGGCCACCTCGCTCAGGATGGTGGTGTCGGCGGCGGCATCGTCACCGGTGAGCGAGATGTACTCGATGATCAGGGCTTCCAGCGGCGTGTTGCCCGTGCGCTCGCCAAAGCCGAACAGCGTGCTGTTGACCGCGCCGCAGCCGTTGAGCCAGGCCGTGACGCCGTTGACCAGCACCTTGTGGAAGTCGTTGTGGCCGTGCCATTCCAGCCATTCGCCGGGCACGCCGGCCTCGTCGGTGAAGGCCCGCACGATGCGCTGCACCGAGCGGGGCAGGGCCGCGCCGGGATAGGGCACGCCGTAGCCCATGGTGTCGCACAGGCGGATCTTGACCGGCATGCCGCTCTGCTGGCTCAGCTCCATGAGCTTCTGGGCAAAGGGCAGGCAGAAGCCGTAGATGTCGGCGCGGGTGACGTCCTCGAAATGGCAGCGCGGGATGATGCCCCATTCCAGGGCCTGCCGGGCCAGGTCCAGATACATGTCCATGGCCTGCTGGCGGGTCTTGCCCAGCTTGAGATAGATATGGTAGTCCGACACGCTGGTCAGCATGCCGGTCTCGTCGAACTCCATGTCCCGGGCCAGCTTGAGGTCTTCCTTGTTGGCGCGGATCCAGGCGGTCACGCGCGGGAAGCGGTAGCCGCGCGCCCGGCAGACGTCGATGCACTTGCGGTCCTTGGCCGAGTACAGGAAGAACTCCGACGCCGTGATGAGGCCCGTCTTGCCGCCCATGCGGTGCAGGAAGTCGAACATCTTGGCCACCTGCTTGACCGTATACGGCGGCCGGGCCTGCTGGCCGTCACGGAAGGTGGTGTCCGTGATGCGCATCTGTTCGGCAGGACGCGGGGCAAGAAGCACCTCGTCGAAAGTCGTGCGACAGATGCTGGTGTAAGGAAAAAGCTCGCGGTACAGCTGGGGCTGTTCCCGTTCCTGAAGCGAAAGCGGGCGAACGCTGCCCGTCTGATGGATGATGCTGCTCATGGAACTCCGTCCGGCCTGAAAAGTGACGTACAAGGTAAGGAACATACCCTGTTAGCGACGGCGCGTCAAAGGGCCGGGTGGACGGCGCTCCGGCCTTCGGATGTCTCCGGGGGCGTGCCGCCGGGACTTGCCAGAACAGGCAAAATGACGGATTGTACCGCCTATCGGAGCCCATCCTCCGGTTGAAGGAGCTTTTATGTCGGTTTGTGTGCAGTACCCCTCGGCGGGCTGCATTGTGGAATATCTTGAAGGCAATGCCATCCAGATCGCGCTGGTCACCGAAGAATCCGGCGGCAAACTGCGTCTTTTGCTGCCCAACCGGCGCGAGACGCGTCTCACTACGTCGCGCCTGCTGCCCTGGGCCGGGCCCGCGCTAGGCTCCGTGCCCGGCAAGGACGAGTCCGCCCGCGTGCTGGAACAGCACCGCGCCCGCCGCGAGGAACTGGCCGCGGCCCTGCCCGTGCTGGAACTGTGGGAGATGAGCCAGGGCGAAGTGCCGGAAGCCTCGGCCCAGTGGTTCGCCGAACTGGCCGGTCAGGCCGAGGATGCCGACAGCGTCGCCGCCTGCGGGCGTGCCCTGCTGGCCTGCAAGAGCCACTTCCGCTTCCAGCCGCCCGTCTTCCAGATCTTTTCCGCCGAGATGGTGGAAAAACGCCTCAAGGAACAGCAGGAACGCGCCGCCCGCGAGGCCCTGGTGCTGGGCGGCAACAGCTTTTTCCGCCTGCTCTGGGACGTGGCCTGCAAAAAACGCGCGCTGCCGCCCCAGCCCGGCGAGGACACCCGGGGCATCTCCGAATGGCCGGCCCCCGAAGTGGCCGAACGCCTGAAGCAGATCCTGTTCGCCCGCATGGCCGACCCCGAGAGCCAGGAATACGACGAACTGTGGCGCATGCTCTCCAAGGGCCTGCCCGACGTGCCGCATCTGCCCGTGCAGCTGCTCATGGCCTGGGAGCAGGTGCCCGCCCATTACAATTTCTGGTATGACCGCGCGGGCTACGCCCCCGGCGACGACTGGTGGCAGCCCCTGGCCCCGGCCGTGGAGGCCCTGCAGCAGGCCGCCCGCGAGGTGGAGCTGCCCGTCTGCGACCTGCCCTTCATCAGTATCGACAGCGCCACCACCCGCGACGTAGACGATGCGTTCCACATCCTGCCCACGGATGACGGCGGCTTCGACCTCCCCCTGGCCCTGGCCTGCCCGGCCGCCTGCTGGCCTTTCGGCGAGGCCCTGGACAAGGCCGTGTTCCGTCGCGGCACCAGCATCTACCTGCCCGAAGGCGACAGCCACATGATGCCCGAGGCCCTGGGCACGGACGCCTTCTCCCTGCTGGCCGGCCAGGACCGCCCGGCCTTCTGCGTGCGGACGCGCATCTCGGCCGCGGGCGAGATCCTCTCCTGCGAGCCCTGGGCCGCGCGGGTGCGCCTGGCCGCCAACCTGACCTACGACGACACCCAGGCCGTCCTCGACGCCCTGGCCGCCGGTGAGGCCCCGCAGGCGGACAATCCCGCCGCGCCCTGGGCCACCATGCTGGCCTGCGGCAACGACTTTGCCCGCGTCTGGCAAAAGGCCCGCATCGCGCGCGGGGCCGTCATCATGGACCGGCCCGAACCGTCCATCGTGCTGGAAGGCGAAGGCGCGCAGACGCGCGTGTCCATCGAGCCCGGCCACGAGACCCCGGACTCCCAGCCGCTGGTGGCCGAGATGATGATCCTGGCCAGCGCCGCCGTGGCCCAGTGGGCCGCGGAACGCGAGATCCCCATGCTGCACCGCACCCAGGACGTGGCCCTGCCCAAGGAATACGCCGGTGTCTGGAAGGAGCCCCAGGACATGACGCGCATCATGCGCGCCCTGATCCCTTCCAGCCTCGAAGTTCAGGCCCGGCCGCACGCCGCCCTGGGCCTGGCGCGCTATACGCCCATGACCTCGCCCCTGCGCCGCTATCCCGACCTCATCAACGAGGCCCAGCTGCTGCACTGGCTCACCCACGGCACGCCCCGCTGGGACAGCGAGGCCCTGTCCACCCTGCTGGTCAGCCTCAATGCCGTGCTGGACGCCGCCGGACAGGTGCAGCGTTTCCGCCCGCGTTACTGGAAGCTGCTCTACTTCCGCCAGCAGGGCGACAAGGTCTGGTGGGACGGCGTGGTCACCGAAGAGAACGACATGTTCGTCAATGTGAGCCTGCCCGCACAGGGCATGTACGTGCGCGGCAAACGCCGCATGTTCGACGAACGTACCTGCCCCGGCATGGCCGTGCAGGTGCGCATCGGCCGCGTGCATCCGCTGTACAACGAGATCCAGATCCTCGAAGCCGTCAGCATGGACGGCTGATGCGGGGATCCTGGGGATATGTTTCCGGGGGGAAGGGACCCCCTTTAACCAGCGCCCAAAGGGGGTCCCTTCCCCCCAGGCCCCCCATCCTCC
>OGZI01001446.1_pt1 | contig 23783 bp, 16 predicted proteins | sample 1576711 | NCBI WGS metagenome assembly OGZI01 (sample SAMEA3541482, study PRJEB24748) | human gut metagenome | biome: human gut; feature: human-associated habitat; material: faeces | place: China | collected 2012
CGTTGCCGCAAGGTGCTGGAGGACAGCCGCTGCCGCACTCAGGAAGCGGCCCGCCAACTGGAGACGGCCCGGACCGCCTGGATCGCAAGCCTGCATTCTCTGGGCCTGCCGGAAGACCTGGCGCTGGGGACCGTCCATGCCGCCCTGGATGGCATGGAATCCTGCCTGCGCCTTGAAGAAGAGCTGCAGCAGGAGGGCTCGCGCCTGCAGCGCCTGCATGACGAGGTGGCAGCCCTGCGCGCCCCCCTGGCGGCCCTGCTGGAAGAGCTGGGACGGCCCGTTCTACCGCAGGATGCCGACTGGCTCCGGCAGCTGGAGATGCTGTGCGAAGCTGCGGAGGACGCCCGTCAGCGTGCCGCAGAACAAACCCGCCTGCGCCGATTGCTGGACCAGCAGGAAACTGCCTGCCGCCATGCGGAAAACGAGCTCGATGGCATCCGGGCCGATCTTGCGGCCCTGCTGCGTCAGGGAGGGGCCCGGGACGACAGGGACTTTTTGCAAACAGCGGCCCTGCTGGAAGAACGGTGCCAGACGGGACAGCGGCGCCAGCTGCTGGAGGACAGCCTGCGTCTGGTGGCCGGGGTCCAGCCTCTGGAGGCCTTTTTGTCTTCCTTCCGCGAAGAAGCCCGGGAGGAAGAGGAACAGGCCCGCGACGAACAGCAGCGCTTGCTGGAGGAACTGCGTCAGGAAGAAGATGCTCTGGCGGAAGACGTCGCTGCCCTGGGCGTGCGCGTGGAAGCCATGCAGCAGGACGGGACCCTGGCCGAGCTGTTGCAGCAGGAAGCCGACCAGCGGGAGGAACTGCAGCGGCAGGCCCATGCCTGGTGCCGCCTCCGTCTGGCCCATGCCCTGCTCCACAGGGCCAAGCTGGCTTTTGAGAAGGAGCGCCAGCCCCGTGTCATCCGCCGTGCCGCGACCATCTTCCGGGACATCACCGCAGGCGCCTGGCAGGACGTGGGCGCCGTCGTGGGCGATTCCAGCCTACGGGTCATGCCACCGCAAGGCGAGCCCGTCAGCCCGGAACAACTGAGCCGGGGCACGCAGGAGCAGCTCTATCTGGCCCTGCGCCTGGCCTACATCCAGGATCACGCGGCGCAGGCCAGCCCCCTGCCCGTCATCATGGACGATGTGCTGGTGGACTTCGATCCCGGCCGGGCACGCCGCACGGCCCGCATCCTGGGGGATCTCAGCCTGGGGAAGTACGGCCCCCGGCAGCAGCTGCTCTTCTTCACCTGCCATCCCCACACGGCGACCCTGCTGCGGGAGATACAGCCTGACGCTCCCCTCTTCCTGCTGGACAAGGGGCAGATCCGCCCAGCCGGGCCGGAGAGGGCGAACGAAGAGCCCGCACGTCCCTGAGACTCGGCTTCCCCAAGAGCCACGCAGGCCCGGGATGCCCCCGCGACAAGAGCAATGAAGCGAGGCATAGCCCGGAAAGCGCGTTGCCCTCCCCGCCGTGCGGCCCATCGTGCGGCTTGTGGTATCAGGCTGCTTTCAGGCACGGTGCCCTGCCCTAGCCGCTGCGTGCCCGTGCCCTGCGGCGCCGATACCCTAGGCCAGCCTGTTCCCTGATCGCGCCGCAGCTTGTCCGGCTTGCGCCCCGGCGAGGAACAGGATAAGTCAGGGCAGCCCTCAATCCCAAAGGAGCCCTTATGTCCCTTGCCAGCCGTGGCGCGGAATTCTTCCGCTTCTGCATCGTGGGCGGCCTGACCTTTCTGGTGGACTACGGCCTGCTGTTCCTGCTGACCAGCGTGCTGGACGTCCACTATCTCTGGTCGTCCGCCTGGGCCTTCATCGTGGCCGTCATCGTCAATTACTACCTCTGCGTGTTCTTCGTCTTCCATCAGGCGGCACGCAGCTTTGCCCGGCAGGTGGTCTTCGTGGGGTCGAGCCTGGCCGGTCTGGGCATCAACCAGGTCTGTATGTGGCTGCTGGTGGACAAGCTGGCCCTGCACTACATGCTGGCCAAGGTGGTGGCCACGGGCGTGGTCATGATCTGGAACTACATCATGAAGCGCAAGGCCCTGAGCTAGCACGAGTGCCCTGTCTTGCAGCCGTTCCCTTGCCTTTTCCGGCGCTGCCGCACCAACAAAAAAAGCCGGGCTCCTGCCCGGCTTTTTTCATCCATGTCTATTCGGTCCCGGCCGGTTCCCGCCGGGAGGCATCGCTGCCCTGCCGCAACAGCAATGACAGCATATTGAGCTGGATCTCGAAGGCCTGCCGGGCCCGCTTGCGCTGGCAGTCCAGGATCAGACCGGAAACGAAACTCAGCAGGGCCGCCAGCATGCAGAAACCGGACACGATCAGGGACGGGAAGCGGGGCACGAGCCCGCTGGTTATGTATTCCCCCAGCACGGGCAGGAACAGCCCCAGGGAAAGCAGGGCCAGCAGACAGGCCACCGACCAGAAGACCAGCAACGGCCGGTAATCCTTGAACAGGACGGCGATGGTCTTCAGGACGCGGAAGCCGTCCCGGAACGTATTCAGCTTGGAAAAACTGCCTTCCGGCCTGTCACGGTACTGGATGGGCATGGACGCGATGCGGAAATTGTTGGCCAGGGAAAAGATGGTCATCTCCGTCTCGATCTCGAAGCCCTGCGAAAGGATGGGGAAAGATTTGACGAACAGGGGCGACATGGCCCGCATGCCCGTCATGACGTCCTCGATCTGCTGGCCGCGCTTCCAGAACATGTTGATGCAACGGCGTACCAGCATGTTGCCGCTGTTGTGGAACGGGCGTTTGTTCTCCGTGAAATAGGTGGAGGACAGCCGGTCACCGATGACCATGTCCGCGCGGCCTTCCAGCACGGGCGCGCACAGGGCCGCCGCCTGCGAAGCCGGATAGGTATCGTCCCCGTCCACCATCAGATAGCAGTCCGCCTCGATGTCACGGAACATGGTCCGCACCACGTTGCCCTTGCCCTGACGGGGCTCGGGACGCACGATGGCACCGGCCTCACGGGCCAGACGGGCCGTTTCGTCGGTGGAATTGTTGTCGTACACATAGATGTCGGCATCCGGCAGGGCCTGCCGGTAATCCCTGACCACGTTCCCGATGGTCAGCGCCTCGTTATAGCAGGGGATCAGGACCGCGATCCTGTTGCCTTTTTTTTCAGTCTGCATGTCCACTCCTCGTGGCCTGTGCACCGCCGTCCGCAGATACCGGCGAACGCCGCAGCAACAGCCAGTCTTCATTCTCAAAAAGTAGGGAGCCGTAACGCAGCAACTGTGCTTTGTGCTCCACATGGCGCGTCAGCAGCAACGCAGCCTGCTCCGTGCGCCAGATGTCCATGTAGCCGCCGGCATCGGCCGCCATGCACTGCTGCATGGCCAGCCAGCGCCGGGCCAGGACAGGATCGCCCGCATAATAGATGACGTTCCCGTCCTTGTGCACGGGAAGCAGGGGCATGCGGGCCGCAAAACGTACGGCCATGCAATCGCCGTCAGTGAAAACGATCTCTTCCGGTCCCGCCTGCGCGCGCAGGGCCCGCAGGGCGTCCTGCAATCTCAGGGAGCGCACCTTGAGCTGCCGGGCCTCCGCCGTATCCAGCCAGCTCATGCCGGTCATGTCCGCCAGGGCATGCCTGGCCGCCACCACCTGTTTGCCCTGTCCCAACGACAGCAAAACAACAGCCAGCAGGACGACGAAGCCCCGGCGCAGCAAGGGAGCGATGCCCTGCCAGTACAGGGACAAAAGACAGGTCAGCAGCAGCCAGGAAAGCGGCACCAGAAAACGTGTGCCCCGCAGGATCTCCTGGCTCATGTTCTGCCGCCCAAGATGGCGGGCCAGCCACATCTCCAGGGCACAAAGCACACAGCCGCCCGCGATGCCCAGCACCATGCCGGGCATGAGGCGCAGCAGGGTACGCACCGGCCCGGCCAGCTGCTGCCGCTTTTTGAACAGCACCACCGCCGACACGGCCGCCGCAGGGAAGAGCGGGACCGGGAAGATATAATAGCGCACTATGTCCGCAAGACTCTGCCAGACATCATGCCAGTCCTTGCTGTAACGCAGGGCGCGCACCTCGGCAAAAAGGCCGCCATATTCGACAGGCGGCGCCGGAGTATCCGCAAGGAAGACCCTCAGGTATATAGCAACGGGGATCGCGAAGCTCAACAGGTTCAGCAGGCTCAGGCCCGCGTGGCGCCATGGCCTCCTGCCCTGCCAGAGCAAAAAGAAAGCTATGAAGAACATGGCCCCGCCCATGAGGGCACTGACCGTATGCACCAGCATGGCACAGCCTGAAAGCAGCATGACCACGGGCTGCAGCAAGGGGCGTTTGACCGCCGCACAGGCCAGCAGCAACAGGAAGGGCCAGAGATCGGCGTAAAAGATGCGCGGCACCGGATCCGAACGCATGCTGCCCCAGAAGGTGCCGAACGCCCAGTGCACGGCGATGCCCATCAAGATCGAGAGCAGGACCGCCAGAGACGGACTGCGGAACAGGCAACGCCCCAGGATGTAATAGGCGAGGAAGTGCAAAAAGACGCCCAGCGAGCCCACACGCAGCATGTCCACCGCGGCGTTGTCCCCACCGGGGAACAGGCCCGCCAGGTCCGTCAGCAGGTTGGGCACGCCCGGATCCCGCGGAAAATACGATGCCACCGGGTCAAGGGCAAAGGCCGCGGGGTATTCGGCGGCCTCCATGATCTGTGCATAATTCTGCAGGTCACTGTCCATGCCGATGCCCTGGGGATTGAGCTCCAGCGTCCCCTGCAGGGCACACCAGCAGAACAGCGCGGCCAGCAGGATCACAGCCAGGTCCGTGAGCCGGTATTTGCCACATTCGATATCTTTCATAGGCGCAGCCGTCCCTTGCTAAATGCCATACCACCGGCTCAGTCCCGGCGGGATTCCTTTTCCGCGGCCTGACGCCGGGCGGCCGCCAGTTCCCGGGCACGCCGGATCAGGCGCTGGTCCATGCGCCGCATGATCTGGCGGCTGTGCGTCAGGATATACACCCCGCCCAGGATGCCCACGGCGCCGAAGGCCTCGCGGAAGGCAAAGTCCTCGCCCAGCAAAGTCACGCCCAAAACAACGCCCACCAGCGGCATGATGTTGAGGAAGATGGCCGCCTGCCCCGCGCCCACCACCTTGACCCCCATGTTCCAGAAGATCATGGCGCAAACACCGCCTATCCAGACGATATAGACCATGCAGGCCAGGGTCGTGCCGCCCACGCCATGCACGTCCAGCTGACCGGTCAGCGCGGCGTAGATGAAGGTGCCCGCCGTCCCGAACAGCCCGGCCCAGGCCGTGGTCGTCAGGGGCGGAAGATGGCGCATGACGCGGAAACCCGTCAGGGAATAGACGGCCCACCCCAGCTGGGCGGTGAAGAAAAGCAGGTCCCCCTTGTTGAAGGAGATATGCAGCAGCACGTCGATCTGTCCCTTGCTGACGAGGAACAGCGCCCCGGCCACGGAGAGCAAGATCCCCAGCAGTTCGATGGGCAGCAGGCGCTCGCGCAGGAAGATCAGGGCCACCAGGGCCGTCACGGCCGGAGTGGTGGTGGCGATGAGGGTGGCGTTGCTGACCGTGGAGAGCTGCAGGCCGGTGAACTGGGCTATATTGTTGAGCGCCACACCGGTGATGCCCATGAGCAGCAGGGCCGGCATCAGACGCAGCGGCGGCAGGAGCGGCAGGCCCCGCCAGCGCATGAGCGCGAAAAATGTGATGCTCATGAGCAGATAACGCACCGCTGTCATGGTGGACGGGTTCAGTTCCCGCATGGTGATCTTGACCAGCAGCGGCTGGGCGCCCCACAGGGCGGCCGTCAGGGCCAGCAGGGCAAAATATCGGCTTGTGGCTGTCGTCATGATCTTCTCCAAGGGCCTTACTGAGGACGCATCGTATCGCAAAGTAAAAGATTTTTCGAGACTTCCGCACGGCAGAGACCCGCTGGGGCCCCGGTCCGGCGCCGGCATGGAAGGGCCACGGCAACAGGCAGCCAAGCAGCACGTTTTTTACGCCTTGCCGGCCTCCTCCGCCGTGTCCTCCCCTCCGGCCGCCAGGGGCATCTTTATGGATCAGCAAGCCCTTGTGGCTGGAGAAAATGCCGCACGTATCCTGCATTATTTTGATATGATTCGATCTTTATGTTTAAAAGGTAAAAATAATTGAAAACAACTTTCAATTCCATTGACATCAATTTTCAATCATGGCATCTTGTGCCCAACAAAACACATTACCACAGGAGCCACCATGCCGAGATTGGAAAACCTTCCCCAGACCCGGATCTCTTTCCGCCGCAGCGCCAACAACCTGCATATCGCCACCGGTGAGGATCTGGATCTGGAACAGGCCCGTGCCATCCTGAACCTCATGCGCTGCCACAGCAACGATTGCAACAAATTCTTCATCGACGTGCGCCACGTGACCTGCATCCAGCCTGCGGCGGCCGCCGCCCTGCGCTCTGCGCCCCAGGCTTCCATCGCGCCGCAGCGCATCCACTACAAAGGCTCCCGCGGCTTCGAGCTGGCGGCGAGCGGCAACAAGGTCCTCATCGTCCCTGAGAAGGCAAAGCATGTTTGCAAGGGCACCTGCCCCAACTGCCGCTGCAAGGACAAAAAGGCCCGCGCCAAGGCGCGGAATACGGCCCGGGCGGCCATGGCGTCGGGGGGCGCCGCTGTCGCCTGATGGATGTGAACCTCAAACAGTAAGGAAGAAGGTCATGAAAAAGATTTTTACCCTCATGCTGGCCGCCGGCATGCTCCTGGGGGCCGCCAGCGGCGCCAAAGCCATCGATTTCAAGGCTTCCGGCGAATGGCTGGTGGGCTTCGGCCTTGGTGACGGCAGCCTCATCAAGGACGTGGACAACAAAAAACGTCACCACGAGGATACCTTCAGTGCCGGCCAGCGCGTCCGCCTGCAGCTGGATGCCGTGGCCTCCGAATCCCTGTCCGGTACGGTGTTCTTCGAGATCGGCGACCAGATGTGGGGCCAGTCCGAAAGCGGCGGTGCCCTGGGCGCCGACTCCACCAGCGTGGTGAAGCTCAAGAATGCCTACATCGACTGGATGGTCCCCAATACCGACCTCAAGCTCCGCATGGGCCTGCAGGCCGTGGCCCTGCCCAACGTGGCCGGCGGCTCGGCCATCATGGACGGTGACGCCGCCGCCGTGGTCGCCAGCTACCAGTTCAACGAGAACGTGGGCCTGACCGCCCTCTGGATGCGCCCGCTCAACGACAACTACACCGGCACCAATGCCGACGGCGAAGCCTACGGCAACGGCCACAAGAACTATCTGGACAACATGGACCTCTTCGCGCTCATGCTGCCCCTGAAGTTCGACGGCGTGGAGCTGACTCCCTGGGCCATGTACGGCATGCAGGGCAAGAACGCCCGCTTCAATGAAGGTGGCGTGGAGACCGCCGACGGCGCCCTGAGCGTGACCCTGCCCGGCTATTATCCCGGCATGAACTTCGGCCCCGGCGGCCTCGGCCACACCGGCAAGGCCTACGGTTCCATGTTCTGGGCCGGCCTGCCCGTGGCCATCACGGCCTTCGATCCCCTGAACATCGAATTCGACATCAACTACGGCTATGTGGAAGCCATGGGCCGTTACGACGTGCTCAAACGCGGTGTCGAATCGGTCCTGGGCAACAGCAAGCGTGAAGGCTGGCTGGTCAAGGCCCTGGTGGAATACAAGATGGACTGGGGCACCCCCGGCATCTTCGGCTGGTACGCCTCCGGTGACGACGGCAACGTCAAGAACGGTTCCGAGCGCCTGCCCTCCATCGCCGGCGCGGGCAACTTCACGTCCTTCATGGGCGACGGCAACCTGGCCTGGGGCACCGGCTACAACTTCTACGACAACAATCTGACCTATGCCGGCACCTGGGGCATCGGCCTGCAGATCGCGGACGTGAGCTTTGTGGAAGACCTCAAGCACACCTTCCGCGTGGCCTACTGGGGCGGCACCAACAGCCCCTCCATGGTCAAGTACATGGGTTCCGCCGTGGCCTGGGACGACACCACCGCCGCCCAGGACGGCCCCTACCTGACCACCAACGACGGCCTGCTGGAATTCAACCTGGTCAACTCCTGGCAGATCTACGAGAACCTGGAAGCCAACCTCGAGCTCGGCTACATCATCAACATGATGGACAAGGACACCTGGGACAAGAGCTATGTCAGCGAACGTAACTGGTCCAAGCAGGATGCCTGGAAAGCCCAGCTGATCTTCGCCTACACCTTCTAGCCCTCCCGGGGCGGGCCATCCGCCCCTCTCCCGCGCGTGCTTCTCCTTCCCGCGCGCACTCCGCCGCCGCTGTTTTTGCAGGAACAGCGGCGGCCTCTCTTTTCCGTCTGCTGCCCACGGGGCATGCGGCGCCATGGGCGGCAGCCGGAAGGCCCTCCTGCCTAGGGCAGGCGGGCGTACTCCTCTTCGCTGACAGGCTCCAGCCACTGGGAACGGCAGCCCTCACCGGGGACCTCCACGGCCAGATGCACGAACCAGCTGTCCCTGGCCGCGCCGTGCCAGTGCTTGACCCCGGCGGGGATGTGGACCACGTCGCCCTCGTGCAGTTCGCGTGCGGGCTTGCCCCACTCCTGATACCAGCCGCGCCCGGAGGTGCAGAGCAATATCTGCCCGCCGCCGCTGACGGCCTCATGGATATGCCAGTTGTTGCGGCACCCCGGTTCGAAGGTCACGTTGCCGATGATGACCCCTTCGGTGGAAAGCATGTTCAAATAACTGTTGCCGACAAAATACCGGGCATAGGCCGTGTTGGCACCGCCCCGGGCGAAAGGCCCCCTGTTTTCCTGCATGGTCATTCCCTTTTGTTGATTGTTATGCCCGGCCGGTATGACCGGACTTGCGGACAGGCCCCACGCCATCCCGACCGGAGATCGTCCGCCGTACCCGTCCCTGCCGCCCGTCCTGTCACCAGGGGTATGGTTCCCGCTCGAGGACGGCACTTCTGGGGAGACAGGCGGCCTTTCCTCCGGCGCTCTTGCCTGTTCATGCCGCCTGCCCGCGGGCGCCCTTGGCGGCGTCTTCTCTCCCCGCCGTCTTTTCGCTACACTGGATAGGCAGCCCGAACCGGAGGTCCTCATGGCATCCTCAGCCCTGTCCATCAAAGAAGATATCCTTGCCGCCCTGAAAGACATCCTGATGCGGCACCTTCCCGCACCGGAGATCCGCCCCAGCCCCATCGACGGTCTGGTGCTCGTCCGGCGAGAGGACCCGCCCGCACCTGACCGCTGTTTCGAAAGACCGCTGGTGTCCGTCATCGTCCAGGGGAGCAAACGCTCGCTCATCGGCTCGCAGGAATTCGTCTTCCGTCGGGGCCAGTTCCTGGTCTCCGGCATCGACATGCCCAGCTCGTCTTCCTTCTTCGATACGGCCCCCGGGCAGCCCTTCCTCTCCCTCTTCTTCTACCTGGACAGGCAGATCCTGACGGATCTCATGCTCAGGATGCGGCCTGCGGGCAAAGCCCCGCAGGAAGACGGCCCCGGCGTCGCCGTGGCGGATGCCGAGCCGGAATTTCTGGAAGCGGTGCTGCGCCTGGCCGAGCTGCTGGACAAGCCGGAACAGATCGCCATCCGCGCGCCCATGATCCTGCAGGAGCTGCACTATCTGCTGCTGATCGGCCCCCTGGGCCATGTGCTGCGCGGGCTCTATGCCCAGGGATCCCAGAACAGCCAGGTCTTGCAGGCCGTTTCCATCCTGCGCCGTGATCTGGGGGCCCCGGTACGCATGGAAAGCCTGGCGCGGCAGGTGGGCATGTCCCTGTCCACGCTCCATCGCCATTTCAAGACCGTCACCGGCCTGAGCCCCCTGCAATACCTCAAGCAGCTCAGGCTCCACGAGGCCCAGCGCCTGATGCTCATGGAAGACATGCGCGCGGCCTCTGCGGCCCTTTCCGTGGGCTATGAGAGCGTGACCCAGTTCAGCAGGGAATACAAACGCATGTTCGGCGAACCGCCTCACCGGGACATCCAGAGGAAGCGTACGCTTGCCCCCCTGGGCGAAGCCGGGGCAGGCGGCCTTTAGGACTCCCGCGCCATCAATCTGCGGGCCGGGGCATCCTTCAAAGCGGCGGTCCGTCCCCGCTCAGGCCGTATCCTTCCTGCGCTCACGAGCATCCCGCAGCTTCCGCATATCCCGGCAGCAGGAACACCGCCGGGACACGCGGGGATGCTGATATGCCCAGGCGCCCTAGGCTTCCGGCAGCACGCTGTTGACGCAGGCAAGGGCGTTGAGCGTGCGGGGGAAGCCGATGCTGGGCAGCATCTGCAGCAGGGCATCCACCAGCAGCTGCTTGCCGTTGCCCACGGCGGCATTGCCCTGCACATGGGCCTTGACCTGGGCCTCGCAACCTCCCAGCGCGCTGATGATGCAGAAGGTCAGCAGCTCCCGCAGCGGCAGGTCCAGCCCCGTGCGCGTGTAGATGTCGCCGAAGCAGAACGCGGAAAGATGGCGGACAAGGATCTCCCGTTGCCCTTCAGGGGCCGACGCATGCATCTTGCTGATGGCGTCCCCGAAGATGCCGGTCTGCACGGCAAGGCCTTTTTCAAAGCGGTCTTCTTCCGTCACCGTGCCGCCTTCAGGCAGAGGCAGGGCTATCCCCGCGGCCTCCAGGGCGGCATCCGCATGGCGCAGGGCCGCTTCCGTCCGCGAGAAGCCGATATAGGGCGCGCACTGGTACAGGGCCTCGCGGATCTCTTCGGGGCGCACGCCCTGATGCAGGGCGGCCCGGGTCTCCTCCCCTATCCCTTCCGGTGTCTGGATGGCGGCCAGGACGACCAGCGTGATGAGGCGGCGCTGACGCGCATCCAGACTGCCCTGCCCGGCGATCTCGCCATATTCCAGGCGCTCCCGGATGGCCGCCAGTTCGGGCTCCGTCCCGGCCAGCGGCGATGCCTCCGTCTTTCCCAGTTCCTTCCTGTAAGCTGCTGCTTTCTGTATCCTGTCCATATTTTTCCCCACGATATATCCAACGGTTGTGCCGGATACCCGGCATGAGAAGGACGGCCCGCTGCCGCATCCCCGGGAACAGGGGCCCAAGAAAAGGCCGCCCCGCTCCCCGTCGGCACGGCCCGGCAGGGCCTGCCACCGCAGGTCCCGGCCGGAAAACGGACCTTTGTCCCGTGCTTACCGGCATACGCCGCCCCGGCTGCCGGGTACAGACCTGTTCCTGGCAAATAGTTGCCCAAAACTGTCGCGGGCTGCTCCACGAAAAAGGGGACACCTTGCGGTGTCCCCTGCATATGTTTTCTGATGAGAAAGGCTGCGTGCGGCAGCCGGGCCCGATGGCCCCTAGGCTTCTTCGGTATCGCGCACCACTTCGAGGATGCCGGACTGACCACGGATGGCCTCGATGACATCGTAGAGCTGCGTGGCGTTGCACACTTCCACGGTCAGGCGCAGTTCGGCCCGGCCGTCCACCAGCGCCCGCGAGGAAAGCGCCGTGATGTTGATGCCCTGCAGGGCCAAAAGCTGGGCGATGCCGGCCAGCACGCCGCTGCGGTTCTGGGCCAGGATGAAGATGCCGGCCTCGTAGGGCTTTTCCACCTCGCCGTCCCAGTGCACGGAGATGAGGCGCTCCGGCTCCATATTGGCCACGTTGGGGCAGTCCGCACGATGGACGGTGACGCCCATGCCGCGGCTGATGTAACCGATGATGGGGTCCCCCGGCACCGGGTTGCAGCACTTGGCAAAGCGCATGAGCACGCCGTCACAGCCGGAGATGCCCACGCCGTCGCTCTTGCGCTTGGCGGCTTCCTTGCTTTCCTTGATGGTGGGCGTGGCCGGTTCCGCGGCCGCGGCATTGTCGGGATGCAGGACGGCATAGAGCTTGTTGAGCACGCGGCGCGGCGTGATGTGCGCATAGCCCACCGAGGCCACCAGCTCGTCCACGTTCTCGAAGTTCATCTCCTGCGCCACGATGGCCAGCTGACCGTCCTTCAGGGCGCGCGCCACATTGAGGTTGACCTTGCGGCCTTCCTTTTCCAGCATGTCGCGGCCCAGGGCCAGGGCATGGGCGCGTTCCTCGGTACGCAGGTAGCGCTGGATGCGGCTGCGGGCGCGGGCCGTCTTGACGATCTTGAGCCAGTCACGGTTGGGGTTGCGCGAAGGATCGGTGATGATCTCCACGATGTCGCCGTTCTTCAGCGGCGTGCCCAGCGGCATCAGGCGGCCGTTGATCTTGGCCCCGGCGCAATGATGCCCCACCTTGCTGTGGATGTGGAAGGCGAAGTCCAGCGGCGTGGCGCCTTCGGGCAATTCCTTCACATCACCGGCAGGGGTGTAGACGTAGACCTCGTCCTTGAACAGGTCCAGCTTGAGCGAATGCATGAACTCGCGCGAGTCCGCTTCGTCGCCCTGGCGCTCAAAGATCTCGCGCAGCCAGGAGAACTGTTCCAGGTCCTTGGAGTTGACCCGGCCCTTTTCCTTGTACAGCCAGTGCGCGGCCACGCCGTGTTCGGCCTGCCGGTGCATCTCTTCGGTACGGATCTGGATCTCGATGCGCTCGCCCTCGGGCCCGATGACCGTGGTATGCAGGCTCTGGTAACCGTTGGCCTTGGGCATGGAGATGTAGTCCTTGAAGCGCCCGTGCACCGGCTTCCACTGCGAGTGCACCAGACCGAGCACGGCGTAACAGTCGCGGATGTCCTTGACCAGCACGCGGAAGGCCATGATGTCGTGCATCTCGTCCAGGGTCAGGGACTGGGACTGCATCTTTTTATAGATGCTGTACTTGTGCTTGATGCGCCCGTAGACCTGGCCTTCCAGACCGTTGGAGGCCAGCAGGTCCTGGATGAGGGAGACCACCTTTTCGATGATCTGCTTTTCCACCACCTGATGCGCGTCCAGCCAGTGGTCGATCTGGTTGTAGATGTCGGGCCGCAGATATTTGAAGCTCAGGTCCTCCAGCTGGCGCTTGAGCAAATACAGGCCCAGACGGTTGGCCAGGGGCGCGTAGATGTCCATGGTCTCCTGGGCGATGCGGCGCTGCTTGTGGGGCTTCTGGAAATCAAGGGTGCTCATGTTGTGCAGACGGTCGGCCAGTTTGACCATCAGCACGCGCATGTCGTGGCTCATGGCCAGGATCATCTTACGGATGTTCTCGGCCTGCGCCTCTTCCTTGTTCTCGAAGACGATCATGCTGATCTTGGTGACACCGTCCACGATGTCGGCCACGTCTTCGCCGAACTTGTCGTCGATCTCTTCGATGGTGGTGCCGGTGTCTTCCACCGTATCGTGCAGCAGGCCCGCCGCCACCGTGGGCTCGTCAAAGCCCATGTCGGCCAGAGTATAGGCCACGGCCAGCGGATGGGACAGATAGGGCTCGCCCGAAAGGCGCGTCTGCCCCGCGTGAGCTGTGGCGGCGAACACATAGGCCTTCTGGATCAGCTCCAGATTGGCATCATGGTTGTTGGCCGCCACCTTGTCGAGAATTTCCTGAATACGAATCATAGCGTCCTGCCAGACGGTAAAAAGTTGACGATACCGGTTTTGTCCATGTTCGGCCAACTGTCCCGGCTTGTCAATGACGACGGCCCGGCTGCCGGGGCGAACAGAAAAAGGCCTCCACAGACTGAGGCATGCGTGCTGCGGACCCCGGCGGCCTGAGCGGAGCAGCTCCTTCTGTCCCCGTCCCGGTACCTCCCGCTCTTCCCTCACTGCCGCCGAGGCTCCCGGCCTCATAACAACAGGAGGCCGCCCCCGAAGGAGCGGCCTCCCGAAAAGCATCACGGTCTGCCCGTGCAGACCGGCATCAGTCGTCGTGATGCCAGCCCAGGAACATCTTGTAGGCCGGGTTGTCGGTCTCGTCCACATGCGGATACCCCATGCGGTCGACGCGGGTCAGGAATTCCTCGAAGTCCTCGCGACGTTCTTCGGGCACTTCCACCCCCAGCAGCACGCGGCCGAAGTCCGCCCCGTGATAACGGTACTGGAACAGGGTGAAGTTGTAGGTCACGCGCATGGCGTCCATGAAATTGAGCAGGGCACCGGGCCGCTCGGGGAAGAAGAAGCGGATCAGGCGTTCGTTGTGCACCTGGGGGGCATTGCCGCCCACCATATGGCGCAGGTGCAGCTTGGCCAGTTCGTTGTCCGTAAGGTCGCAGGCGCTGAAACCGGCGGCCCGCAGGTCGTCCAGCACGGAGGCCACCTCGTCGCTGTTCTTGATGTCGATGCCCACCAGCACATGGGCGTTGACCGGGTCGGCGAAGCGGGTGCACAGCTCGGTGATGTTGCGGCTGCTGATGGCCTGCACCAGCTGGCGGAAGCTGCCCGCCTTTTCGGGGATGGTCACGCCCAGCAGGGCTTCGCGGTTGGCGCCGAAGCGCGCCCGCTCGGCCACATGGCTCAGGCGGTCGAAGTTCATGTTGGCGCCGCTGACCACGGCCACCAGGGTGGTGTCGCGCAGGTTGCCCGCGCGGGCATAGGCACGCAGACCGGCCAGGGCCAGCGCGCCGGCCGGTTCGGCCACCACGCGGGTATCCTCGAAGATATCCTTGATGGCGCCGCAGATGGCGTCCGTATCCACGGTGATGATGTCGTCCAGCAGGTCACGGCAGAGGGCGAAGGTCTCCTCGCCCACCAGCTTCACGGCCACACCGTCGGCGAACAGGCCCACGTCCTTGAGCTCCACACGGTGGCCGGCCATGATGGAACGGCGCATGGCGTCGGAGTCCACAGGTTCCACGCCGATGACGCGGATCTCGGGCCGCAGGTTCTTCACATAGGCGGCCACGCCGGCGGCAAGTCCGCCCCCGCCGATGGGCACGAAAATGGCGTGAATGGGGTCGGGATGCTGACGCAGGATCTCCATGCCGATGGTGCCTTGTCCGGCGATGACATCGGGGTCGTCAAAAGGCGGGATGAACACATAGCCGGTCTCCTTGATGAGATCCAGCGTATGCCGCCAGGCATCGCTGAAGGACTCACCGAACAGCACCACCTGTCCGCCCAGACGGCGCACGGCATCCACCTTGATGGCGGGCGTGGTCACGGGCATGACGATGACGGCTTCGCACCCCAGACGACGGGCGGCCAGGGCCACGCCCTGGGCATGGTTGCCGGCCGAGGCGGCGATGACGCCGCGGCGCAGCTCTTCGGGGGAAAGACGGGCCATCTTGTTGTAGGCGCCGCGCAGCTTGAAGGAAAACACAGGCTGCAGGTCGTCCCGCTTGAGCAACACGCGGTTGCCCAGGCGGCGGGAAAGGCTCACGGCCTCATCCAGCGGGGTCTCGACGGCCACGTCGTAGACCCGGCTCAACAACACCTTGTTCAGGTACTCGCTATGATTCGACATGGAAAACATCCCTTGTAAAAACGGTGCGCCGCCTGCTCACGCCAGAGGCAGGCGGAATCTTTGGAGCATATACCCATTACACACGCCCCACAAGGGGCCGGGAGCCGCATTTCCGCAGGGCAGCGGCATTTCCGGCCACAGCCGTACCTGCGGAGTGGCCTTCTATCCCTGCACCACGTTCCCGACCTGCTCGATACCTGCCGCGCGCATCAGGCCCAGTCCGACCCGCAACATGATGGCAGCCTCACGGGCATGGCCCCGGACCCGACTATCTTTTCCCAGTACGGACCGGTATCTGCCGGGACAGCCATGTGCAAAGCCTTCCTCCCAGCCACGAAAAAAGACCGCCATCCCCAAGGACGACGGTCTTTTTACCTTAATGCTTTTCTTCTACCCTCTCCGGGGCAAACGTCTTGTGCTATGCTCTTGTCCGCCCGCTACAGAGCCGGAACAGCCTGACGCTATTTTTTCAGGGCCAGCGAATCCACGATGGCCTGGGCCTGGGCATCCTCCACCTTTCCGGCCAGCAGGACGAGCACATGCCTGTCAGCGCCCAGAGCCAGCACGCCCCGCATGGGGATGTTCCCCGCGTGGCCCTGCATCTCGTAGACATCATCGGCCCGGGGGCGGACATCCGGGGCGTCCAGCATCTTGCGGTACTCCTCCACGATGTCGGCACGACTGCGCGTCCCGTTGAGACCTGTCACCAGGCTCACCATGATGCCGGCATCCGGGGAAAGCATGGTCACGGAGCCTTTGTCCTGGGCCTCGATGGTCCAGCCTTCGGGGATGTCCACCGTGAAGAAGCTGTCCGCCCCCAGGGGAAAGGCCACGGCGGGCAGCGCCCCCCAAAGGAGCCAACACAGCAAAATAGCGCAAAATCTCATTTTCGATCCGATACCTGTCTGGAATGCCGGACACGGTCTATCACGCTCCGGCAGTGTCCCCCTCATTACTCCGCCCCTGACGGCAGATTCTAGTGCCGCATGCCGAATTCCTTGCACACGGCGATGATGAAGGCCAGCATGAAGGAAAACACGGCCATGGCGCCGAAAACGATGGCGAGGATGCTCAGATTGTCCACAAAAGGCGATGCCATATTACCGTAACCGGCACCGGACCAGGCCGAAAAGCAATAGCCGTAGCTGCACACGAACAGCACCAGGAAGGCCAGGGCCACGAACGCCAGTCTGTCTCGGGAGGCCAGGCGTGCCAGCAGGCTGACGCCCCGGCCCGGCAGATGCGTACCGGCCAGCCCCGCCGCCACAACTCCCAGCCCCATGACCTGCATGCCCAGCATGAGCAGCATGGCGAAGGTCACGAAGCTTTTGTTGGCAAAGGTCACGCTGCCTACGGACAGAGGACCGGAGAGCAAAAGCAGTACGCCCAGCAGGCCCACGCCCATCAGGGCCAGCGCCGGATACATATACAGCCAGTGCGGCGCATAGGTCAGCAAAAAGCAGAGGTGGCGCCAGCCATCGCGCCAGGTACGCAGATGCGGCGGACGGCTGCGGCCATCCTTGTCCAGCGTGGTGGGGACCTCGGCCATGCTGAGGCCGTACATAGAGGCCTTGACCACCATCTCGGAGGCGAACTCCATGCCGGTGGTCTTCAGGCCGCAGCGACGGATGGCCTCGGTATTGAAGCCCCGCAACCCGCAATGGAAGTCACCGATGCTGATGCGGAAGAACAGGCGCCCGATCCAGCTCAGGACCGGGTTGCCCAGATAGCGATGGAGCGGCGGCATGGCCCCGGGAGCGATCCCGCCCTTGAAACGGTTGCCCATGACCAGATCCACGCCCTGGCGCAATTTGTCCACAAAGACCTGCAGACTGGAGAAGTCGTAGCTGTCATCGGCATCGCCCATGATGGTGTACTTGCCGCGCGCGGCAGCGATACCGCCCAGCAGGGCCGCGCCGTAGCCTTTTTGCGCCACATCCACGACCCGGGCGCCCAGACTGCGGGCGATCTCCTGGGATCCGTCCGTGCTGCCGTTGTCCGCTATCAACACTTCACCGTCAACGCCGGAACGCTCCAGATAGGCCTTGGCCTTCATGATGCAGGTGGCCAGCGTCTCGGATTCGTTCAGGCAGGGCATCAGGATAGTCAGTTCACAGGTATCTTCCATAATTTTTCCCCTTGATCGGATACGGCCGCACCGCATCCCCCTCATCACCGGCCAGATTGTGCCGGCAACACGATCTTTTCAGGCAATTCCCGTGCTCCTTCACGCCAGGCATCAAGCCGCAGGAGGAGCGGGAACCCCTCACCTTCGTACAACCCCAGCTCCTTGCCGTAGCGCGCCACGAAATCGGCGGGGACACGCCACAGGAGCAGATAATCCACCTTCTGCCGTCGCGCCGTGGCCCGCAGATCGGCAGGCAGCGTACCACCGAGCAACCGTTCCTCCGGGGAATCCACTGGATTGAACTCCAGCACTTCACTCACGCAGTCAGCGCTGCGTTCCGGCATTACCAGATAACGGCAGATCATGCCATACTCGTAGGAAGCCTTTCCGGCCACGAGCCACCAGGAACTCCCTTCCGGCGTAGACTGCTGCAGAATTCGGGCGGCTTGCTCCATCTCTGCCAGATGTCCGGGGATATCCGCAGGACGTTGCAGCGAAAAACACACGGCCACGGCCATGAGTACCACACTGAAAAAGCGTACGAGCCTGACCTGCCACAGATGCCCCTGTTTTGCAGCACGCAACAGGAAAAGAAAGATCGTCCCGACCAGCAGGGGCCCCATGGCAACGGCGGCGTAGCGTTCATAACTGGCCGCGGAAGCCAGCTCCCGAGCATCCATATAGGCCATGGTCGCATACGCATGGGCCGCCACCCAGGCTAAAAAGCCTGCCACCAGAAGCAGCGCGGCAAAGCCCCTTCCCTGGGGCAGCAACCGGGGATCCTTGCGCAGCAGGTACCAGCTCCCGCCACAGGACAGGAGCAGCAACACGGCCGTACCGGTCGCGAACGTCAGCAGCCCTATGGCAGGGATACTGACGAGGGGCCGCATCAGGAACGCCCAGGCATACACAGGAATGGCATCGAGGATGGTCTCCAGCCCCCAGCTATTGGCCATGGCAGAAAAATCCGCCCCGGCCGCTCCCGTGATGCAGATGGCTCGGTAGATCTTCCACAGCCCCCAGCACAGGACAGCCGGCCAGACCACGCCGACGATCGACCATACGACATGCCGGAACCTTTGCCTTGCCACACCCCAAAACTGCCGCAGGGCAAAGGCTCCCAACACACACAGAACAAGCAATATCCCGGTAGGCTTGCACAGGATGAGCACAGCGCAGCCCCCCTGCAGAAGAAGACGCAGCAGCCGTTCCCGACAGGAGAAGACCACCAGCAGGGCAAGTGCCGTATAGAGTGCTGCCTGCAGGCTTTCCCCATAACCGAAGATATAGGAACCATAGTCCACATGCGCTCCCAGAGAACGCAGCAGACCGAACGTCAGCAGGGCACAAAAGCAGACCGGCCAGAACGAAAGGCCCCGTTCCCGGGCCAGATGGATGACGACACCCGTGGCGGAAAGCAGAACAGCGGCTTCGCCCAGAGCTATGGCAGGCTCCGAGAAGGTCCCCATGGGCTGGAGCAGGGCCTGCAGGATGGTGACCATGGGCGGATAGAGCAGCACCGAATCATGCCGGGGCAGGACGGAGCCCCAGGCCCAGAGACCGTTCTCCCCCACCAAATGCTTGACGAAGCCGCCCCAGAAGAATTCGTCCCAATAGACGAGCCTGGCCCCGGCATAATGCCAGGCGAACAGGAGCAGCAGGCCCGCAAACAGCAGGGAAGGCGCCGCCGTACGGAGATAATGACGCCGGGGGGCCCCTGCGGTGAACAGGGAAGCACAGACCGGCAACAGGGAGAGGAAAGACAGGACAGCCACGGCAAGGCGGACTTCATGGTACACGCCCCCCATGGCCGCGAGGACCTGCAGCAGGGACGTCACACAAACGGCCAGAAAGGGCGCGCACCAGGGCGCAGCCAGACGCCAGGCCAGAAAGATGCTCAGGCAGGTCAGTGATCCGACAAAAAACAAAACTTCCTCCTTGAGGGCTCGCCATGCGGCACCATGCAACCACGTTCCATCCGCCCGGATGCATAGCCGGGCCGGAGAGGGGTTGCCGGCAAATACGCGATGGCACGACAAAGGGCAAGCCATGCCCTCCATTGTCGCAGGCCGGGCCTGACGTCCCACAGGCGACCGGGGCCTTCTCCGGCTTTGCTGCCGGGCCCCCTGAGCCGTACCATCCTGCGCGTTTCTCCTTCCGTGGAAGAACACGCTGAGCCTACCCTTCCCCAGACTTGCGGGCAAGCTCATTCTCGTTCTTCGGCTTTGCCTCCGCACCAGCATCCTGCCTGTACTGGGGAACATATCCCCCAGTCCTCCTTATGTCCGTGACAGGAAGAGGCTCTTCCCCCAGTGCCGGGAGCCATGCCTCTTCGTGAGGAATAGCCCGTAAGCAGACGGACTTTCCGCCAGAAATGAAAACAGGGAGGAGCCTTTGCTCCTCCCTGTCCGTACATCTTTGTTTTTGCGCCACCGCTTCTGTCGGCCCGGCTGTCTGTTATTCCTGACCGCCCCTTGCCTGGGCACGGCTCTGGAATTTTTCCCTGTCCACCACCACACGCTCGTGGCTGCCCTCTCCGATGGGACCTGCCTCGTCATAGGCGGCCACCGTAAAGGTCAGACCTCGTCCGTTGGCCGAGACCGCCCTCAGTTTCGCCTCAAAGCGCACCTTCATGCCGCAGGGGGTGGGCGCCATATGGCTGATGTCCACCCGGGTGCCCACGCTGGTCATGCCTTCGGGCAGGCAGGGGCGTACCGCTTCCATGGCGGCGCGTTCCATGCCCATGATCATCATGGGGGTGGCCAGCACCCGGACTTCACCGCTGCCCACCTGCGCGGCCAGCATCCCTTCTTCCACTGTCGTTTCCCACTGCCCCGTCATCCCGGCTTTCGGCATGGTCTCCATGATGTCTCTCCCTGTTGCGGATACGAATATCTCCTGTTCCTGAACAGGAACGGCCTTCCTGTCAAGCGGGAGGCCCCTGTGCACCGCCAGCCAGGCATACCAGGCAGTCACATCGCCGCGCAGACGGTCATCGAGAAGAGCCAGGGCCGCATCACGCATCGGCTGCGGCACGCCACCGTAAAAGGCTTCGGCTATGCTCCCGGCGATGGCGGCCTGCGTATCGCTGTCACCGCCCAGCCAGACGGCATTGCGCACGGCCTCCTCGAAAGAACGGCTTTCCAGAAAGGCGATGATGGCTTCGGGGACGGATTCCTGACAGCTTTCCTTATGGCGGTAGGACGGCCTGATCTCGGCCAGAGATCGGCTCAGGTCATACCCATAACGAAAGGAGATATAGTCGCGGATGGCGTCCCGTCCGGCACCATCCCGAGCCAAGAATATGGCTGCCGCCGTAGCGCAGGCACCCTTGATGCCCTCGGGATGGTCATGCGTCACGGAGGCGCTCAGGGCCGCATAGCGTTCCGTTTCTTCCAGGCTGTCATAGGCCCAGCCCACAGGCGAGACACGCATGGCCGAACCGTTGCCGAAACTGTTGTACGGCGCGCGGCTGCCCGTGACGATCCAGCGGAAAAAGCGTTGCCCGTAGCCGGCCCGGCTGTAGGCACGACCATATTCGTGCATGGCGTCGATGAAGGCCTCCCGGCAGGCCTGCTCCTGACCGTAGGCCTGCATCAGCCCCCGGGCCACGGCCACGGTCATCACCGTGTCGTCCGTGAAACGGGAACGGGGGGAAAACAGGGGAAAGGCTTCCGCAGGCCCCTGCCACGGATGGAATTCATACGGACTGCCCACCATGTCACCGATGATGGCTCCCAGCATAGGCTTTTTTCCTCCTAATAATATTTGCCCATGGCCGAGTGCATCGACCGACGGAAAATTCCCCGCGTAGCACAGCCATATTCCCGATGGATCTGTGCGCAGAGCTCGTTTTTTCCGTGATATCCGACGATAATTCCATATTATAAAATATTCGTGTTCATATGCCCCTGAAAAAATCCGTCTCTCTAGTGCCGTCTACCCGCACTTTGTCCTACGACGCTTTGAGTTAGCTGAAATCTATACGCATACATCCTTTTATTTCTATTTTAAAATAGCCATACGAGAACATATTTCTCTAATACCTTTCTCCTACATACTGTAAAATTTTGATTTTATTATAAAATGAGGAGATTAGAAAAATGTATTTCCATCTATTATTCAAATGTAGAGCCAATACTTAATCAATATATTATAACTCATCAATACATAGACATATTTTATAGTAATAAAGCCTACACTGATATTTATTAATTGTGAGGGATGCGGCATCTTCAGAGTAGATGGCAAAAGTAGGCGAGAAGCCATCTATCCTTACATACAGATATGGTCATTTGCTGAGGAATGCTTTTCCTGCTTACCGTATGCCTGTTGTGAACGCCATTCCGTTTATGACGGAAAACGGGAACCGTAGTAGACAGGATATTGCCGAAGATAGCCTGCCCTCAAAGATAAATCTATTCTTCTCCATCAAGGGAGACATAAGTCATTCCGCAATGTTAGCCGCCACGGCCCGGCATCCGGCACGGCAAGAGAAAGAGTCACGATGATTGATATGGATCCGGACTCACCCGGCCTTTCCAGCAGCCTATGTTCCGATGACGCCGTCCCGGCTATGGCCTGCTCGATTGGTTGGTGAAGATGCGGTCGCGAGCAGTGCTTGGCAGTTTTGAACGCCAAGTCCGCCAGCGACGATAACCGAAGGAAAATCGTCGTCATTTCGGTCCAACGTGCCGTCCACGCTTGTTATTGGGCATCTATGGGACATTCTGCGTATACGATTTTTCCGCCATGAACCGACTTGCTCCCGCGTTGGAAGTGATCTGGATAGTACTTTTTAATCCATCACGAGGGAGCATGGTCCATTGGCATCCGCTCCGGCATTTATAGAAAATTCCGGCAAAGATCGCATATTAAGAGAGCGGTGGCTACCACCGCCTCGCTTTCGCTTTCACGAAGCAAGAAGAGTTTGATACGCTTCCAGAGTTCGTCAGGTAATCGCGAAAATCCGTATGCTTTATGGAAGACGTACATATTTGGGAAAATCCCAAAGCGTGCCGGACATCCTCATTATCAGACCGTGCACATCTCCAGAAGCATCTGCGATGAATTTGTCACAGCGTCTAATTTTACAGACGGCTGAAGACGCTACATGGATTGACAGCCCATGGGCTTATTTGAAGACGCGGACAGAAAAGCCTGGATTTGCCATGCAGAGCCCCTCTCCTCACATTGGGAGTACGCCCTAGAATCGGGGCATGCATCATCTTCGAACCGCCTTCTCCCAAGTGGCATCTTTTCAGCCTTTGGCGCATTCTTTAGACACGCGTTCCCCCTCGGCCCGAGGTTCGCCGCCCGTGCCGGCGGCGATGGGAAAAAAGCGGAGCGGCCCGCAAGGATCCCGTTCGCCGCGTTCGTCATATTTTTTCGTCTTAGTCTGAGGATTTATCGATGAAGTCCAGACCTATACGACTGTGCCATGCGCCCGCCCTGGCCATGAGGCGATGTGCGTATTCCGGCCGCAGTTGAGCGACTATCTTGATATTCACCTCCCTGCACTCCGGCTGCTCCTCCGACCGGGGAGGAAGCACTTTGTAATATTTTGGAGAGCCCCCCTCCCGCAAAAAAAAGTCATGAAGCGTGATTTTCAGAGGATCAACGGCCGCCATTTTTACGGAGCCATCGTCGGTGAATAGTATGTATTTATTGCTATTTAACTCTTTTAGTTTTTTCGAGACCTTGCCGCAGGTAGTCAGCTCGACGCAGCATAATTTTTTCCACTCATCTCTGGCGAGATCGCATTCCGGAGAGACACAGACATAATAGGGAGAATCCTCTGTGGAGAAGATGGTTCCTGTCGTAACTTTGTCGGGAATATCCGGCTCGTTGCAGATGAATTTGTTCAAATGGGCATAGGGATCGTCCCCTTGATTGGCAAAGGCCTTTTCCAGCTTATGAACGAATGCAAAATTTCCCTGCCCGCACTTCTTTCCGATGCATGCCAGCAGGTCCGTCAGCGCCGTCTGTGTGTCGTCGGACAGGGATGAGGCGGCTTTGCGAAAAAGCACTCCCAGAATCTTGTCCAGCGCAAGAAGACCCACTTCTCGATTCCGAGTGTCTCCCGCATTGTGAATGGCGGCGAAAAGAGCGGACGCCTTGTCTTCATTCGTCGGAAGCATTTTATCTATATTCTCGTGAATATGGCGTCGCAGATCGACCGCGATGATCCATGCGAGAATATTCATGGGGGAAGGCGGATCTTTGAATAGGCCTTTTTCCAGCTTTTCGAGAAGCGTGTCGATGGTCGCGCCCCGAAGGACGCCCTCCTCTGTCCGGGAGACGCCCTCATTATTTTTCTTTACAACGACAATTTGAATGCTATAATAGGAATGTTTTGAATACAAATATTTTGCAATTCAAATAATTA
>OGZI01001457.1_pt1 | contig 23636 bp, 19 predicted proteins | sample 1576711 | NCBI WGS metagenome assembly OGZI01 (sample SAMEA3541482, study PRJEB24748) | human gut metagenome | biome: human gut; feature: human-associated habitat; material: faeces | place: China | collected 2012
GCTGCCGGAGCGGTGCTTAAGCCGCAAGGCGGGAATTGTGCGGTGTTGCCTTAAGTGTAAAGAAACTCTACATGGATATAACGAGAAGTGAAAAGCAGGGCAACCCAGGGAACCCTACTGGAAAATCCGCATCGCTTATTCCAGCGCTGCCTTTGCGGCGGCAATTTTGGCGTTGGCTTCAGCCAGCTGGCGGCAACAATCGTCTGTGGTGTCATCGCGCTCTAGGCGGTTGCGGTCCCCAATCAGGGCGGTCCAATACTGACCACCGTTATATTCAAACACGACCCAATCGTACCCGTTGTATTTTTCCTTGGTGATCTGGGTAACCGGGTAGCTGCCCAGCGGCAGGTAGCCCACCACATCGTTCAGATTGGCGGTATAAAAATATTCTGTGTTGGAACCAAAAACCGTGAGCTTATATCCGCTCACGGCTGTCATGTCCGGCCCATCGCTGCCATACCCGTTAAAATTCCCGGCGCGTATCGTGGGCAGATAGTCCTGATAGCTGTAATCCAGATCCACCGCGCCGGTAATGCCGCTGACGGTGCCGGAACCGGAATACTGCCACATGCCGTACTGCCCGGTGTACCCCAGGCTGGAGCGGTAATCCGCCACCCAAAGCGGATAGTTTGCCAGCGCGGAAGCATTCATATACGAGTTGATGTAGTTGGTGTAGCTGTACCAGCCCGCGTACCATTTGCGCTGGTTCAAAATATCCATGGCGTATTTGACCAGGTTCGTCAGCTGCGGTTTGCCCAGGGTGGTCAGGCTGTTGGCCTCCACATCTACAAACACCGGGTATTCCAGCTGTAAGCCCTCCAGCGCGTTCAAAAAGGTGATCAGCTCCCCGGCAACAGCGCTTTCGGTGCGGGCATAGGTGTAATAATAAGCCCCAACCCGCAGCCCGGCGGCATGGGCACCGTTCACGTTTTGCAGAAAATAGGGGTCCACATACGTGCCGTTGTTGTTGCTGGACCCAATGCGTACAATGGCAAACTGTTTGCCCGCCGCGGCAACGGCACTCCAGTTGATGCTGCCCTGATACCGGGAAACATCGATCCCCACCTGAAACAAAGCCATACAAAAATCCCCCTCCCAGGATTGCCTGCCGTGCAGGTGTATCCTACAGCATGTTATGCTGGAAAGGAGAGGGAAGTGAATCTTATGAAATTGCTGCCGGCACATTCATGCGGCGGCGCTGAATAAGCAGGGACGCGTTAAATCACAATGCCGCCGTTTACGCCGAGCACCTGCCCGGTGATGAACCCGGCCCCGCGCCCGGCCAAAAATACCAGCGTGCGGGCAACTTCTTCCGGGGTGCCAAGGCGCTCCACGGGGGTCTCTTCCGCCAAGGCAGCTTTGTCCTCTGCGGTAAAGCTGGCCATCATGTCGGTTTCAATCACACCGGGAGCCACGCAGTTCACCGTAATGCCGGAAGGACCTTCCTCTTTGGCGAGCGCCTTGGTCAGGCCGATCACACCGGCCTTTGCGGCGGAATAGTGTACTTCGCAGCTGCCGCCGGTCTGGCCCCACATGCTGCTTACCAGCAGAATGCGGCCGTATTTTTGGCGGATCATGCCAGGCAGCACGGCGCGGCATGCATAAAACACGCCGTCCAAATCTACCCCCATCATGCGGTGCCAGTCCTCATCGGTCAGGTCAGTGAAGAGCTTTTGCTGGGCAATCCCCGCACAGCACACCAGCGCCTGCAGGCTGCCGAACTGCTGCAGTGCTTCCTGTACCGCGGCATTCACCTGGGCGGAATCGCTCACATCGGCGTGCAGAGCCACAAAGCGCCCGCCGGGGTTCAGCGCCTGTGCCTGCTGCACAACATCCAGGGCAGCATCTTCGCGGCTGTTCCAGGTAAAGGCAACATCGTACCCGGCGCGGGCAAACTCCAAAACGGTGGCGGCACCAATGCCGCGGCTGCCGCCGGTAATCAATACATGGTCATTCATGGGGGTTCTCCTCATTTTGCAGCGGGGCTGCCTGCTGGGCGCGCTTTTCGGCTTTCAGCTTCAGCCGTTTGGCTCGCAGTCCGGCAAAAAACTCTTGTAAAAGTGCCTGGGCTTCCTCTTCCAACAGGCCCTGCTCCATAACAGGGTGGTGGTTAAATGGTAAAGCAAACAGATCCGTCAAAGAGCCGCAGCACCCGGCCTTGGGGTCGCGGGCACCATAGACTACCCGCTTTAACCGGCTGTTGATGATGGCCCCACTGCACATGGGGCAGGGCTCCAGCGTAACAAACAGCTCACATTGCCACAGCCGCCACCCGCCAAGGGCTTTGCAGGCTGCGTCGATGGCAAGCAGTTCGGCGTGGTAGATGGCATTTTTGCCGCTCTCTCGCAGGTTGTGGGCACGGGCAATGATCTCGCCATCCTTGGCAACCACCGCGCCAACGGGCACTTCACCCAAAGCGGCAGCGGCGCGGGCTTCTTCCAGCGCGGCCTGCATCAGTTGTTCATCGGTCATTGCGTTACCCCACACGGTACAGGTACACCGTAAGGCCCATCAAAAACAGAACACATACGGTATACGGCAGGCTGGTAAAAACGGCCAGCGGCTCCATGCCGCCGCGCAGCCCGGCGGAAAAGCTGAACCCCTGCACTTTGACCCGCCATACCAGAAAGAGCGCCGCCAGCGGCAGGGCCACTAGCAAAATCAGCTCATACACCACGGCAAGCTGCTCCGGCGCATATTGGCGCAGATATAGGCTGAGAAACGCCAAGGTATTGTTGATGAAATGCAGCAGCATGCCGGGCAGAATACTGCCGCTGCGCTCAACCAGCCAGCCCAAAAAGATGCCGCACACCAGCGCGGTAATGCTTTGTGCCAGATCCAGGTGCAGCAACGCAAACAGCAGGGCAGGGGCAAAAATCGCCACGCTGCTGCCGCTGGGGCGCATAATGCCCTGCAGCGCCCCGCGGAAATAAATTTCCTCCAGCACAGCGGGCACTACACACAGACTGAAATAACGAATGAACAGATCCAGGCCACCGGCGGGCAGCGCGGTGCTGCTGGTGGTAACGCCCAGCCCACGGACCAGCAGCCCGCCGAACAGGTTGCCCGCGTTGGCCAGCCCCAAAAACACCACCAGGCAGAACGCCGGGCTCCAGGGGGCGGGCAGCAGAATGCGCAGATCCGGCGTTTGCAGCCGGGTGGCGCGCAGCAGCCACCACAGCGGCAGCACAATAGAACCCGCTGCCACCACAATGCCCAGCAGCCCCTGCGCGGCCACGCTGAATCCGACCGGGTCGCTCAGGCTGGCACCCTGCACCCGCATACCCATCAGGGCGGAAACAAAAATAGTCAATAGATCCTGTACAAACAGATAAGCCAGCGCGGCCACCGCGCACAGCGATGCCGCCCCCCGTACACCGCGGGGATTGGAGAGTGTTGATTTTGGCAAAATACTTCCTCTTTCTTTTCACTGTACTATATAAAGATACGTTCCATATAATTCCGGCACAAAACGCGGCAGATGATGCCAGTAACAATAATAACACGTTTGCGGCGCTTTTACAACGCGGCGCAGCCCGGCCCACGGAAAAACGGCAAAACAAAAACCCACCGGTTGTGCGGACCGGTGGGTAGGAGAGGAAAATAGAGGAAGGAATGTTTTCTATACAGAGAAAACTCATCAAGGCTGTGCGGGCCTTGACTTTATGCTATTATAATAGTACAGTATTTGTGTGAAGTAAAGCTCAAAAAGTTCACATGAAAGATGAACGAGATTCATCAAGACGCATCAGAAAACAAAGAAGGTAAAGTTTACTTCCCAATTATAAAAGGAGCATCCGGTTCATCATGACCCTGTTAGCCTGCCAGATTTTTTCCACCATTGCGCACGAGGGCAGCTTTGCCCGCACCGCGGAGCAACTGCACCTGACCCCCTCCGCCATCAGTCATGCGGTTTCTACCATGGAGGAGGAATGCGGTTTCCCACTGTTTACCCGCACCAAAAGTGGCGTTACCATGACCGCCGCCGCCGAAAACCTGCTGCCCGCCATCCAGCGGCTGCTGGCTTCCAGCGAATCCCTGGATCAGTCCATTGCCCAGATCAACGGCATGCACAAAGGCGTGCTGCGCCTGGGGGTGTTCAACTCTGCCTGCGTGACCTGGCTGCCGCAGCTGGTGCCGCAGTTCCAGCTGGATTTCCCCGGTATTGATGTGCAGATCTATCAGGGCAGCTATGCGGATATCTGCGCCTGGGTCAAAAACGGCACGGCGGAAATCGGCTTCCTTTCCAATTCCAGCGCGCTGGATTTGGATTTTGAACCGCTATATGATGACGAGCTGGTCTGCATCGCACCCGCATCCTACCGCCCGGCCCGGCCCGGCTGTGTCAGCGCCGAGGAACTGCGCGGCCAGCCGTTCGTCAGCCAGCTGGCGGACGTGGATGCCGATATCCAGAGCTACTTCAAAACCAACGACCTGCGGGTGGACAGCCGCTGCTATATCGTGGATGACCAGTCCATGATCGCTATGGTGGCCTGTGGCCGCGGCTTTGCCATTATGCCGGAGCTGATGTTCAAAACCGGAACCGACCCCCACGGCTGCCAGGTGCTGCGGCTGGAACCCGCTGCAACGCGCAGCATTGGGCTGGCCTGCCTAGCGCGGGGGGCGCTTTCCCCGGCTGCACGCCAGTTTTCCGCCCGCGCCCGCGCTTACGCCGCCAGCCTGCGGCAAAAGTGAGCGGCGGGGCGGGGAAGACGGACTTGTGCTGACTTGGCAATGTCATATCCCTCTTTTCAAAAATATAAAAAAGGTATATAATAAAGGCAACACCGCACAATTCCCGCCTTGCGGCTTAAGCACCGCTTCGGCAGCTGCGGCACGGCATCTGCGTTGCCAAAATGCTCGATAAGACATCCAGTATTATCTGCGCTTTTGGCTTGGCATCTGCCGCACCTCGCTCGCCGTATCGGTACTTAGAATTATGCGGTATTGCCTAAAGCTTCAGCAGGAAAGGAGGAGCTCAGCCTATGCCCGGTGATCTGCATACCCATTCGTCCTGTTCGGACGGTTCTACCCCCATCGAAAAGCTGCCTTGGCTGGCGGCCTGCGCGGGGTTGGATTGGCTTGCCATCAGCGACCATGATACCAACCGCTCTGTGCGTTATGCTTACGCCCACCCGGAGCAAAACGGCGTAAAGCTGATCCCCACAGTGGAGCTGACCGCTTACGATTATGGGAGAGAACACCGCGTGCACATCCTGTGCTATTACCCGGACGATTGCGAAGCTCTGGCCCGCCATACCGCAGTCATGGACAAACGCCGTTACGATGCGGTGTATCAGTCCTGCAAGGAGCTGGAGGAGATCTGCCCCCAGTTCAAGACCGAGGAAGCGTTGGAATTTGCCAAGGACAGCGGCACGCTGTACAAGGCCCATGTCATGCGTGTATTGTGGCAGTATGGGCTTTCGGATGGAATGTACAACACGGTGTACCGCAGCCTGTTCGGTCTGCGCCCGGTGCGCGGCAAGATCCTGCACACGCCGGTGTATGAAACCGTGGATACCATCCTGAACCTCATCCAAGAATGCCGCGGTGTGGCGGTACTGGCCCACCCCAGCGTTTACCACAGCATGCCTTTGGCGCGGGAGCTGATTGCAGCCGGGCGGCTGGACGGCGTGGAGATCGACCACCCCCGCAACACGGAGGAGGATAAAGCCGAGCTGGAACAGCTGGCCGCGGAGTACGGCCTGATCGTGACCGGCGGCACCGACTACCACGGCATGAACACCAACACCCCGCACCCGGTTGGCACCTGCACCACCGCGGACGAACAGATCGCCCGCATCCGTGCGCTGGCCGAAGCGCGCAAAAAGTAAAACCACCAACAGCAAAAAACAAAACGGAGCAAGAAAATAAAAAGGAGCAAACGATTATGACTTACGAACGCCGCAATAAGGGCACCTGCTCGGTGATGACCAAAGTAGAACTGAACCCTGACCATACCATTGAATTTGTTGAGGTGCTGGGGGGCTGCAACGGCAACCTGAAAGGCATCTGCCAGCTGCTGAAAGGCATGAAAGCTGAGGACGCCATTGAGCGCATGAAAGGCACCCTGTGCGGCTCCAAGCCCACCAGCTGCCCGGACCAGATCGCCATTACGCTGGAAGAGGCCCTGCAGAAGCTGTAAGCCCTGAATATTATTTGTAAGGAAGCGCCGATATGGATTGTTTTAACTACCCGCTGGATACCGAAACGCTGCTGCGCAAAAAGCGCCGCCTGCGCAAGGAACTGCTGGCCCAAAACCCGCACCCGCTGCAAAAGCGCATCGCCATCCTGGGTGGTTCCACCACCAATGAGGTGGCAGACCAGCTGGGCCTGTTTTTGCTGCAATACGGCATTCAGGCGGAGTTCTACCAGAGCGAGTATGGCCAATATTGGCAGGACGCCATGTTCGGCACGCCGGAGCTGGATGGGTTCCACCCCGATGTCATTTATATCCACACCAACTGGCGCAACATCATCAATTTCCCCACAACGGCCACCCCGCAGGCGGAAATTGACGCCATGCTGAATGCCGAGTACAGCCGCTTTGAGCAGATGTGGCAGGCGCTGGAAGCCAAATTCCATTGCCCCGTCATCCAGAATAACTTTGACCGCCCCAACTACCGCCTGATGGGCAACCGCGATATCTGGGACCCGCATGGCCGTTCCAACTATCTCAGCCGCCTGAACCAGCGCTTTTACGCCTATGCCGCCGCGCATGAGGATTTTTATATCAATGATATTGACTATCTCAGCGCAGATTACGGCCTGACTGCCTGGGGGGATGCGTTCTTCTGGCATATGTACAAGTACGCCATGTGCCTGGATGCAATCCCGTCTTTGGCAAACAGCGTGGCAAACATCATCAAATCCCTGTATGGCCGCAACAAAAAAGCCCTGGTGCTGGATCTGGATAACACTCTCTGGGGCGGCATTGTGGGCGATGACGGTGTGGACGGCATTGCCATCGGCCCCGAAGTGCCGGAAGGCCAGGTGTACGCTGAATTCCAGAGCTACTGCAAAGCCCTGCAGACCATCGGCGTGGTGCTGGCGGTGGATTCCAAAAATGACGAAGCCAACGCCCTGGCCGGCCTGAACCACCCGGACAGCGTGCTGCACCCGGATGATTTTGTCTGCATCAAGGCCAACTGGGATCCTAAAGATCAGAACCTGAAAGCCATCGCTGCAGAGCTCAGCCTTGGTGCCGACAGCTTTGTGTTTGCTGATGACAACCCGGCGGAGCGTGCCATTGTGGCCGCCCAGCTGCCCGGCGTGGCCACCCCGGTGCTGGATGGTGCCGAAAACTACATCAAGATGCTGGACCACGGAGGGTACTTTGAAACGACGATCCTTTCCGGCGACGACCTGAAAAAGACCGCGCAGTACCATGCCCGCGCCCAGGCCGCCCAGGCTCAGGCAGCTTTTGCCGATTACGGCCAGTATCTGGACAGCCTGGAAATGACGGCGACCATCCGCCCCTTTGAGGCGGTGTATATGCAGCGCATTGCTCAGCTGACCAACAAGAGCAACCAGTTCAACCTGACCACTCTGCGCTGCACTGAGGATGACATCCGTTCCATGGCAGAAAAGCCGGACTGGATCACCCTGTACGGCAAGCTGGTGGATAAATTTGCGGATAACGGCGTTGTTACCGTTGTGGCAGGGCAGGCCCAGGGCCAAAGGCTCTGCCTGCGCCTGTGGCTGATGAGCTGCCGTGTGCTCAAGCGCGGCATGGAAGACGCCATGATGGACACCCTTGCCGCCAAAGCTGCCGCTGCAGGGTATACTGCGCTGGAGGGCTATTATTACCCCACCGCCAAAAACGCTATGGTGCGGGAATTTTATGCTGGGTACGGCTTTGAAAAAACGGCCGAGGATGCCGATGGCAACACCACCTGGCGCCTGGACCTTGCCGCTTACAATCCCCGCTGCCCCCATATAAAAATTGAAACCTGAGCCGCGGCGCATACCGCGCGGCAGATGGCAAACGTAAAGGAAGCTACATGCCCCATACAACCCCAAAACCCAGCCGCATTCCCGGCCCGCTGCACAAGGCGGGCCTGTTTGTGTTGTTTGCGGCCATCACGGCGGCGCTCTGCCTGCTGCTGAACTTTTTGCTGGTGGATGACCTGCACGCCTATTCCCGTGTGACGCTGGGGGAGTATTACGCCCAAGCGGATGCGGTGGATACTGTGTTTGTGGGTTCCTCCCACAGCTACCGCAGCTTTGACCCGGATACCATTGACCCCATTCTGGGCAGCCACAGCTTTAACCTTGGCACCAGCCAGCAGCAGCCGGATGGCTCCTATTGGCTTATTCGGGAAGCCGCCGCCAACAGCCCGCTGAAAACCGTCTATCTGGAAACCTTTTATACCGGCTATAATCAGCAAAAATCCAGCAATGTTCCGCTGGCCTGCTACCTGATCACCGATTACATGCGCGCGTCCTCGCCCTACCGTTACCAGTATCTGTGGGAGATGGGCGGTGCCGCGGCATTTGCGGATCTGGTGTTCCCGGCGCGCCATGCTATTGCTGACCCCGGTGAGCTGCCGGCCCTTTGGCGCGGCAAGCTGACCGGCGGCTATAACGCGGGAAACTATGACTGGGTCACCTACCCGGACGAGGGCGAAGCCTACCGGGACCGCGGCTTTGTCTATACCGAGGGCACCAGCATCTGGGGGTTCGGCACCCTGATGCACGTGGATGCCAGCGCGCCAATCTCACCGTTTGGCCGGGCGAACCTGACCCGCATTGCCGAGTTCTGCAAAAAGCAGAACATCCGCCTGGTGCTGGTCACCGCCCCGCTGCCCAGCGCTTATGTGCAGGATACCCAGAACTACCAGGCCTATGTGGATGCCATGCGCAGCTTTGCCGCGGCCAACGGCACCCAGTATTGGGATTTTTCGCTCTTTAAGGATACCGACCTGCTGCCCATTGGCTTTGACGATTTTTCAGATATGCACCACCTGAACGGGCAGGGGGCAGAAACGTTCAGCAAGGCGTTCGCCACGGTGGCCACCCGCAGTGCTGCGGGCGAGGATGTAAGCAGCCTGTTCTATGATACGGTTGCCGAAAAATTGGCCACATCACCGGACAGCACCGTGCAGCAGGGGGAGGGCAACTGATGTTTTCTGTTACATCCCTTGGCTTTTTGCCGTTTATGGCGCTGTTTGTCTGCCTGTGGTACCGCGTGCCCCAGCCTTCCCGCTGGAAGCTGGTTCTGGCAGCCAACGCAGTGTTCTGCCTTTCCATTGATATCGGCGCGTTTTTTGCGGTAGCCCTTGCCACGGCAGTGGTGTGGCAGGCCGCGCAGCATGCGCAGCCAGAGCAGCCCAGCCGCCGCGGGTGGCTGGCACTGGGGCTGGCCGCAGCCCTGCTGCCGCTGCTGGTGCTCAAATACAGCGGCATGCTGGTGCCGGGCCTGCGGGATTTGTATAAGCCCTTTGGCCTTGCGTATTACAGCTTGCAGCTGGCGGGCTACCTGCTGGATGTGTGGCATGGCCGCACGGCACCCACGCCCAGCTATGCACGGCTGTGGTGCTATGCGGGCTTTTTCCTCTCACTCACCCAGGGGCCGTTCAACCGCTATAATACCCTGATGCCCCAGCTGGAAGCCGCCCCCAAAACGTTTGAAACCCAGCGTTTGGTCAGCGGTTTGCAGCGCAGTGCGTGGGGGTATTTCAAAAAGTTTGCCATTGCGGACCGTGCGGCCATTGTGGTCAGCGCCGCCTTTGCGGACCCGGCGTCCTTTGACCGCAGTCAGCTGATTTTTGCCACGGTTATGTATTCGTTCCAGCTGTATGCCGATTTTTCCGGCTACACGGATATTGTGCTGGGCATGGGCGAGATCCTGGGCCTGCACCTGCCGGAAAACTTCCGCCAGCCGTTTTTTTCTGCCAGCGTCAAGGAGCTGTGGGCCCGGTGGCATATCAGCCTTTCGCGGTGGTTCCGGGATTATGTGTATATCCCACTGGGCGGCAACCGCAAGGGCATTGCCCGACGGGATGCCAACCTGCTGCTGACCTTTTTGGTCAGCGGGCTGTGGCACGGCGCCAACTGGACCTTCCTTGTCTGGGGTGGGCTGCACGGCCTGTGCCAGGTGGCGGAGGACCACATGCCCGCTCCGCTGCGCAAGCGCAAATCTCTGCCGCTGCGCATCGTGGGCGTGCCGCTGACATTTGCCATCTTTGTTACAACCTTTACCATCTTCCGCACCAGCAGTTTGGGCAATGCGGCGGCATACTTTGCCGGTATCCTGCATAACCCCGGGCACGAGGTGTTTGCCCAGTACTGGCTGCTAGGCCTGACCAGCAAGCTGGAACTGCTCTTGCTGTTGTTGGGCATTGCGTTGCTGGTGCTGGTGGATGTGCTGCATGAATGCGGCCTGCACCTGCGCGCCTGGGTCAACGCCGCGCCGCGCCCGGTGCGCTGGGCTGTGTACGAATTTGCCATTTTTGCCTTTTTGCTGATGGCAAGCTTTTATTCCAATACGGGCTTTTTGTATGCCCGGTTCTGAAAAGCAACAGCCCCGGGCAGTACCCATAAAAGGTGCCACCTGGGGCTGTTTTTGTCTGTGTGGAAAATATAAAAAGGGGACAAAGCTTTCCCAAAAGCTGCTTATTCCTCGCCCTCAAATTTCATGCCCCAGGCCATGCGGATATCATACATCAGTTGGGTCAGGGCAATGCTTTGCTGCGGGGTATAAATGCTGCTGTGGTGCCTGCCAGTGGCAGCACAACGGCTTACTTCCCGAATCTGGTATTCAAAACCGTTCACATCAAAGGGAAAATCCAGTTCCTGCGGTGGCTGGCCGTCCAGTTCCAGCGTCATATGTTCGGCGTACTGGAAGTCCGGCAGGGTAATGCGGCCCTTGGTGCCCACAATGCAGGCCATGCGGGTAAGGCGCTGGCCGATGGTTTGCACCGATTCCGCCGTGCAGCCGCTGGGGTAGGCAAGCCGCAGTTTGCTATATTCATCGGTGCCGTATTCTGTCAGGCGCAGCTCTTCTGTCTGTACGTTCTGGGGCTGCTGGCCGGTGACCATCTGCAAAAAGCCAAGGTTATAAATGCCAATATCCAGCAAAGCGCCACCGCCCAAAGCAGAGTTGAATTTGCGCTCGCGGCGGGCGCCTTCAGTGGTAAAACCGTATTGGCAGGTGATGGTTTGCAGCGTACCGATCACCCCATCCGCCAGCATCTGCTGCAATTTGGCATACAGCGGCAAAAAGCGAATCCAGAATGCTTCCATGATAAAAAGCTGCTTTTTTTCCGCCAGGGCATACAGCTCTTTGGCCTGCTCTGCATTGATGGTGAACGGCTTTTCGCACAGAACATGCTTGCCGTGCTCCAGGCAGAGCTTGCAGTTTTCGTAATGCAGGGCGTTGGGCGTAGCAATGTAGATGGCATCTACGGCAGGATCGGCGGCAAGCTCTTCATAGCTGGCGTACCAGTGCGGGATGTTGTACTGCGCCGCAAAGGCTTTGGCACTTTCGGCCCGGCGGGAGCCGACTGCGGCAAGCCGCTCGCCCTCGGCAGCCATCGCATTGACTGTTGTGGCAAATTTGTTGGCAATGGTGCCGGTAGCTAAAATTCCCCAATTCATAAAATTACCTCCCGTTAACAAGGGTTCTTTGTGCACATCGTACCACAAGCAGGAAATTGCGGCAAGGAAACACGCGCAAAACAGCAAGAAAAAACAGACCTGGCAGGGGAACAGCAAAATCCGTTCCATCATGCCGGGTCTGAACTTATTATGGGGACAGAACAGGAAAATGCGGCACTGCCTTACGGGCGTACCTTGAACTCCTGCTCACAGTAAACGCAGCGGTAGCGTCCGCTGGGGGTCAGGGCAAAGATGTGGTCGCAGCCGGTCTCCAGGGAGGTAATGCAGCGGGGGTTGGTGCACTTGATCACGTTCACCAGGCGCTTGGGCTGGTCCGGGCGCACCTTGCGGGCCACATGACCGTTCTCAATAAAGGTCAGGCTGATCTGCGGGTCCACATAACCCAGCACATCAAAATTCAAGCCGGAAATATCGCCCTCGATTTTAATAATATCCTTTTTGCCGCTTTTCTGGCTGCGCACGTTCTGCAGCAGGGCCACGCTGGCTTCGTTCAGCTTTTCCAGCTCCAGCAGGTGATACAGCGAAAGCCCGGTCCCGGCGGTAATGTGGTCAATGACCACGCCGTTCATGATTTCATCAATATTCAGCATTCAAAAGCAACCTCCCCGGTTTTGGGGTCTTTCAGCCCCAGCAGCGTCATAATCAAAGCCATGCGCACATACACGCCGTTCTGTGCCTGCTCAAAGTAGGCGGCGCGCGGGTCATCGTCCACATCCAGCGTAATTTCGTTCACACGCGGCAGGGGATGCAGCACCGCCATGTCCGCCGGGGCAAGGCTCAGCTTTTCGGCGGTCAGAATGTAGCTGTCACGCAGGCGGATGTAATCTTCCTCATTGAAAAAGCGCTCACGCTGCACACGGGTCATGTACAAAATATCGAGGTCCGGCAGAGCACCTTCCAGATTGCGGGTCTCAATGTAGGGGATGCCGCGGGGCTCCAGTACTTCATTGATGATGTAATCCGGCACGCGCAGTTCTTCGGGGCTGATCAGGACAAACTTTACGTTGTCATAGCGGGCCAGGCTCTTGATGAGGGAATGTACCGTGCGGCCAAACTTCAGGTCGCCGCAGAAACCAATGGTCAGGTTGTCCAAACGGCCCTTGCGGCGGCGGATGGTCATCATGTCCAACAGGGTCTGGGTGGGGTGGCTGTGGCCGCCGTCACCGGCATTGATCACCGGGATCTTGCTGTAAAGGGAAGCGCGCAGCGGGGCTCCCTCTTTGGGGTGGCGCATGGCGGCAATATCCGCATAGCAGCTGATAATGCGGATGGTATCCGCAACGGTTTCACCCTTGGAAGCACTGGAAACACCGGCATCCGGGAAACCCAACACCTTGCCGCCCAAACGCAGCATCGCCGATTCAAACGAAAGGCGGGTGCGGGTGGAAGGCTCATAGAACAGTGTGGCTAGGCGCTTGCGGTCAGCTACATCCTGGTATGCTTCGGGGTCATCATGGATGCGGTCCGCAAGGTCCAGCAGCTTTTGGGTTTCTTCCTTTGTAAAGTCAAGGGGATCAATCAAATGTCTCATCAACAGCCATCCTTTCCTTATGGTGTATCTGAAAGCAAAGAAAATGACGGATATTTCGCAAAAACAAGCAGGATGTAAGGCAAAGAGCCGCCGGAATCCTTTGTGGATTCCAAGGCTTTTTAACGCAAAATCTCGCTGTGTTTGTAGAAATAGACGATATTTTCGACTTTTCAGATACACCTTGGTCAAACGGTGCCATGCGCGGGGCAGGCACACGTTCGGGAAATACGTTCAAACTGGCAGTGCGGCAAAGCTGGCCGCAAACCTGGCTTATTATATCATACCTGCCCGGCAAATAAAACCCATTAACCCCAAAAAACGTCCGCTTTTTTTGAGGCAATTTTACAAAAGCGGTCAAAATGCGCGGCAAAGCCGGTGCAGCCTTTACCGGACCTTTACATCCTGGTGGCTCAACAGCAGCTGGACCGCAAGCAAAATCAGCGCCAGCCAGCCAACACAGGCCAAAGCGAAGCCTAGGTAGCTGTCCGCCAGCATATCACTGCTCTGGTTAGCGTTCATGCCGCGCTGCATCAGGCAATAGGGCCAGGCGTACCAGTAGCCCCGGCTGGCCAGCAGCATGCCGGAAACACCCCCGGCCAGCCCCAAAAACACCGGCAAGGCAAAGCTGCGGATCACCATGGAAAATAGCAGCTGCGCCGCCACCACGGCCAGCCCGCCCAGTACACTGCGCACCAGGTAAAAGATGGTAATGGCCGGCGGGGGCGCTGTGAACCCGGCGAACACCCGGCCGCAGAACCAGTACAATACAAACACAAATGCCTGAGTCAGCAGTACCAGTTTTGTCACCACAAGCAACTTGGCAAGGAACAGGTAAAAGGGCGGCACCGGCTCCGCCATAATCAGGTTCCAGTTGTGGCCTATGTGCTCCAGCCGCCACAGGTACGCCGCGTATACCGCCACCATGCAGGGGAAGAAAAACAGCGAGTAAAATAGTGTGTGCTGGGTCCACAGACTGTACCAGCCGTCCCGCAAAATTTCAAGGTTTTGCAGGTAGTTGACGGTTCCGTACCCGGCGGAAATGATGGGCAGAATAAAAAACATAAACCAGATGGGCGAAGCGTGCAGTTTGCGGTTTTCTGCACGGATACAACGCAGCAGCATGGGTCACACCTCCTTGTTCCGCATGGCATACCACGCGGCAAAAAACAAAATACCGGCCAAAACCACCGTGGCAACCAGCAGCGGCCACTGGAACGGCACAATCATGTAGGTGACTACTTTGCTGGCCTGGTCCCAGTCCGCAATCCGGTAGGTGTTCAGAGGGATAAAATACCCCCACGGCACAAAATAGCCGACGCATGCCGGCATAAAGGCACTGAACAGTCCCAGCAGCGTGCCAAGAATGCCCACACACAAAGCGGGCAGGGGATTGGCCAGCAGCACTGTCAAAAGCAGCTCAGAGAAAAAAATCATGCAGTCCACGGCAAAGGTGCAGCCCCAGAGATAGGCAGCCTGGCCTGCGGCGGGGTAGGGCTGCGTGTAATGCTGCAAGTGCCCGATCAGCGGGGCGCCCGCAGCTTCCAGCGTGACGATCAAAAAGATCTCCGCCAGCCCCAGCGCTGCCTTTGCGGCAAACAGGCTGCGGCGGCTTTGCAGGGTATACAGCAGTTTGGGCGTACAGCCTTTGACTTCCACATCCCAAAGCCTGCTTGCCAGAATCGCCATGGCCAACGGCATTAAAATGGTATTGATGATGGGCAGGCTGTAAAACAGGGCACTATAAGCGGATGCCAGCTCGTCAGCACCGGTCGGAGCAGCGGACTGGCACCAAAGCAGCGCCATGACCGGCACCAGCAGGCAGACAATCAGATCATGCCGGCGGCGGGCCTTTTGCAGCTCGGCGCGGATGCTTGTGTACATGTCAGCCCACCTCCTTGCCGGTTTGCGTGTTGGTCAGGCTCAGGAAAATTTCTTCCAGATTCTTGGTCTGCCGCTCCACGCCAACCACCCCGGCCCCCTCGGCGGCAAGATCCTGCACCAGCGCAGCCAGGCGGGCATCCTCCATGGTGGGCAGCAGGCAGCCGTTGTCCGCAGGCTGCGGGGTCAGGCCGTAGCGGCGCAGCACGGCGGCCCCGCGGTCCGGAGCCAGCAGGCGCAGAACAACATTGCCGCGGCTGTGGCGCTGCAATTCCGTCAGCGGGCCTTCAAACAGCAGCTGGCCGTGGTTGATGATGCCCACCTGGCTCACAATCTGCTCCATCTCGCCCAGCAAATGGCTGGAAATCAGCACCGTGGCACCGCAGGCATCTGGCATATCGTGGATCAATGCACGCATTTCCTGGATGCCAGCCGGGTCAAGACCGTTGGTGGGTTCATCCAGGATCAGCAGCCTGGGGCTGCCCAGCAGAGCCATGGCAATGCCCAGGCGCTGTTTCATCCCAAGGGAATACTGCCCCACCTTGCGCTTTCGGTCTGCCTGCAGGTGTACAATTTCCAGCACGCGGTCGATGTCTTTGTAGGGCACGCCTTTCAGGTCGGCTACAATTTCAAGGTTTTCCTGCGCAGTAAGGTGCAGGTAGCCGGATGGCGATTCAATCAAACTGCCGGTCTGGCGCAGCAGCTCCAGCCGGGTACGCTCCGTCAATGTGCGGCCCAGCAGAGCCACGCTGCCCGCCGTGGGGTGAACCAGCCCCAGCAGCATTTTCATGCTGGTAGATTTACCCGCGCCATTTGGCCCAATAAAACCATATACACACCCCTGCGGAACATGCAGGTCCAGATTGTGAACTACGGTGCGGCCACCATAGGTTTTGCACAGCCGTTTTGTTTCAATTACATATTGCATGGCTAACATTCCTTTGTTCATCTTTTGGGAACAAAGGCATGGTAACACGCCGACCTTAACCTGCCACAAAGCCCAGCTTAAGTTTAGCTTAATTCTGCCCGGCGGCTCTATCGGCAGCCCGGTGCTCGTATTATAATAAAAGCACAAAGGGGGGGCACCCATGCAAACCATTTATGATGCTAAAATTTTGATTGTGGATGACAACCAGGATCTGCTGAATCTTGTTACCACGGCGCTGCGCAGCACCGGCTACAACCAGTTGACCGCCTGCACCGGCTGCGCAGCGGCCCAAGCGGCATTTGCCGCCAACCGCCCGGACCTGATGATTTTGGACATCAACCTGCCGGATGGGGACGGCTTTACCCTGTTCCGCACGCTGCACAGCATGGCGGATATCCCGGCGCTTTTTCTTTCTGCCCGCGATGCTGACGCCGATCGGCTGTTTGGTCTGGGCCTGGGCGCGGACGACTACCTGACCAAGCCGTTTTTAACACAGGAGCTTTTGCTGCGCATCCAGCGCATTTTGCAGCGCTGCTATCGGGGCGAACTGTGGCGGACTGCCGCAAAAACGCTCCAGCTGGGCCAGCGCACGGTGTATCTGGCCGATGCTTTGGTCCGCCTGCCGGATGGCACCGCCCAGCCCCTGACGGCCACCGAGCGCGCTCTGCTGCAAAAGCTGGCCGAAAACCGCGGCCATATCGTTACTTATGACGCGGTGTGCGAAGCCGTGTGGGGGGCAGACTATTACGGGTACGAGAACAGCCTGAATGTTCACATCCGCCACCTGCGGGAAAAGCTGGAACCCAACCCCAGCAAGCCGCAGTACCTTTTAACGGTGCGGGGCATCGGCTATAAATTGGCAGAGGAGAACGCACAATGAAAACTTTTGCAGCCCTGATCCGCCGCTATGTGCTGGCCACAGCCGCTATTGTGCTGCTGGTGGGCGGTTTGCTGGTGGGGCAGATTTTTTATGTGGGGTTCAAGTCCAACGCGGTGGATGCAACAGGCTACCGGGTCGGCGCCTTGGCTGATGCCCTAAAACAAACCGAAACCGGCCTGCAATGGGGCTGGGAGCATACCCCGGCGGAATGGATGCAGGGCTATGCCTGGGCCATGGTGCTGGACGATAATGGCAATGTCATCTGGCAGCAAGACCTGCCGCAAAAGCTGAATCACCGGTACACGGCATCGGAAGTTGCCGTGTTCTCCCACTGGTACCTGGCCGATTACCCCGTGCAGTGCTGGGCGGCGGATTACGGGCTGTTTGTTGTGGCGGAACCGGTTGGAACCTGCTGGAAGTATAACATCGACATGAAGCAAAAAATGATAGTGATGCTGGCCAAAAGCATTCAGCTCACCATGGTGGGGCTCCTGCTGGTGGTGCTGGGGTGCTGCCTGTTCTTCAGCTGGCGCGGGAGCAAAAGCCTGCAAACCGTAACAGCCGGGCTGGATACCTTGGCGCAGGGCGGTACGGTCAGCCTGCCTGCCGCCGGCTTTGCGGGGGAGCTTGCCCAAAAGCTGAACGAAACCAGCGAGCAGCTGCGCCGCCGCAATGAGATCATTGCCCGGCGGGATACCGCCCGAACCGAGTGGATCGCCGGGGTCAGCCATGATATCCGCACTCCGCTGGCACTGATCCTGGGCTGGGCGGAACAGCTGCAGCGGGATGCCACCCTGCCCGCAGCAGCCAGACAGAAAGCGGGCGGCATCTGCACCCAGTGCGAAAAAATCCGCAGCCTGATTGAGGACCTGAACCTGACCAGCAAGCTGCAATACGGCGCCCAGCCCCTGCGCCGCCGGTCCACCCAGGCGGGGCCGTTTTTGCGCCGGGTGGTGGCGGCTTTTTGTGAGACCCCCCTGGCCGCCCGCTGCACACTGGATTGCAGCATTACCCCGGCAGTAGAAACCGCCATCCTGCACGCTGATGCCGCTCTGCTGACCCGTGCGCTGGAAAATGTGCTGCAAAACGCCGTGCGCCATAATGCGGGGCCGATCACGCTGGCTTTCCACGCGGATGCCGACGAAACAACGCTGCACCTGATCATACAGGATGACGGCACCGGCTACCCGCAAAGCGTGCTGGCCGTGCTGAACGGCGAACCGGAAGGGGAGAACGCCCCGCATATTCTGGGCCTGCATGTGGTGGAGCAAATCATAAACGCCCACGGCGGCAGCGTGCAGTTTGTCAACCGGGACCCCCACGGTGCAAAAGCGATGATGCAGCTGCCACTGGCCAAAGACGAAAACGAAAAATAATACCCAAAAAACAAATCCCCCGCCGGGCAAAGCACTTTGCAGCACCACTCGGCGGGGGATTGTTATGCTATGTTAAGGCAGCACCGCACAATTCTAAGTGCCGATACGGCGAGCGAGGTGCGGCAGATGCTAAGCCAAAAGCGCAGATAATACTGGAGTCTTATCGAGCATTTTGGCAACGCAGATGCCGTGCCGCAGCCGCCGGAGCGGTGCTTAAGCCGTCAGGCGGGAATTGTGCGGTGTTGCCTTAAATTGTCTGGCGTAAAGCCTGGCTGCCATTACTTCATCAGGTCGCAGACCAGCTGTGCGTAGGCAACGGGGTCTTCCAGCGGCAGGCCCTCAATCAGCAGGGCCTGGTCGTACAGCAGCTCGGCGTACTTATTGATCTTGTCGGTGTCACCGGCCTCATGAGCGGCTTTCAGCGCACCGAACACGGCGTGGTTGGGGTTCAGCTCCAGCACCTTGGTGCTCTCCATGCCCTCGCCGCCGGCAGGCATCTTGCGCAGGATCTTTTCCATCTCCATGGAAATACCGCCCTCGCTGGAAAGCGATACCGGGTGATCCTGCAAAGTCGGGTTGACCTTCACATCTTTGATCTTGCCGTTCAGGGCCTTCTTGATCTCCTCAAACAGGTACTTGTTTTCGGTTGCGGTCTCCTCGGCAGCCTTCTTTTCATCCTCGGTTTCCAGGCCCAGATCGCCGGAGTTGATGTTTTTGAATTCCTTTTCCTTGTAGTCGTGCATGATCTGCAGGCAGAATTCATCCACATCCTCGCTGCACAGCAGCAGGTCATAGCCCTTGCTCAGCACCAGCTGTGCGTTGGGCAGTTTGCCCAGGCGGGCCGCCTCGTCACCAGCGGCAAAGTAAATGGCCTTCTGGCCTTCCGGCATCTTCTCAATGTATTCATCCAGCGTGATGAGCTTCTGCTCCTTGGCAGAGTAGAACATCAGCAGGTCGGAAAGCAGGTCTTTGTGCATGCCGTAATCGCCGTAAATACCAAACTTGATCTGGCGGCCAAATGCTTTCCAGAAGGTTCCGTACTTTTCACGGTCGTTCACCAGCATGGCGTGCAGTTCGTTCTTGATCTTCTTTTCCAGGCTGTTGCGGATCAGCTTTACCTGGCCGTCCTTCTGCAGCGTTTCACGGCTGATGTTCAGGCTCAGGTCCTCGCTGTCCACAACGCCCTTGATAAAGCTGAAGTAATCCGGCAGCAGGTCAGCGCATTTTTCCATGATCATAACGCCGGAAGCGTACAGGGCCAGACCCTTTTCGTACTCCTTGGTGTAGTAATCATACGGCGTCTGGCCGGGCACAAACAGCAGGGCGGTGTAGGTTGCGGTGCCCTCGGTGCGGCTGGTAATCACGCGCAGCGGGTCGGAATAATCCATGAACTTGCTCTTGTAGAACTCGTTGTATTCTTCCGGCTTTACATCTTTCTTGTCGCGCTTCCAGATGGGCACCATGCTGTTCAGGGTTTCCAGCTCGGTGTAGGTTTCGTACTCCGGCTTATAGTCGTCACCGGCGTCCTCCGGCTTCGGCTTCTGGCGGCTCTTCTCGCGGTACATGGTAATGGGGTAGCGGATGTAATCGCTGTACTTCTTGACCAGGCCGGAGATGGTGTACTCGTCCAGATATTCGCTGTATTTGTCGGTTTCGGTGTCCTCTTTCAGCACCAGGGTGATCTCGGTGCCAACTTCCGGCTTTTCGGCTTCGGTCAGGGTGTATCCCTCCACGCCGGAGGACGACCACTGCCAGGCTTCCTCGCTGCCCTCCGCGCGGGAAACAACGGTCACCTTGCTGGCAACCATGAAAGCGGAGTAGAAGCCAACGCCGAACTGACCGATGATGTCAATATTCTCGTTCTGGTTGTTTGCCTTAAAATCCTGGCTGCCGGAGCGGGCAATGGTGCCAAGGTTCTTTTCCAGCTCATCCTTAGTCATGCCAATGCCGTTATCGCTGATGGTCAGGGTGCGGTTCTCTTTATCGGCTGCAATATGAATGTGCAGGTCCTCTTTTTTTACGTTGATGGAGGTGTCCGTCAGGCTCTTGAAATACAGCTTGTCGCAGGCATCCGATGCGTTGGAGATCAGCTCGCGCAGGAAGATCTCGCGGTTGGTATAAATAGAATTGATCATCAGGTCAAGCAGCTTTTTGCTCTCGGCCTTAAACTGACGCATTGCCATAGTTACAATGACCTCACTTTTATATATTTTATGATTTAGCACTCGCGTGCTTTAAGTGCTAAGCATATATTAGCACTCTTACCCATAAAGTGCAAGTCCTGATTGCCCTTTTTACAAAAAGTTAAAAAACTGTATGTAAAATACAGAAAAAGGCTTTTCAAAGCACATTTTTTGCGCTATCCTAATAACTGTATCTTCATATTTATCATTAGGAGCCTGATGTTATGAAATTTGTAGAACATAAACTTGCCACCGGTGCCATGCTGACCGGCTACCTGCGTGACGAAACCACCGAAATGCCCAGCTACAACACCCGCCCGGCGGTGCTGATCCTGCCCGGCGGCGGCTACCGCTACTGCTCCCCGCGCGAAGCGGACCCTGTTGCCGTCCAGTTTTTGCAGGCCGGCTACCATGTGTTCACCCTGATTTATTCCACCGACCACGCCCCGCTGCTGTGGCAGCCGCTGACCGAAGCCGCGTCCGCCATCCTGTACCTGCGCCGGAATGCGGCGGACCTGCGCATTGCGGCGGATAAGATCACCATCGTTGGCTTTTCTGCCGGTGCCCACCTGGCGGCTTCCACCGCCCTGCTGTGGGATGCAGCTCCCGTGCAGCAGGCTCTTGGTATTACCGGAACCGAAGCCCGCCCCAATGCGGTGGTGCTGGGGTACCCCGTTATCACCAGCGGCAAGTTTGCCCACCGCGGCTCTTTTGAGAACCTGTGCGGCGCGGATGAAGCCCTGCTGCAGACCATGAGCCTGGAAAACCAGGTGCGCCCCGATGTGCCGCCTTTCTTCATCTGGCACACCGTGGAAGATCAGGCTGTGCCCGTGGAAAACAGCCTGCTGCTGGCAGGCGCCCTGAAAGAGAACAACGTGCCGTTTGAGCTGCACCTGTTCACCCATGGCGGCCATGGCTCCAGCACCTGCACCAACGAGGTCAACACCCCTAACAAGCATAACAACGCCTGGCTGCCCCTGTGCATGGGCTGGCTGGGGGAGACCCTGGATTTTACCCTGTGATTTGAGCAGCCCAATTAAGAAGCCGTTTTTGTAACCCTATTATTAAGGAGGTTACACCATGAAGATCATGTTTTATGCCCTCCGTCCTTTTGACGAGCAAGCCTATTGTGATCCATACAGCAAACAGTACGGCATTGATTATGCCTATACCGCAGAGGTCCCCACGCCGGATAACCTGGAACTTGCCAAAGGCTGCGATGCCGTCAGCACCAACCCCTGCCTGATTGCACCGGAATATCTGGAAGCCTGGGCCGCGATGGGGGTCAAATTCCTACCCTGCCGCAGCATTGGCTATGACCATATCCCGCAGCAGAAAGCCAAGGAGCTTGGCATGCGCATCTCCCATTCCTGGTATCCGCCGGCAGGTGTGGCCGATTATGCCATTATGCTGATGCTGATGTGCAACCGCAAAGTGGGCCAGATTCTGCGCCGTGCCGATGCCCAGGATTATTCACTGAACGGCAAGATGGGCCGCGATATCACCCGTATGACGGTGGGTGTGATCGGCACCGGCAACATTGGCCGCACTGTGCTGCGCCACTTAAGCGGCTTTGGCTGCAAGCTGTTGGCTTACGACCTGTACCCCAACGATGAAGCACGCCAGTATGCCGAGTATGTGGATCTGGATACCCTGTACAAGAGCTGTGATATCATCACCCTGCACACCAACGCCACCGCCGCCAACCGCCATATGATCGATGCCAACGCTATTGCCAAGATGAAAAACGGCGTTGTGCTGATCAACACAGCCCGCGGCACCCTGATTGATCCGGAAGCGCTGGTAAACGGGCTGGAAAGCGGCAAGATCGGCGCAGCCGGCCTGGACGTTGTGGAAAATGAGAACGGCCTGTTCTACTTTAACCATATGGGCGATGCGTTGCAGAACCGCGAACTTGCCATGCTGCGCAGCTTCCCGAATGTGATCTTTACCCCGCACACCGCGTTTTATACCGATGTGAACGTGGCCAGCATGGTGGAAAGCGCCTTTAAGGCTGTGCGCGCCATGGCGGATGGCGAACAGACCCCACTGGAGGTGCGCCTGTGACAGAACCGGGCCGTGCCGAATCTGCCGCTGCGCTGGCCCAGTGCCCGCGGCTGGCGGCAGGGGAGCCATTTGACTTTGTCTGTGCAGGCTGCGGGGACTGCTGCCGTAACCGGCGGGACCTGGTGCTTTCCGGTTATGACCTGTACCGCATTGCCCGCCGCCTGGGCCTGCCCCCGCGCTTGACGGCGGATGCTTTTTGCAAGCAGGAGTTTGCCCCGCAGACCCTTTTGCCTGCCGTGGTGCTGCGCCCCAATGCCCGCACAGGCAACTGCCCCTTTTTTGAGGCCGATGCCTGCACCATCCACGCCGCCCGCCCGCTGGCCTGCGCTCTTTACCCGCTGGGCCAGGCCATTGACCCGGCAACAGCCGCCATGGAATATTACGTGCAGCTGCCATTGTGCGGTGCCCGCGTATCCGCGCAGGAACAGCGCACCCTGCAAAATTACCTGGACGATGCCGCCATCACTGCCCGCGCCGGGATTGACGCCCGGTGGGCTGTGGTGTGTACCCAGCTTTCGGATAAGCTGCAGCAGGCAGGCGGACGCGAAAACCCGCGCTACCTGCCCGCCGCCCGCCGCATTGCACGCGCCCTGTATTTTGATTATTCCATCCAGGATGATTTTTACCCCCAGTTCAACGCCAACACCCAGGCGCTTTGGCCGCTGCTGGATAAAATGCTGTGAGATCAACCATCAGCGGCTCGGTAAGCGAGACATTGATGTATGCAAGAACAGAAAATAAAATGTATTATGAAGAGGAGGGAAAACTATGGAACCCAAACTGTTATGCGGCCTGCTGCTGACGTTGGTTGGCCTTGTGTTTTCTTCGTTCTGCTTTATCTATGCCGTTATGAACCCCTGGAACTATAATGGCATTAACGGCCTGCTGGGCAGCTTTTTGGGTACCCAAACGCTGGTGCCGTTCATCATCTCCACAGCGGCCATGTGCGCGGGGCTCATCCTCTGCTTCTATGTGGCGTTCCACAAGGACAATAAGGATAAATAACCTGAAGGCATAATAAAATCATAAAGCAGCAGCCCCCGCACCGATGATTTTGTGCGCACATCGGTACGGGGGCTGCTGTCTATTATAAAACGGATGTTAAGGTAATACCGTACAATTCCCGCCTGACGGCTTAAGCACCGCTCCGGCGGCTGCGGCACGGCATCTG
>OGZI01001462.1_pt1 | contig 23573 bp, 19 predicted proteins | sample 1576711 | NCBI WGS metagenome assembly OGZI01 (sample SAMEA3541482, study PRJEB24748) | human gut metagenome | biome: human gut; feature: human-associated habitat; material: faeces | place: China | collected 2012
GGGACAAGCCCCGCCCCTACACCATTCGTGTAAAAACGGCTCCGTGGCCGCCCGCCCCTCCTACGTCCGGGCGATCTGACCGCCCAGGGCCTCGTAGTCTGCCCAGAAGCGGGGATAGGACTTGTTCACGCACTCCGCGCCGGTGATGGTCACCGGCCCCTGACAGCGGGTGGCCGCAATGGCGGCCATCATGGCGATACGGTGGTCGTTGTGGCCGGAGACGGTGACGCCCACCGTCAGCCGCTCCCTGCCCCGGATCACCAGGTGGTCGTCGTGCTCCTCCACATCAGCCCCCAGGGTGCTGAGCACCTGCGTCACAGAGGCCAGCCGGTCGCTCTCCTTGATGCGCAGGCGGGCGGCGTTGACGATGGCGGTCGTCTCCCCCGCCCGCAGGGCGGCCATGGCCGCCAGAGGGGGCACCAGATCGGGGCACTGGGACACGTCCAGCTCCGCCGGGCCGGGCCGGGTCAGGCGGGCAAGCTGCTCCCCGATCACCCGGTCGCCCTGAACGGAGCGGGGGTTCAGCCCCTCCACGTCCACCCGGTGGCCCAGGAATGCGGCGGCAAACCAGAAGGCGGCGTTGGACCAGTCCCCCTCGATGGCCAGATCCCGGTGGCGGTACGCCTGGTTCCCCGGCACCCGGAAGCGCCGGTCCCCGTCGTACTCCGCCGCGACGCCGAATTGGGCCAGGGCGTCCAGGGTCATGTCCACATAGCCCCGGCTCTCCAGCGCGGTGGTGAGGACAAGCTCGCTGTCCCCCTCCAGCAGGGGGAGGGCGTAGAGCAGGCCGGTGATGAACTGGGAGGACACGTCGCCGGGCAGGGCATAGACACCGGGCGTCAGCCGCCCCTCCACGGCGAGCACTCCGTTTTCCAGCGACCAGGCGATCCCCTTCTCCGCAAAGAGGCGGAAATAGGGCTCCTGAGGCCGCTCCATGAGCCGCCCGTGGCCGGTGAACCGGCCGCCCCTCTTGAGGGCCAGGGCCACGGGGATCAAAAACCTCAAAGTGGAGCCCGACTCGCCGCAGTCCATAATCTCCGGCGGGGGCGTCTCAAAGCCGTCCACCAGGTCGGCCCCGCGGATTACCGTGCCGTCGGCGGAGGCGTCCGCGTCCAGGGTGCGCATACAGCGCAGGGTGGCCTGGATGTCCTGGGACAGCTCCACATTGGACAGGCGGCACACCCCGTCGGACAGGGCGGCGGCGATGATCAGCCGGTGGGCCTGGGACTTGGAGGGCGGCGGGGTGACGGCGCCGCCCAGGGCGGCGGGGGTGATGGTGACGTTCATCGCAGTTCCTCCAGCAGTCGGGACTTGGGCATCCGGTGGGGGACGGCGCGGCCCATGCGCTCCAGGAGGATCACCGAAATGTCCTCCCCCGCCCCCTTCTTATCCAGTCCCACGGCGGCGGCGTAGTCCTCCGCCGTGCAGGGGATGGCGGTGGGCAGCCCCAGGGCGGAGAGCGCCTCCTCCAGGCGCTCCGGCAGCTCCGCCGGTGTCACCCCCAGGCGTACGCCCAGCCGGGCGGCGGCGCACATGCCGGCGGCCACCGCCGCGCCGTGGCTCCACTCGGTGTAGTGCCCCGCCAGCTCGTAGGCGTGGCCCAGCGTGTGGCCGAAGTTGAGGAGCATCCGCTCCCCCGTGTCCCGCTCGTCCTGTTCCACTACGCTCCGTTTAATCGCGCAGCAGGTATACAGGATGTGTTCCATTTCCGCCATCAGCTCCGCCCGGGAGGGCCGGGCCGCCAGGAAGTCGAAAAAGGCCGCGTCCTTGATGCAGCCGTATTTGACCACCTCCGCCATGCCCTCCATGAAGACAGGCAGCGGCAGAGTGTCCAGCACCTCCGGGTCCATGAGCACCAGCCTGGGCTGCCAGAAGGCCCCCGCCAGATTCTTTCCGTGCTCCAGATCCACGGCCACCTTGCCCCCTACGGAGGAATCCACCTGGGCCAGCAGAGTGGTGGGAATCTGCACGAAGTCCACGCCCCGCAGGATGGTGGCGGCGGCGAACCCCGCCAGATCTCCCACCACGCCGCCGCCCAGGGCCGCCACCGCGTCGGTGCGGGTCAGCCCGGCGTCCATCATGGCCTCCCACAGCTCGGCCAGACGGGCGGGGCATTTGGAGCCCTCCCCGGCGGGGACGGTGTGGGCGGTCACCCGGAACCCGGCCCCCTCCAGGCTGGCGCGCACCCGCTCCAGGTACAGGGGGGCCACATGGCTGTCTGTCACCACAAAAATCCGGGAGGCCCCGGGCAGGACGGCCCGAAGCTCCTCCCCCGCCCGGGTGAGCAGCCCCCACCCAATCTGTATGTTATATTCCCGCCCCGGAAGGGCGACGGTCAGCGTTTTCATGGTACGGCCTCCTCTGTTCAAAATCGACGGTATCCGTCGGGCGGCTGTGGGCACCCGCCCCTACGTGACAGCTCCGCAGGTTGCCCCAACGCAGGGGCCGACACCCCAGGGCGGCCTCTCTTGCCCCTGTGGGGCAATTCACCTTCTGCCCTCATCGGCCCACGCCAACTATCCTCCACCCTCACCGTAGGGGCGGCCCTTGTGGCCGCCCGTCCTCTCCGGCCTGCCGCAGCGTTTTCCTGAACGCGCCTCTGGCCTGCGGGCGGGTGTGGGCACCCGCCCCTACCTCCCGACGCGGGGGGCGCCCCACGTTCAGGGCCCCGCGCGTACCCAGCGAAGCGGTTCGCGTGGGGAAAGGAGGCCCAGCGGCGGGAGTGAGCTTTCGGGCTTGCCCGGAAGCGAATGATCCAAAGCTTGGGCCGACGCTGTCACGCTGCGGGTTGGGCGCATGGCCGGGTCGCTAAGCGGCCATTCCGCGAAAAATGCCGCTGGGCTTCGCCCAGCCTGTTTTTTCGCCTCCATGTCCTCTTAGCTCCCCTATGCGCCTACCCTCCGCGCTTCCTGTCACGCTGCGCGCCCTCCGCGGCGGGCAGCGTTCATCCGGGGTTCCTCCTCGCGGCATAGCCGCTGCGGCCTCCGCTACAAACGTGCCACTGGCACGTTTGCTCACGCTGCGGTTTGGTCTGCGCAGTTCGCTGTTGCCCTGCTCCCGGGCGCTCCGCGCTTCTACTTATACATATCCAAAATCGGGCCGACCTGGTCGGGGGTGAGGCGGCCATAGACGTCATTATTGATCATCATGACCGGGGCCAGACCGCAGGCGCCCACGCAGCGGCAGGAGTCCAGGGAGAACTTGCCGTCCGGGGTGATGGCGCCGGGGACAATGCCCAGCTTCTGTTCCACGGCGTTGAGCACGGCGGCCGCGCCCTTGACATAGCAGGCGGTGCCGAGACAGACGGAGATCTGATACTTTCCCTTGGGGTTCATGGAGAACTGGGCGTAGAACGAGGCAACCCCGTACACCTCGGACAGGGGGATGTCCAATCCTTCGGCCACCATGATCTGAACCTCCTCGGGCAGATAGCCGAAGATTTCCTGAGCGGCTTGGAGCACCGGCATGGTGGCACCTGGCTGCCCCCTGTGCTCGGCGATCACCTGCCGCAGGCGCTCCTCCTGTTCCGGGCTTCCGCGGTAGGGGACGACGGTTTTGCAGTTTGGCATGGATGCGTCCTTCCTTTCTGAAACTGGTTAGTTTAGTTTCACTTTTTCTATTATAACGCCAAATCATTTCTTGTAAAGACTGTCCAAAATAACAAAATGTGAACTATTAAGTTCAAAAATTAGCCCAAGAAAAAATGAAGGGTAGAAAAAAACCGCTCCGTTGGGCAGGGCGGGCGTATCGGAGTGGCGTCGAATACAGACCATGCACAGGAAAGCGGTTCTTTATTGTTAAATCTTTAACAAAAACGAGTATAACACATCTAACTATGTTTGTAAAGAGAAAAATTTACCTTGTACCCTGCAGCCAATAGAGAACGGCGGCAGCCGTCCGCTCCGGCAGCTCCATGGCGTGCTCCGCCTCCCAGACCTGATCCAGGTAGTGGGCGTCAGAGTTGGTGATGAGCCGAAGCCCGGCCAGGTCCGGGCGGAGGCGGAACTCCGGCGGGCATTGGCGGGATACTTCCGCCAGCGGGAATCCCAGCTCCGGCATCCACAGGCCAAGCACCCCCAGAAGAGAGAAGGAGGGGCGGTCGATGTGTGCAGGAAAGGCCGCTCCGCCAAAGGCGGCGGCCAGCCGGGATACCTCCTCCAGGCCGATGTCGGTGTGTCCGGCGAGGAAGCGGGGGTCCTCTCCCAGCACCAGGTCTCCCGCGTCCATATAGATTTGATGGCCAAAGACGGCGGGGTGATTGGACAACGGGGGCAGGCGGCGGGATACATACGCCTCGAACTCCTCCCCGTGATAGGGGGTGGGGAAGAGACAGACTACGTGGATCTCCTCCCGGGTGCACAGCTCCATCCCCGCCAGAGCCAGCAGGCCTCGCTCCTCCGCCGCCCGGCAGAAGGCGGCGCAGTTGCCGCAGGTGTTGTGGTCGGTAAGGGCCACAATATCCAGCCCCGCCAGCGCGCACATGGCCGCCAGGTTGACGGGGGTCATGTCCTCACTGCCGCAGGGCGACAGGCAGGAATGGAGGTGGAGATCGTAGTAATACTTCATGTAAAACTCCTTTTCAGGATAACAAAACGGCATCGTGCCTATCGCCCGAAGCGCGCCACAAGGCGCGCCGAGGGTTTTCGCGGAGGCGAAAACCTCGCCGCAGGGCGGATTCACTCCGCCCGAGGAAGCAAAAGGGGGTCCCCGCCCGGCGTTGCCGGGTGGGGCGACAGGCAGGAGTGTAGGTGAAAATCGTGGAAATACTTTGTGTAGAATTTGCTTTTAAAATAACAAAATGATATCGAGTGAGGAGGCATTACCCGGCAGCCAGCGCCCCGGACAAACGGGCGGCGGTGTCAAAGGTATCCTGTCCGGCCCCTAGCAGATTGACGCCCTTCTCCTGAGCGCGGCGGAGCAGGTCGCCGTCGGGGGCGACCCCCTCGGTGAGAATGACGCAGGAGACCTCAGCCATGAGGGCCACGGCGGCCACATTCTGGTTGGACATGATCGTGAGCCAGGCGGCGTCCTGTCCGGCCCGGCCCAGCACCCAGCTCAGCAGGTCTCCGGCGTAGCCGCCGGAAACCGGGCGGTCGGGCTGGGCCAGATGGAAGGGGGTCAGGGAGAGGGCTTCGGTCAGTTCGCGTACCGTCATAAAAAACTCCTCCTTGTTGTATAAAGAGGCCGCCGTGAGACGCAGGGCGCTTCACGGCGGCGGTAGGGTCTATTCGGACGGCTCCTGGCGGCGGCGGAAGGGCGGGGGCAGGTAGTCGTCCGCCTCCTCCTTGCTGCCCGCCATGGAGCGCATGCGCTCCCGCACCTTGAAAATGCAGTCGTCCTCCGAGGCGCGGCCCAGCACCACGTCCTCCGCGAAGGCCCGGCAGGAGGGCGCTCCGCAGGAGCCGCAGTGGAGGCCGGGCAGGTGGGACTCCAACTCCTGGATACGCAACTGTTTGCTGATGGCCATCTCCCGGTCCTGATCCAGCACGAAGGCAGGTAAGTACTGTAGCTCCTTGTCCCTCCGCACAATATCCCGCGCCTCTCCATGAAAGAGGAAACGGTTGCGGGAGACCGGCAGACCCTTGAGCAGGCCCTTGATGCGAAGCTTGGCCGCGTAGGGATTCTCCACATTGAAGCAGCCCCCTACGCACCCCTGGGTGCAGGCTGACAGCTCCAGAAAATCGGCCTCCGGCAGACGGCCGTCTTCGATCTCCTCCAGCATGCGGATGACGTTCTGAATACCGTCCACCGCCACGCAGCGCTCCCCCAGGTGGGCGGCGCTCTCGCCGCCGCAGGAGGCCCAGCCCAGGCCTAGGATACCGGCGGAGGCCATGGGGGTGATCTCCTCCAGCTCCCGCATGGGATTGAGCAGGCGCAGGTAGATGTCCCGGATGGCGAAGGCCCCGTCCAGCACCGGGCGGCTGAGCCCCTCGGAGACCCGGGCGGCCGTCACCTTGGAGGAGCAGGGCACGATGGCGAATACGCCGATGGCCTCCGGCGGCAGGCCGGTCTCCTCGGCTGCCTCCCGCCGGGCCAGAATGGCGGCCAGCTCCATGGGCAGAATGGTACAGGCCACATGGCCCATGAGCTTGGGGAAGCGCATGCGGATGAGGCGGAGCACTGTGGGACAGGAGGAGGAGATCTGGGGCGTCACCTTGGACGGGCCGCCGCTGATGCTCTGCCGCTCAAAGTCGGAGATCATCTCGGCGGCCTTAGCCACCTCATAGACCTTGTGAAAGCCGATCTTCAACAGGCCGTTGAGCACAATATCCACGCTGTCCAGGTGCTGGAACTGCCCATACAGGGCGGGCTCTGGCAGGGCCACGCAGTATTGGTACTGCTTCAGAATGTCCAGACTGTCGCCCACCGACTTGATGGCCTTGTGGGGACAGATGCGGATACAGCTTCCGCAGTCGATGCACCGGTCGGGCAGAATGGTGGCCTTGCGGCCGCGGACCCGGATGGCCTCGGTGGGGCAGCACTTGATGCAGGTGGTGCAGCCCCGGCAGCGCTTCAGCTCCAGGACCACCGAATGTCTCATGGACATGGAGCCGCGTCACCTCGCTTTTCCAAGCTCATCGCGCTCAGGAAACCTTGATTTTAACCGTAACGGTGGTACCCTTGCCCACCTCGGTGTCAATGGTCATCTCGTCGGAGTAGCGCTTCATATTGGGCAGGCCCATGCCAGCGCCGAAGCCCAGCTCCCGGGCGGTCTGCCCGGCGGTGGAGTAGCCCTCCTGCATGGCCTGCTCCACGTCCGGGATGCCCGGCCCGGTATCGGTCATGCGGATAACAATCTGATTGGCGTCCACCTCCACCTCGGCCTGGCCGCCGTCGGCGTGGATCACCATATTGATCTCGCCCTCATACATGCAGATGGACGCACGGCGGATCACGTCCTGGGGCAGTCCCAGCTTCTTCAGCGTCAGCTTCATTTTGCTGGAAGCCTCGCCGGCCTCGATCAGATCGCCGCCCTCCACAGGGTAAACCAGTCTAATTGTCTCCATCACAATTCCCTCGCAATCCATTGGAATATAACAGGCCGCACGCCTCGTACATACGCTTGGGGCAGGTCATAACTACAATGTCACGCTCCTCCGCCAGAGACAGAATGTCCGGCCCCGGCACCTTACCCCGCACAAAGACAATACATTTCATCTCCACCATATCTGCGGTGCGCACCACCTGGGGGTTGACCAGGCCGGTGAGCAGCAGCGCCTGGTTCTTGACAAAGGCCAGCACATCGCTCATGAAGTCGCTGCCGCAGGCGGAAAAAACCTCCCGGTCCAGATGCTCCTCCCCCCACAGCACCTCGGCGTGCAGGATCGTCTTGATATCAGACAGCCTCATTGGCCACTCCTCCTCCCGGAAGGGAAAACTAAACTGTAAGTTCAATGGTATTGTACCACAAACCGGCGCAAAGTGCAAAGGGTTCGTTGAAATATTCACAAAGTTTTGAGATTGAACGGCTTGGTTTTAGTCAATCCGTGCAGTTGACAGTTGGATAGGGCATCCGATATAATATACTTTAACGGAGTAAAGCGATAACCCGGTGCGAAGCCCCGTTCTATTTCAAATTGGAATATCGAGGAGGCCATCTGTCATGGGAAACGAACGTGTTTACAACTTTTCCGCCGGCCCTTCCATGCTGCCGCTGGAGGTATTGGAGCGGGCAGGAGCCGAGATCACAAACTACCAGGGCTCCGGCATGTCCGTCATGGAGATGAGTCACCGCTCCAAGGTGTTCCAGAAGATCTTTGACGACACCAAGGCCAAGCTGCGCGCCCTGCTCAACGTGCCGGAGGGATACCAGATCCTCTTCCTCCAGGGCGGTGCCTCCACCCAGTTCTCCATGGCGCCCCTGAACCTCATCGGGGCCACCGGCAAGGCCGACTACGCCGTGACCGGCAACTTCTCCAACATCGCCTACAAGGAGGCGCAGAAGTACGGCCAGATCCATCTGGCCGCATCCTCCGCCGACAAAAACCACACCTACATTCCCCAGCAGAGTCAACTGGAGCTGGACCCTGAGGCCAGCTATTTCTACTACTGCGCCAATAACACCATCTACGGCACCGAGTGGCAGTATGTCCCGGAGACGGGCGGTGTGCCCATCGTGTGCGACATGTCCTCCGACATCCTCTCCCGCCCCGTGGACGTGTCCAAGTACGGCGTCATCTTCGCCGGCGCCCAGAAGAACATGGCCCCTGCCGGCCTGACGGTGGTGATCATCAAGGAGGAGCTGGCCGGGCATGAGCTGCCCTTCACCCCCCTGATGATGAACTACAAGACCATGATTGACAAGGACTCCATGTACAACACCCCGCCCTGCTGGTGCATCTATATGCTGGGGCTGGTCCTGGACTGGCTGGAGGAGCAGGGGGGCATACCCGGCATGGAGGCCATCAAGCACAAAAAGGCGCAGATGCTCTATGACGTGATCGACTCCTCCCAGCTCTTCACCTGCGCCGTGGAGCCCGGCTCCCGCTCCGATATGAACGTGGTGTTCCGTACCGGCAGCGACGAGCTGGACGCCAAGTTTGTGCAGGAGAGCGTGGCCGCCGGTTTCACCAACCTGAAGGGCCACCGCTCCGTGGGCGGCATGCGGGCAAGCATCTATAACGCCATGCCCACCGAGGGCGTGGAAAAGCTGTGCGACTTCATCAAGGCCTTTGACAGGGCGAATTGAGCCCGCTGCCCGCCCACGGAACCAAGTGTTTTGCCAAAGGCAAAACCTTGATGCCGGGCGGATTTACTCCGCCCGCGCAGATAAAATCGCTTGGGGTCCCGCAAAATGGGAGATTTTGCGGGCAGGGCGGCATGCGGGCGTCTATTTACAACGCCATGCCCACCGAGGGCGTAGAAAAGCTGTGCGACTTCATCAAGGCCTTTGACAGGGCGAATTGAGCCCGCTGCCCGCCCACGGAACCAAGTGTTTTGCCAAAGGCAAAACCTTGATGCCGGGCGGATTTACTCCGCCCGCGCAGATAAAATCGCTTGGGGTCCCGCAAAATGGGAGATTTTGCGGGCAGGGCGGCATGCGGGCGTCTATTTACAACGCCATGCCCACCGAGGGCGTAGAAAAGCTGTGCGACTTCATCCGGGCATTCGATAAGAACAACTGAGCGTTCGGCTTACCCTGGGGCCCTGCAAAGTGGGGCGCGGCTTACGCCGCGTACAGGCATTTTGGCCAGCGGACAAAATCTTGCCGCAGGGCGGATTCCCTCCGTCCGGGGAAGTAAAATCAGGGGCTCCCATGGAAGGCGTGTAGTTTCATCCGGGCATTTGATAAAAACAATGAAGGGGAGAGGGCTATATGTATCGCATCAAGACACTGAATAAGATTTCCCCCGCCGGGCTGTCCGTACTGGACCAGACCCGCTACACCATCAGCACCGATGTGGAAAACGAGGACGGTATTTTGGTCCGCTCGGCGGACATGCACGATTATGCATTCCCTGATGCCCTGCGGGCCGTGGCCCGGGCGGGCGCGGGCACTAATAACATCCCCATCGACCGCTGCTCCGAGGCGGGCATCGTGGTATTCAATACCCCCGGCGCCAACGCCAATGCCGTGAAGGAGCTGGCGGTGTGCGCCCTGCTGCTGGCCTCCCGAAAGATCAGCGACGGCGTGGCCTGGGTGAAGGAGCAGGCCGCCGGGGCGGACGTGGAGCAGGCGGTGGAGAAGGGCAAGAGCCAGTTTGTGGGCCCGGAGCTGTCCGGCAAGATGCTGGGCGTCATCGGCCTGGGGGCCATCGGCGTGCAGGTGGCCAACATCGCCACCAAGCTGGGCATGACTGTGTTCGGCTACGACCCCTTCCTGTCGGTGGACGGAGCTCTGTCCCTGTCCCGGCTGGTCCACCGGGCCATGGATCTGGAGACCATTTATAAGAACTGCGACTACATCACCCTCCACGTGCCCCAGACCCCCGAGACCAAGGGAATGTTCAACGAGGACGCATTCCATATGATGAAGGGCGGCGTGCGCATCCTCAACCTTGCCCGGGGCACCCTGGTCAACGACGACGACATGCTGGCCGCCCTGGACAGCGGCAAGGTGGCCTGCTACGTCACCGACTTCCCCAACGGCAAAATCCTGCGGGGCAAGAACGTGGTGGCCATCCCCCATCTGGGGGCCTCCACGCCGGAGAGCGAGGAGAACTGCGCCGTCATGGCGGCCCAGGAGCTGAAGGACTATCTGGAGAACGGCAACATCCAGAACTCGGTGAACCTGCCCACGCTGGTGCAGCCGTGGAGCGGCGTGTCCCGCCTGTGCATCATCCACCGCAACGCCCCCGGCGCCATCGCCAGCATCACCGGGGTGCTCTCCAAGGACGGGGTAAATGTGGCCAACATGACGAACAAGTCCAAGAAGGACTATGCCTATACCGTGGTGGACGTGGACAGCCGCATCGGCGAGTCCGTGGCCGACACCATCCGCGCCCTGGACGTGGTGTTGCGGGTGCGCCTGCTCAATCACTAAACATGCAACGGAGGATCACTGAGATTCTCTTTCACGTTGGAGCAAACGACTCCTGAAAGCGCTTTGAAATTTAAAAAGTCCAACAGGTTTTATCAGAGTTTCGCCGCATACAGGAGGCGGAATCAAACGAAAAGACGAAAATTCCGGGGACATGTGCCTCGGAATTTTCTTTTCTGGGTCCAAACGTATATGTGCGGCGGGCCGCATCTCCACTCAAAAATTCTTGCATGATAAGAAATGTCTCAAAGCGTTTCTGTACGCTGGGCGGCGAAGCGGAGCTTCGCCGCCGGTTGCGTTTGCAAGGAGAAGGATCTCCTGCATCAACAGGAAAAACAAATAAAAATATGAATCTCATATTGCGGATATTTGGTAAATCTGCTATATTGAGAGACGGACCCGGCATCTGGTTGGAGTGTGGAGCACGTCCTGCGCAGCGTGTCTGCGGGGGACGTGTATTGGTTGAGAAGGGAGGCGGCAGTGAGAGATAGCCGGGGAATGTCATAGCCTGGGCTCCATGGCCCAGATCCCTGCGGAGTCGGGAGGATATTTCAAAGGAGGATATACGAAGTGAAACTGCACAAGAAGCAACTTGGTAGTGCGCTCTCCCTGTTCCTGACGCTTTCGATACTCTTATCCATGCTGGCGCTGCCCGCCATGGCAAAGGCCCCGGCGGAGGGCGCCACCCTGACCCTGGACGATACGCTCCTCACTCTGGATCAGAGCGAGGAAACCTTTGTTGCCACCCTGAAAGTCCCTGTGTCCCAGGAGCAGAAGAACTGGGCGGATAATCAGTGGAAGGACTGGGCGGACTCCATCCAGTGGAGCCTGACCCGTGACAAGGTAGATGTTCAGAGTCCGGAGTACTATCCCAATATCTATACCGGTGACGATCTGGAAAATTGGATGAGCTGGGGCCACATCAACCAGCACGGCGCCGACGGCGAGCCTTATTTTTCTCTGGAGGAGCCTGAATTCTCCGTCCGGGATGGCTTTGTCACCGTGGTTCAGCAGTTCAGCCATGGGATCTTTTTCAACATGAAGGATGAAACTCTGCCCCTGGTGACGAACTCCCTGCAGGCCATCGGCAGCAACACCTTCCGCTACGCCCGCAACGTCTGGCCCAGCTTTATCGGTAACTATGAGCTGGCCGCCCGCGTGGACGGGGAGAAGCTGGCTGGTACTCCGATGGAGATTAACGTCTATGAGAGCAACGTCCGCTATGACGAGCTGTATCATGAGCTGATGGAGATTAAGGGGCTGGCCGAGGCGAAGGGCCGCTATTTCGACGTGCAGTCCTTCGGCAAGAGCACTGACGGCCGCGACCAGTGGTATGCCGTGGTGTCCGACAGCGCCGAGTCCGTTGAGAGCTTCAAAAAGATGAATGCCCAGGCCCAGTCCGACCCCGAGGCCGTGCTGGAGGCCATTGAGGGCGGCATGGATTACCGCATGCCCATCATGATGAACAACTGCCACCCCGATGAGGCCGGCGGCGTAGATGCCCACACCAACCTGCTGCGCACCCTGGCCACCGAGGACACGGTGACCTGGAACACCATCACCGGTCTGACCGGCGGCAAACAGGTGGACATGGGGATGTACGATCCCAAGATCGTGGACTTCGCGCTGGAGAGCGATGACGGCGGCACCGAGTACGCCTTCACCGGCTACGGACTGAAAATCAGCGCTACCACCATCAACGGCAATGGCAACGACGGCCGCACCGATGCCAGCGAGTACTACACGTTCAGCGAGGATAAGCAGATGAGCGTGGACGAGATTCTGGACAACCTGATCATCATTGTCGTGCCCGATGAGAACCCTGACGGCCGTACCTACAATACCCGCCCCAACGGCAACGGCTTCGATCTGAACCGTGACGCCTCCAACCAGACCCAGGCGGAGACAAGCAACATCGCCCGCCTGATCTGCCAATGGAATCCCGTGGCCTTCATCGAGTTCCACGGTTTCACCGCTCAGTTCCTGTGTGAGCCCTGCACCCCGCCCCACGAGCCTAACCTGGAGTATGACCTCTTTGTGGAGCAGTTTCTGCTGGGGGCCGAGGCCTTCGGCAATGCCGCCCTGGCCACCATGTCCGTGCAGCACAAGGATGAATTTGAGACCAAGTATCAGACCTACTATACCCCCCTGCGCGATAGCTATGATGCCGAGACCGGCTGGGACGCCTGGGATGACCTGAGCACCAACTACACACCCAGCTATGCCATGCTCAACTGCGGCTCCATGGGCTTCACCATTGAGACTCCATCCGGCGGGGAGAGCTCTGTCCGCTTACTGGAGAGCGGCATGTATGGCCTGTGGCAGTTCCTGTCCGACTGTAAGGATACCTGCTATGAGGCGCAGCTGGAGTTCTTCCGCCGCGCCGTGAACAACGAGGATCACCGCGACAAGATGGAGCAGTGGTACGTGGACATGAGCAACCAGACCCTGACGGAGGATACCTGGCGGGTGCCTTATGCGGGCAATGGCAAATACTTTCCCGAGTACTATGTGCTCCCCGTGGACGCGGCCGCCCAGCGTGACCCCGCCGACGCCTATGCCATGGCAGAGTTCCTGATCCGCAACGGCGTCCAGGTTTCCCGCCTGACCAGGGACACTGCGGTGGACGGCGTGACCTACAAGGCCGGCTCCCTGGTCGTGGATATGTATCAGGCCAAGCGCAACTACGCCAACTGTGTCCTGAACCAAGGCTATGACGCCTCCGCCTCCGGTTTCCCCAGCCTGTACTCCGAGTCGGTATCCAGTTTCCCCAACATGCGCGGCTTTGACTGCGCCCCCATCGACACCGTTGGGGCCTTTGAGGGGGCTCTGGAGGCGGTCACGGAGGTTCAGTCCGCCAGCCAGAGCACCGGTTCCGGCTCTATCGCCCTGCTGGCCAACAACGGCACCGAAACCGTCCGTGCCGTCAATGCGTTGCTGGCCTCGGGCAAGACGGTGGGCATGGTAACCGAGGGCGCCAATAAGGGCGACTTTGTCGTGCGCGCCTCCGATCTGGCCGCCGTGGAGCAAGAGTATGCGCTGGTGATTACCCTGACCGAGCAGATGCCCGCTGCCCGCGCTATCTCCGCCCCCACCCTGTATCTGGCCGGCCGCCACGCCGCCTTCGGCGACGACAAGGTGACTTCCGGCTACTATACCAAGTGGTTTGCCGACGGATACGGCTTCATCAACTATGACAACATCCATAACAACGGCACCTCCAACTACGATGTGATGGCCTACACCAAACACATGGGCTTCCGGGTGACCGACGATCCCGCCAAGGCGGATGTCATAGTGGGCTCCGTGGCGTTGGACAGCGGCGCCTGGGGCGAGGCCGCGGTGGAGGCCGTGAAGAGCGGTACCCCCTACATCGCAACCGGTGCCTCTACTTTGGACTACCTCCAGACTCTGATTCCCGGCCTGACCTATGAGGAGAAGGGCCAGGAGGCCCTCCACCGCGTCACCTACCCCAGCGACAGCCTGGTGACCGCCAGTCAGACTGGCGACGGTGATCATGTCATCTACACCCTCAACTGCGCGGTGCTCACGGGCTACCCGGAGAACGCCGAGGTGCTTATCCGCGCCCAGGAGAAGGACAGCTTCATCGCCGGCTGTATGGCCGGCGGCAGCATGGACAACGGCGTGGAGGCCATTGCCTGGACGGACGGCACGATGGATATCACCGTATTTGCCAATTCCATTGTCAACCGCGCCCACCAGCAGGACGACTACCTCTTTGCCTCTAATGCCATCTTTTCGGAGATGCTGGCCGACGAGCCCCTGGAGTTCTCCGCCGTGACCCGCGGCACGCTGGCCCAGGAGCTCTATGAGCGGGAGGGCAAGCCCACCGGCGGCGCGGCCGGCTTTGACGATATGGCGGAGGACGCAGCGTACGCGGACGCGGTGAACTGGGCGGCCTCCGAGGGGATCATGAAGGGTTACAGCGCCGCAGCGTTTGGCCCCGGGGACAGCCTGACCCGTGAGCAGCTGGCAGTGGTTCTGTACCGCTATGCGCAGAAGAAGGGCTATGAGCTGGCGCAGGACGGCCCCGCCCTCAAGGACTTCACCGACGGAAATGCGGTGTCCGGCTGGGCCTTGGAGGCCATGACTTGGGCAGTGAACACCGGCGTACTTACCGGCAAGGAGGACGGCACACTGGCGCCTCAGGGCGCTGCCACCGCCGACGAAGTGACCCAGGCGCTGGAGCGCCTGGCCGCTGCGGCCGGCTGAGCCTGTTTTCCCGCAGGACCGCGGCCCACACGACACAGAGAGAAGCCCGGCGCATCTGCGCCGGGCTTTTCCTGTGGGGCGGAGCAAAAAATGGGGCGGATGCGTCAGGTTTCCGGGCTTGGAACCGTACTGTAAGGTGAAAGGGGGCGAACCAATGGAGGAGGTTTTGGATCATAACCAGGAGGCGGAGCAGATTTTCCGGCAGTACGGCAGGCTGCTGGAGCTGGTGGCCGCCGCTCAGCTCCCCGGCCGCCCGGAGGACGCGGAGGAGTGCGTCCAGGACGCCGTCTGGGCCTTTGTAGAGGGCAGGGCGCCGTGGGACCCCGCGCAGGGGAGTAAGCAGACCTGGCTTTGCGTGCTGGTGCGCAGCCGGGCAAAGGACCGCCGCCGCGCCCTGGCCGCCCGGATGGAGGAGCCACTGGAGGAACACTCTGGCCTGGCGGCGGCGGATCACGCGGAGAGAGCTGCGGTGCGGGACGGACTGCGCCGGGTGCTGGAGGGGCTGAGCCGTGAGGAACGGAGGCTGTTCACCCTGCGGTTTGTCTACGGGCTCTCTTCTGCGGAGCTGGGTGGCGTACTGGGGCTGTCGCCCAACGGGGTGGACGCCCGGGTGAGCCGCCTGCGGAAGAAGCTGAAGCGGCTGCTGGCCCGGCAGGGGCTGGGCCTGTGGGAACAGGAGGGAACCAAATGAGATACTGTGATTGGGATGAGGTACTGGACCGGGATGGTCTGCTGATACTCACGGAGGAGGCGCTGACGACTCCCAGGCGGAGCCGGGCACCCCTGAGACGGCTGGCGGCCGCGGCGGCCTGCGCGGGGCTGGTGCTGGGACTGATGAACTACCGGGCCGTGGCCGCCGGGGTGGGGGAGCTCTGCCGCTATTTCGCAGGCATCGGCGCCACGGCGGATGACAAGGCGGAGCTCTGGGTGCTGGAGGAGCCGGTCACCTGGACGGAGGGGGACTGGACCTACGAGGCGGATGCTACCCTGCGCAGCGGGGTGCTGGAACTGGAACTCACCATGAGCAGCCGTTTACCTGCCGATCAGTTGCCCTCTCCGGTGGAGCTGCGGCTGGGCCTGTCGGCGGACGGGGAGCCGCTGCACAATGCCGTCCACACCATCACTCCCTACAGCGTGGCGGATGCCGGGGAGGGGAGCGGCTACCCCCGCTACCGCCTGGAGCAGGGCTATCAGACCACTGCATCCACCCGCCTTCGCTGTACGATGGCCGCCCCGCCGCCGGAGGACTGCGCCCTCCATGTCAGCGGTCTGGGCGTCCAGGGGGGAGTGTTCTCCCTCCGACTGGTGCCGGCGGAGACGCCCCCCACGGTACAGAAGACTTGGACGCTCCCCCAGGGGGATATGACCATCTGGGTGGCGGAGGACGGCTCGGCCATATCCGCCAGCTTCGACAGCACAGAGTGGTGGGGCTGGCCCTTCGACATCTCCTTTATCGGCGCATCGGGAGAGCGCTATCCCTGCCACGACATCACAGGCGCCTATGAGCTGGACGGCACCGAGCGGTTCGAGGCCATCAAGCCGGAGGGCATGGAGGAACCGGTGGACGCAGTGTGTATCGGCGGAGTGGCTGTGGAGAGAATTCAGGATGCCGGCGGCAGGGCCGACCACCTGTATGAAAGTCTCGACTGGGTTATCGAGCTGCCCTGAACCACGCAGAAACGTCCCCGGAGGGAATTCCCTCCGGGGACGTTTTTGGATACGGGACAGACAGGGGCTTACAGGGGGGTGTCCCTTGGCGGCCGCACGCAGTTCCTCGTCCGACCGTAGCGTGGCACACCCGGCGGGCGGGGACAGGCCACGCCCCTACAGTTCCTTTTTACAGTAAATCTTCCGGGCGATGCACCAGGAGGCGGCGTAGGCCGCCGCGCACAGGACGGTCACCAGCCAGGGCAGGGCGGCGGCCAGGCCGGGGGTGGGCGGGGGAAGAAGGCCCCGCTGGAAGAGCAAAAGCAGGGCCATGCCGCCGCCGAAGAAGAGGATGAACACAAAGTAGAGGGCCGCCCGGCTGCGGCTCACCCCCAAGAGCAGGAGAAGGGGCAGGTTGACGGCGTTGACCGCCAGGGCCAGGCCGGTACAGACCAGCACCGCCAGGGCCAGAGCGCTCTCCGGCCCCTCCATCAGGACGGTGAGGAAGAGGGAAATCCCGCCGCTGAGGGCGGCCAGCAACAGGGCCAGCAGGTACTTGCCGTCCACCGTCCCGCGCCGTCCGGCGGGGGTGGCGGCGGCGTACCGCTCCCAGTGCACAGCCTCGTCATAGCTGAAGCAGGTGGTGGGGAGAAGGGTGCCGTAGAGAACCGCCAGGCCGCACAGAAAAGAGGCGTCCAGCACTCCGGCGGCAGTGAGCGCCAGATAAAGCCCCAGCAGGAGGGCATAGTACCAAAGCTGCCGCCGGAGCAGCAGCCAGTCCTTGCAGAGCAGTCCGGCCATGCTTAGAACTCCTTTCGGGCATAGATGGCCTGGGCAATACAGTAGGAGAGGGCGAAGCCGCCCACGGCCAGGATGGCAAGCAGGCCGGGCAGGGCGGTGAGCACCCACGCCGGGGGCGCGGGGAGGGCGAGGCCCCGGTCGGCCGCCAGGCCCAGCAGGGCAAAGCCGGCGAAGACCAGTAAAAAGAGCGCCATGCTCACCATGCGGGCCTTCTCCGCCCCAAACTTGAGCAGCAGGGGGAGCGCCACCGCGTTCATGATCAGGGCGATCCCCGCACAGGCCAGGGCGGACAGCAGCAGCTCGGACCGGGACTCCTCCAGCCCGCCGGCCAGGGCCAGCACGACCAGCAGCAGGGAGACAAACACGGTGCTGGCCAGGGTCACCAGCAGGGTGAACAGGTACTTGCCTGTCACCACCCCCCGGCGGCAGGCCGGGGTGGCGATGGCGAAGCGGTTCCAGCGGCTCACGTCGTCGGAGGTGACGGTGGTCATAGGGGTGATCAGGGACATGAGCACCACCATGCCGCACAGCACCGAGGCGGTGAACACTCCCGACAAGCACAGGCCGCCGTAGACCAGGAAAAAGACCAGGTAGGTAGTCAGATGGCCCTTAAGGGCCAGAAAATCCTTGTAGATGAGGCCGGTCATCGGGCATCCCCCTTTACGGTAAAGACCATAATATCCTCCAGCGACACCGGCTCCACCGCCAGCTCGGGGTGGAACCGGGCGAAAGCCCGCCGGTTTTTCACCAGGGCCTCACAGCCGAACTGGCCGGAGCGCACCCCCACCAGCAGGGCGGGGTCCACCCGCTCCAGCTCGGAGCGGCCGCACACCAGCTTGCCGTAGGTGTCCAGCAGCTCATCCTTGGCCCCCGACACCGCCACCCGCCCCCTGTGGAGGTAGGTCACATAGTCGGCCACCTTCTCCAGATCGCTGGTGATGTGGCTGGACAGGAGAATGGCGTGCTCCTCGTCCTGAATGAACGCCAGGAACTCGTCCAAAATTTCGTCCCGCACCACCGGGTCGAGGCCGGAGGTGGCCTCGTCCAGGATCAGCAGGCGGGGCCTAGCGGCAAAGGCCGCCGCGAGGGACAGCTTCATCTTCATGCCCTTGGAGAAGGTCTTGACCAGCTTTTTGCTGGTGAGGCCAAATTTCTCCAGGTAATGCTGGTACAGGGCTCCATCCCAGCCGGGGTAGAGGCGGGCGAGAATGTTCCCCACTTGGGGGGCGGAGAGGCCGTCGTGGAAGGTGGTCTCGTCCAGCACCACCCCCACCTGGGCCTTGACCGCCCGCTCGTCCGCCAGGTTGTCCAGGCCCAGCACCTGGATCTCCCCGCCGTCCCGGCGGATCAGGTTGAGGATGCACTTGATGGTGGTGGACTTGCCCGCGCCGTTCTCCCCGATCAGGCCCATGATGGTGCCGCCGGGTACGGTGAAGGACACGTCGTCCAGCTTGAAGGAGCCGTAGTCCTTGGTGAGATGGGACACTTCCAATGCGTTTTTCATAGTGTTTCGTCTCCATACAGAAGGTTGAGGGTCTCGGTGAGCTCGGCCAGGGTGACGCCGCCGGCCTTGGCGACGTCCACCGCATGGGACAGGTGCTCCTCGGCCCGGCGGAGGGTGTCCTCCCGCACCAGCTCCGGGTTCTGGGGCGCCACAAAGCACCCCTTGCCCGGCACGGTGGTGAGAAAGCCCTCCCGCTCCAGCTCCTCATAGGCCCGCTTGGTGGTGATGACGGAAATGCGCAGCTCCTTGGCCAGCAGCCGCATGGAGGGCAGGGCCTCGCCCTCCTTCAGCTCTCCCCGGAGAATGAGGCCCTTCATCTGCCGGGTGATCTGGTCATAGATGGGTACGCCGCCGGAATTGCGGATGATGATGTCCATGGTACACCTTCTTGATGTCATACTGTATATATTCAGCATACACAGTATGACATATGGAATTCCCCTTGTCAAGAGGGAAAATGAGGGTTACACTGTTGGTAGCTACAAAGGGGGGTGGAAAGCATGTACGCACCCATACTGGAGATTGACACCAGGAAAATCGAGGAGAACGCCCGAAAGCTCCACACCTTCTGCGCCCGGCGGGGGGTGGAGCTGGCCTTTGTCACCAAGGGCTTCTCCGCCCGCCCCGGGGTGATCCGGGCGGCCCGGGCCGGCGGCGTCACCCGCTTCGCGGACAGCCGCCTGAAAAACATCATCGCCGCCAAGACCGCCATACCCGGCCTGCACTACCTGCTCATCCGCATACCCGCCATTGACGAGGCCGAGGAGGTGGTGCGCTGGGCTGACTGTAGCCTCCAGAGCCAGATTGAGGTCATCCGCGCCGTGTCCGATGCGGCCGTCCGGCAGGGGAAGATTCACCCCATTATGCTCATGGTGGACGTGGGGGATCTCCGGGAGGGGGTATTCGGCCGGGAGCAGTTGGAGGAGATTGCGGGGCAGATTCTGGACTGTACCGGTGTGGAGCTGGTGGGCCTGGGCACCAACGTGGGGTGTTACGGAAGCATCCTCCCCTCGGTGGAGAACACACAGATCCTGGTGGAGTTGAGGGACTTCCTCAATGAGAAGTACGGCTTCCATATCAAAACCCTGTCCGGCGGCTCCACCTGTACACTCAAGCTGCTGGAGGAGGGGCGGCTCCCTGCGGGCATCAATCACCTGCGGGTGGGCGAGGGGCTACTCTACGGCGAAGACACCACCGGCATGCGCTTTCTGGAGGGGTACCATACCGACGCCTTCCACTTCAAGGCCCAGGTGGTGGAGCTGCGCCGCAAGCCGTCGGTGCCCATCGGGGAGCACGGCCGGGACGGCAAGGGGGAGCTGCCCGAATACCCCGACCGGGGGGTCCACCTGCGGGCCATCTGCGCCGCAGGCAAGCAGGATGTGGCCTGGGCCGCCCTCACCCCCACCCTGCCGGGGGCGGAGATGATCGGCGCCAGCTCCGACCACCTGATTGTAGACGTGGAGGGGTGCGGAGGCCGGGTAAGGGTGGGGGACTGGCTGGACTTCCGCTGCGGCTATATGGCGGTGCTGGACGCCACCACCTCCGCCTATGTGGACGTGCGGGAGGTGTGAACGGCCTCCTCCGTGGGCAGAACGAAAACGAGAGCGGAAGCCGGATGGCCTCCGCTCTCGTTCACTTTGTCGAAAAAGCCTCGCAGAGTTCGCACCCGCAGGCGCGAAGCAAATAAAAGCCGTTTTCTCCAGCGGCATGTACGCCGGAGAAAGCACTTCTCAGCCCGCGCGCGGTGGGCTGCATCCGGCTCGAAAAAGCGGCGAAGCCGCTTTTTCGACGGTCAAAGAAAGCGGAAGCCGTCCGGCTTCCGCTCTCTTTGGTTGGATTCACTTACTTGTGGTCCACAGAATACATATGGGTGATGAGGTCCAGCACCTTGTTGGAGTAGCCAATCTCATTGTCGTACCAGGACACGACCTTCACGAAGGTGTCGGTCAGGGCGATGCCGGCGGTGGCGTCAAAGATGGAGGTGCGGGTGTCGCCCAGGAAGTCGGAGGACACCACGGCGTCCTCGGTGTAGCCCAGGATGCCCTTCAGTTCACCCTCGCTGGCCTTCTTCATGGCGGCGCAGATCTCGTCGTACTTGGCGGGCTTGGCCAGGTTGACGGTCAGGTCCACCACGGAGACATCCAGGGTGGGCACGCGCATGGACATGCCGGTCAGCTTGCCGTTGAGGGAGGGGATGACCTTGCCCACGGCCTTGGCGGCGCCGGTGGAGGAGGGGATGATGTTGCCGGAGGCGGCGCGGCCGCCGCGCCAGTCCTTCTTGGAGGGGCCGTCCACAGTCTTCTGGGTGGCGGTGGTGGAGTGGACGGTGGTCATCAGGCCGTCGGTAATGCCCCAGTTGTCGTGCAGCACCTTGGCGATGGGGGCCAGGCAGTTGGTGGTGCAGGAGGCATTGGAGACAAAGTTCATGCTGGAGTCATAGGTCTCGTGGTTGACGCCCATGACGAACATGGGGGTGTCGTCCTTGGAGGGGGCGGACATGACCACCTTCTTGGCGCCGGCGTCGATGTGGGCCTGGGCCTTCTCCTTGGTCAGGAACATGCCGGTGGACTCCACGACATACTCAGCGCCCACCTCGCCCCAGGGGATGTCCTTGGGATCCATGCAGGCGAAGAACTTCACAGTCTTGCCGTTGACGATGATGGCGTCGTCGGTGTACTCAATGGTGCCGTCAAACTGGCCGTGCATGGTATCATAACGCAGCATGTAGGCCATGTAATCGGGGGTCATAAAGGGATCGTTGATGCCCACGAACTCGATGTCGGAACGGGAGATACCCGCGCGGAACACCAGACGGCCGATCCGGCCAAAGCCATTAATGCCAACTTTAATGCTCATAATGAATCGCTCCTTCGTTCTAATTTGATTCTTAAATGATTTCCAATTGCGCGCCTCCATTATAAACGAATCCGCGCCGAATGAAAAGGGGGAAAACAGAAAACTTACTGGGGAAACTGTATAAATTTACACCGGCACTATCGGTAAACGCGGTGGTTTCGACATGATTCGACATTTCTGCTTGAGCGGCGGGTCGGATTTTGCTATACTGACGTTATCATACCCTTACAACTTTACGGAATTCCTGCGCAAGCTATGGCAGGACTGGAAAGGAGGTCGGCGGCATTTGGATGAGAAGAGAGAGGATCTGGGACCGCTCCTGGTAGAGCAGTTCCGTCAGCAGATGAACAACCTGTCCGCAGCGATTCAGTTGCTCACGCCGGTGGTGCGGGAGAAGGCGGGGCCGCAGTACGACCCCTATTTGGCCATTCTGCACCAGAGCCTGTACCGGTTGATTCGTATGGTGGGCAATCTTGAGTATCTGGAACTGCCTGAGGGAGAGCTCCCCCTGCGGGAGGGCACGCTGGATCTGGCCGGGCTGTGCCGGGAGCTGGGGGAGCAGGTGTCTCCCCTGACGGCGCTGGCTGGCATCCGCTTTTCCTATGAGGAGGAGATAGGGAGCCTCCTTACCCATGGAGACGGGGCCCAGCTCCGGCGGCTGCTGCTCAACCTGATCGCCAACGCCGTCCGCGCGGCGGGAGAGGGCGGAGAGTCCGGCCTGCGCCTGGCCCGCCGGGGCGGGCGGGCGGTCCTCACCGTGTGGGACAACGGACCGGGTTTTCTCCCGGAAACCGATGAGCGGGAGCTGCTTCAGCGGCCGGGCAGCCTGGGTCTTGGACTGAAGGTGGCCCGCCGCATCGCCGCCCTCCACGGGGGGAGCATCGTCTTTGAGCAGCGGGAGGAGCGGGGCTCCCGGGCGATCGTGTCCCTGCCCCTCCGGCCGCCGGAGCCGAGCGAGCTGCTGAAAACGCCCCGGATGGGGTTTGACGGCAGCGGCGGATTTTCCGACACGCTCATCGAGCTGGCAGGCGTGCTGCCCTACCGGGCCTTTTTCCCGGAGGATGTGGAGTAATACAGTGCAGACGGCGCATGGCTGAGGCCATGCGCCGTCTGCATATCAGGGAGGAAAGGAAGGGAAAGAATTTAGTTGGGCAGGTATTCCAGGGGGTCAACAGTGGAGCCGTCCAGCGACATGCTGAAGTGCAGATGGCTGGCCAGGGCGCTCTCGGCGATGGCGGTGCCGCCCACCGAGCCCAGCACGGAGCCGGCGCCAACCGTGTCGCCCACCGCCACCGTGGGTACGGAGGCCAGGTTGGCGTAAGTGCTGGTCAGTCCGCCGCCGTGCTCCACCACAACGGTGGTGCCCATCATGGCGTCCTGGAGGACGGCGGTGACCGTCCCCGCGGCGGCCGCCTTGACCTCAGTACCGGCGGCGGAGGCGATGTCCAGACCGTCGTGGGTGCGCCAGTCGTCCATGGTGGGATTGTAGGAGAGCACCTCCAGGCTGTAGTCCGTCAGAATATCTCCCTGTACCGGCCAGGTAAAGACGGTGGGGGCGGCCTGTGGAGTGGGCTGGGGCGTGGCCGACGGCATCGCCGAGGGCGTGGCCGCCGGTACAGCCGGGGACGCGGGGACGGTGTGCTCCGGCGCAGGGGTGGCCGCCGGGCGGTTCATGAGGCCCGCGTCCACCGGCGTGGGCCGGGGAGAGGGGGTGACGGTGATCTGAGCGGTGCCCGCCACGGGGGCGTCCGGCTCATCCGGGGTGAGAGAGGAAAAGAGATAATAGCCCGAAATTCCTATTGCGGCGACGCAGAGGAACAGGACTATGTAGAAGCCCTTGCCCTCCAGAAAGTCGCCCATTCGTTTTAAGAATGGTTTTTTCATGCTGTTTAGCACCTCCGAGCCTATTGTGGACAGGCCTGGGCTTGGATATACATGGAAAACAAAAAAATTTCCCTTGACCTTCCACGGGGTGCAGGGTGTATTAAGAGAACGGCGATTTAAGAAAATTTTAATCTTCTCTTCATGGCGTCTTACATAGGATTCTGGTAT
>OGZI01001468.1_pt1 | contig 23495 bp, 24 predicted proteins | sample 1576711 | NCBI WGS metagenome assembly OGZI01 (sample SAMEA3541482, study PRJEB24748) | human gut metagenome | biome: human gut; feature: human-associated habitat; material: faeces | place: China | collected 2012
TGCAGAAATGTAGCCGGGGATTTTTAGTATCCATGTCTAAAATTTAAGCGCTTACAACACTAATGCAAAGAAATAATAAAACCAGGCATCTATATTCTTGAATGAGATTTTTTCTTCCCGCATCTGCTTCAGGAATAACGACAAAATTGTTTTTATCTGACTGATTCTTTTCTTCCCCATTAATTCTGCAATATAATATTTCATCTCGCAGAAATCATCAAAGCTTAATTCTGTCTCTTCACTGTCACTTTTTAAATACGGGAAATATCTGTATATTTCATTCTTCGAAACCTGCATATCAAAAAGATGCGTTGTCCTTCCTCTTTCCACCTTATTGCCATTAATACGCAAACGGTATTTTGTCAGGATCTTTCGTATCTGAAGAACAATTTCTTCTAATTTCTGCGGATCATCCGAATAGAACGTCATATCATCCACATATCTTATATATGCAATGTCTGTCTTATCTATTATTTCCCTGATTTCATAATCCACACACAGCATCAATAATTCCGCACCTATGTGAGACGAGAAATTTCCCGCTGGCACTCCCTTCGTCTGATTGTCATTAATTCTTTGATGAAATCTATCCAGAAAATCAAAATAATCAGATGTTACATCCATCGACTTATACGGTTCAAAATTCGCGATTCTTGCAAAATAATGTGTATACAGATTCTGAAAGAATGATTCTATATCTAACTTGATGTAATATAACTTACTCTTCTGGAACTCATGTATTCGCATTTTCGCATCTTCTATTTTCGCCCATCTGCTTATCTTATTATTTTCATTGATAAAAACTCCTTCTTCAAATTCTTCTTCGTCATCATATCCGGTATCTATCCAAAAACTTTCTCCCGCAACCACATAAGAATTAGAATTATCAACATATTCCCAATTTTCTTCCGTAATATACAATTCTGAAAACAACTCATCAAAGATATACAGTGAATTATATACAAATCCACAGTAATGAATCAAATTCACCAATTGCATTTCGCGTAATGAATGATCTTTTTTGAAGGTGTAATATGTAATCGCTTCCACTCCTGGTTTTCTTAAATATCCCGGAGAAATGACAGCCTTATAATCTTTTATGAATCCATTCTCGTCCAACGGATAATACGGATATTTCCCATTTTCCATGCTTCTCAAAACAGATTCAAAATTATTATAAATCCTGTCAAGATCTATTAGTTCCGGCAATTCCGAATACCACATTCCTTGTACCAGTGCTGAAAGATTAGCGTTGAAATTCGGATTATCATATTCTATCATTGGTAACACCTCGCTTTATTTTGATATATTTTATAATACATACCAAACATGATTTATAACGGCTCTCGAATACATGTCCCCAATAAAGATATTTATGAATCATGTACATCGCATATCTCTCAAATGTCTATTTGATATGTCAAACATCTTCAAAATCAATATTATCATTTATCATAATTTACTTTTTTCTCAATAGTATTTATTCAAAATACACTCCCTTAATTTCTCTTAAGGTATTCAATAATCCTTCGTTAAATTCTATATGAATCCTTTGCAATATATCATTTATCCTCACATTAGAAGAGAAAAATGTCTACGATTTTTCACCGTTGAAAGATGGCCTTGACTCATATCAGGAAACAATAAAAATCTTGATTTTTCTATGCCTTCCTTATAACATATAAATATCTTAGTTCTCCATTTCCAAGTTCCATTATGCACTATTTCATTCCAAATTGCCTCTACAATACTGATTAACTCACATTTTTCAAAAAGTATATTTTCGACTTCATTTATTTTCAACTTTTTCTTTGATTCCCACACTACATCCGAACATTTCAATTTTTGATACGAGTCAAAATTTGTTCGCATATTTTGTATCTCATAACAAATTTTACATACTATATCCAAAATAGAATATGTTCTCATCCAAATTTTCCCTTTTCTTTACTTAATCCCCATAAACTTAATCATCTCTGAAAACTTATTTTCGATGTGTTCCGATAACGATAAGCTCTTGCAATCCCTAAGGAATTCCATAAACTCTGGAATATCACTTGAAATTCTCCGAAGCATTTTTTGTTCATTAATTAAATTCGTTGCATATGTTAAATCTTGTATTGTGTCTATTTCAGCTTTAAGATCCTGCATTTGCTTTTGCCAATATTTATTATATACAGCTTGATTTATTACTGAATATATATTTGCCCCAATTTTTGAATCACTTCTATCCTTATAATATTTTATATCTTCATCTTTTAAAATAATATATACTATTTTTCTTGCATAATCCTTATCCTTTACCGCTTCAGAAACTTCAAACATGCAATTTCTTGATTTCAAATAATTATCACTGATTAACATAATTACAAAATCATGTTTTTCAATAGATTGCATAAAATTTTTAAAGCTTCCATGATACTCAACATCTCTAATATCTCTCGAGATTTTAGCTTTATTTTTTATCAATGGCGTTAATTCGCTTTCAATTAAATCTGCTATATCTTTATCTTTTTGACAATATGACAAAAAAATTTGTTTATACTTTTCTTTAACATCTAAATATTTTTCTTCACATTCTTCTATTTGATTTTCCACATCTACATTTTCTGTTTGATCTACTTTTTCTGTTTGACTTGTTTCTTCTATTTCTATATCTTCACTACTTAATATACAAAGTATATTTTTAGCTATTCTTTCCGACACATTTATAAGTGAACTCCTTGATACATACCGATATAATATTTTCATTCCACTATTTTCTGATATATAAAAATCATCCTTTATCCCTTGCAGTCTCAAAAATTCTCTAGGCGTTAACATTCTCACTCCATAACTACCTTTAATGATAGTTATGTTAAACGGATAAAGAAAATCAGACGGACAATTTTCTAATTCATAAATTTGAAATTTTCCTTCTTTCATATACCGATACTGATAGAACATTCCTTGTTTTAACTCCGACCCCATTCTTAATTTTATTTTTTCAACACTTTGTTCCTTATAATATTTCTCATCTTGTTTTTCCTTAACATAAATCATATCTTCAAAAGTTTTTGTTAAATTTATTTTGGCGGGAAATACAAATTTTCTGAAATTTTCTTCATCACTAAACCCAACAATATACAAACGTTCTTTCAGATACGGACTGTTACCAAATTCTTTTGCTCCCATAACAGCCTTCTTAATATAATAGCCTTCTTTTTCCAACTCTATAAATAGGTCTGTTTTTTTATATTTTTCTAAAGATTTGTCCGTCTCAAATAAAAAAGCCTTCGGTTTCTTTTCTCTTATTATCCTTCTGATTTCATAAAATAATATTACTGAATTAGCATTTCTGCTTATAGAATGTATAGCAGAAAATCCTTGAAACGGAATTGAGCCAACAATTATATCTGCATCTGGCAAAAATGCGCCATTTAAATTTTCTATTTTTTCAACGTCAACTTGACATTCAGGAACATTACTTTTGTAAATTTCAAATACCTTTTTATCAATAACGTTAGCAAAAACAATTTCTGCTCCTACATTTCTGAATGCTATCGATAGACCACCTATTCCAGACATCAAATCTATAACCGTATTCTTCAAAATCAAACCTACCTTCATATTTTAAAATAACTATAATTTTACTATTTTTTCTTATTTTGCAATTTATCAAATATATCTTCCCACTACCGCTTATACTAATATCTCTGAGGATATTTCTTTTCTTATCTTTCGCTGTTTATCTATTAGATAATTCACAAAACCTGAACTGTTACAAGCATATATTTAGCATCTTCTGATGGTGCATTTGTAAAATCTATTCCACCATGCCTTATTCCAGATTCATCTGACGTATATCCATACATAACAGAAAATGCATTTTCCAATACTTGATGAATATGTATATCATTATCTTTTAATTTTTGTATCACATTTCCCAAAGTTGCCTTACTTCCTGACATTTCAGTTAAAATACAAAATTTCAATCGGTGCTAGAACATCCACCGGGGACACAAAAAATCCATTAAACTCCGTCCCCACTGGCTTCCACTGGCTTACTTTTTACTCCTTCTTTACTATACCAACGATCTTCACTCCCGCATAAATATTAAACAATTGAAATACATTAAAGATAAAACTTTTTATCTCCCATAACACTATTGCAACTATGTAAAAATATACAAAAATTAATATCGAAGCCATTGTATTATTTTTCCACATCTGATTAAACAATAGAAACTCCGGATTTACACAACTAATAATTATTTTTAACAAAAGAGAAATTAATATTGTAAACAATTCCAACATCATACATTCAATAAATGTTTCATTTGTTTCCTGCAATTTACTCTTTTCATCTCCTTTACAATCCTTTGTTGTATCGTTAACCATCCTTCCTAATAGTTCCTCACTGATAAGTGCCTGAAAAAAAGAATATCCGGTAAATACGGTCCCGAACATTGCAACAACCACATTCAATATCGTTTCACATGATTCAGAAAATATATTTACTGTTTCTCTCGTATATCCAACAACTGTAGCAATTATTAATATAATTACAATTAGTATCCCTCTTTGAAGATAATTTTTTTTCGTAATTTTAAATGCGTTCATTGCAGACGAAATAACATCTTTCGCTTCCCTCTCTTTTGCCAGCTGTAATGCTGCATCTATATTTATGTTAATTTTACCTTCCATTCTTTACTTCCTATCGTTTAACAAACGGTATTATTTTGCTTCGATTTTTTCTATATATTTCTCGATTTCCTTCACTTACATAATTCAAGCTTTTTGAATTCTCGTTTTTTTCCATTACTTTCATAACTTCCTCTTCTATCGTATCGCTTTCTATATCCATCTCTGTCCGTTCTGAAATTTTATCATTTTTAATTGTTGATTTTTTCTTTCCTGGATATTGAACATGAAAAATCGGTTCTACCGTCCCTTCAGATTTATCCACTACCTCAATTATTCCTTCTATATTCTGTGGTGATTTAAGAACTATTTCCCCTTTTTTACTTCCTACCAACTTTCGTAAATCTGTGGACAAACCGTTAAATAATCCCGAAAAATCTAAATCTCCATTCAATGGATAAAATCTTAAAATAAGTTCATTTACTTTTTCTACTTCTTTTAATGTATCACTTAATTTCTGTCTAGTTGGTATTCCCACTACATTAATTATCGGAATCGGCAGTTCTTCTTCTGTCTCTTTTTGCAAATTACTCACATATCTATTCATAAAATAACAGATTGTTGCCCTAAAGCTTCTTAAATCTGGACTTCCTTTCTGATTTTCAGCATATATCATACGATGATTTTTCAAATATATTGCAAATGTTGAATACGGAGCGGTTGGTATTTTTTCATCTTTTTCAATTAAATTTCCCGATTCATCCAAATCCGATTTTATTTCCAGCACTGTTTGTTTTACAAGAACTCCCGTCAAAACATAACCTTTCTCGCTTTCCATAATTTTTACTTCCATAAGTCTATAGGTTGAATCTCCTGATCTACGCACTATATTTTGATTTATAGCCGGCATAAATATTGTATCAAAATAATCCAACAATGATTTTTCTTCTTTCCCATCGAAAAAGACAACATTAAAATTTGCAATTGAAATTTTCTTTTTTGCCATATTAGTTTTTCCTCCAAGATCTATTAAAACTTATCTTCATGATATCCTATTTTTCGACATAGTACAATGTAAAAAGAAAGGCCTTTTCATTTTCATTAAATATTCTTGTGCCGCACCGTAATATTCAGCCAGTTTATATGTCTATGTAACAAAATACCACCAGGGACACAAAAAAAGCCACTATTCCCGTCCCCCAATGGGCAAATGTTATTACAATTAACACCATCTATCTCCCCACAAAATTATTTCCACCTCTCCACAACTTATCCCTTGCCATTTCCCCGCATATGTACTATACTTTATATGTTTTACAAATGCCACAAGCATTACAATAACGTTATTTTAATTAACATTCGCACAATTTAAATGCATAAATAACAATTCAACCAAACAAAAGAAAGGACCGTACCACATGAAAAAATTATCCACCTCTCTCCTCGCCAATCTGGTAGCAACGAAGAGAAAAGAATTGAAACTTACCCAGCAGGATCTGGCCGACGCCACAGGCATCAACCGCGCCCAGATCTCACGTCTTGAAAAGGAGGATTACCTCCCGTCCATTCCACAGCTGGAACAGCTCGGTGAAACACTCGGATTCGAGCCGGATGAAGTATTCGTTGACAACAGCAGCAACAAGCTTCCATCACCATCACCGCTGAATATCGCAGTAGCCGGAACCGGATATGTCGGACTCTCTATTGCTACTCTGCTTGCACAGCACAACCATGTCACTGCAGTGGACATCGTTCCTGAAAAAGTAGAGATGATCAATAATAAGAAATCACCGATTCAGGATGATTATATTGAAAAATATCTGGCTGAAAAGAAACTGGATCTGACTGCTACATTAGATGGTGAAGCAGCTTACAAAAATGCAGATTATGTAGTTATCGCTGCACCGACAAACTATGACAGCAAAAAGAACTACTTTGATACTTCTGCCGTAGAAGCTGTTATCGAGCTTGTATTAAAAGTAAATCCGGAAGCCATTATGGTCATCAAGTCTACGATCCCGGTTGGCTATACAGAGTCTGTCCGTAAAAAATACAATACGTCAAACATCATCTTCAGCCCTGAATTCTTAAGAGAATCCAAGGCATTGTACGACAATCTGTATCCAAGCCGCATCATCGTATCTACAGACAAATCCGATGAACGACTAGTAAATGCTTCCCACACATTTGCGGCACTTCTTCAGGAAGGTGCTCTGAAGAACCAGATTGATACATTATTCATGGGATTCACAGAAGCCGAAGCAGTAAAGCTTTTCGCAAATACTTACCTTGCACTGCGTGTGTCTTACTTCAATGAATTGGATACCTATGCGGAAATGAAAGAGCTGAACACTCAGGAGATCATCAACGGCGTATGCCTGGATCCTCGTATCGGAACACATTATAACAACCCTTCATTTGGATACGGCGGATACTGCCTGCCGAAAGATACCAAGCAGCTTCTGGCAAACTACAATGATGTGCCTCAGAATATGATGTCTGCTATTGTGGAAAGTAACCGTACAAGGAAAGATTTTATTGCAGACCGTGTACTCAGCCTTGCCGGTTATTATGATTATAATAATCATGGGGATTACTCCGCTGATCAGGAAAAAGAATGCGTCATCGGCGTTTACCGTCTTACCATGAAGAGCAACTCTGATAACTTCCGTCAGAGCAGTATCCAGGGAGTCATGAAACGAATTAAAGCCAAAGGCGCCACTGTCATCGTATACGAACCAACTCTTGAAGACGGCACAACCTTCTTTGGCAGCAAAGTTGTGAATGATTTGAATAAATTCAAAGAAATGTCACAGGCTATCATTGCCAATCGTTATAACTCATCCCTTGATGATGTGAAAGATAAAGTATATACCCGCGATTTATTCCAGAGAGATTAATTCTTTTTCAAAAAAGCGACGGCACATCCTTTCTTTCGTTAGGATCTGCCGCCGCTTTTTGTCCTTCATGATGACATTTGCAAGCTATCATATCTTTCCGCTCTGTTATGTACTTAAAGAAGTATGCTATAATACACAAACTTTTAATTCTTATTTACAAAATTCCCATTTTTGTCTAATGAAACCGGCATGCTATCTATTGTATCCATTTTTTCAATTTCCATATAAGCATACTCATTAAAATGCTCAATCTTCTCTTGCCATCCATTATGAAGATTCATAACATGTTGCGCACCTTTTTCAGTGAATGCAACTGAATAATAGCATTCCTTAATTTTTTCTTTTCCCAACACATTTTTCTCATATGAAATAACTGCATCGCTGCCACTTCCAAGAATTATCATTGTATCTTCTCCAAAATCTCGAAATCTTCCTATCCAGTAAGAATAATGAATATAGGAATAATACATTCTTATTCCAGGATGCGGATGATCATATTCATCAATACTTTTATCAAAATAATCCGCAAATTTTCTTCCTGTTTTTTCTGCAAATGTTCGGAAACAAAGATAATTTGCTATAAACATCTTATCAAAATTTGCAAGATTTACTCTTGTATCCTCCTGCCATTGCTGCAAAAACAATACCGCTTGTATTGTTACCGCAAAAGAATCCGCATCATATTCTTTTAACTGTGTAGTCCAATTCTTTGCCTTTCGGTCTTTATCATTAGCTACATCTGACATTCTAAACATCTCATCAATACTTTTTTCACCTTTTTGTTCTCTAAGATGTCCATGTGCTATATGTCCATACTCATGCGCAATGGTAAAATTGAGCATGTAAAAATATATATTATCCATAAAAGTTGATCGATTTTCTTCACTAATTTTAAAAACCGAAGTCAAATTATCCTGACTAACAAAATCTTCAACTTCATTCCAAAACGCTGTTAATAGGCCCACAGATAACGCTATATAATTTTCTCCGTTTTCATAATGACACAATGCATTAGCTCTTGTATCATTATATACCCATAGAGAGATCTTCATTTCATCATATTTTTCCGGCGAAACCCATGTAGGCAAGCCTTGTCGAAGTAATTCCAATGCTGCATTTGCTTTTTGAGATACCAAATAAAATTCTTCAACAAATTCGTACAATTCAATTGTGGAATTTGAACAAGTAATTATTGCTTTCTTCATATAGTCAATTTCCCTTAATTTATATTTGTTTAATCCTCAACGTATCATCCCAATATACCACTAATGCTTTCTAGCTTTTTAACAAATGATAATTTTAATTGTGGATTATTTAACTTGTATTATTTATTTTCAACCACTATTAAAATTAGTTATCTATTCATTAACATCAATTACTCATAATCAACTTCATTATTTAATGTCAAAAACTTCTTTAATAAATTGCTTTGCTTCATCATAAACTTTATTATCAATATCATTATATTTTTCAAATGTTTTTTCTACCCAAGTATTTCCATGCCCCCCCACCGTCGGAACAAATCTTTCTATCTCTCCACATTTCAAAATAAAGACTTTATGTTTCTTCAAAAATTCATCTATCTTTTCAAATAAAGATGCACATTCTCCTTGCGGCAATATGCTTTTACCACCATTTTTCAATAATTTAAAACTACTAATATTTTTCAAGATATTTTTTATGTCCTTCGCCATTGACTCTGGCATATACTTTTCCTCGTTAAACTTTTGATTAATTTCATCTTTTATAATTTGTTGTGTCTTTACTTGCGGATTCATGCCTTTTTCAAATTCTTCTATAAACTGTGTATGAACACTCTCTATTTGATCATAGCATTCTTTCTCGATTGAATTAACTAATTGTTCTACATTGTCTTTATTATTTATCAAGTCTATATCAGCAATAACAGAATATTGTATATTTAAATTTCTTAACAATGGTACAACTTTTTTAAACTGATCCTTTCCACCAACAGCACAAAATAAAGTATTTTGATATACCAACAAATCTACACTTTCTAATATTGCAGAATAAAACTTACAATCGCTTTCATTTTCGCACAACACCAATTGATCATAAAACAATCCATTCAATATATTCGTATATTTTAAATTTTTATCATTCGAAATTTTACTGGCACTGGCATTATCAACCAAATTAAATTTATTATCATTTTCCATTCTATCAATCTTTATTATCTTTACTCTGGAAGAGTCAGCTTCCAGAACACCTTTGATAAAGTCTATACTATGTGTCGAAATAAAGCATTGCTTCTGCTTAGATAAATTCACAATATTTTTACCTAACAATCTTGCCTGTGGCGGATGCATAAACGTTTCCGGTTCATCAATTAAAAACAACGCATGCTGATTTACTATAAGAGAAGACAAAATTGCAACTGCACTTCTTATACCATCTCCCTGACTATGTAAATTTTCCATCCCTTTTAATACTTTTAAGTTTTTTCTCTGATTTAATTTAATTGCAGTATTAATCTCCTCACTTGTTCCTATCTTATATTTTTTGACAACTGTGCCATCTAAATATTCTTCATATGTATCAATCCCCTTATTAAATCCCATCTGCAATACTTTATTTAACATACTAATTGCTTCTGAATCACTTTCAAGAGCCTTCATAATGCTTAAACTACAGTTATCTACAATTGCATTAAATACAATGGGTCTTGTTATATTTAAGCGATTCTCCGTAGATAGAAAAGAAAACAATACCTTGTAAAACTGTTTTTCATCAATAATATCACAAAAAGATGAATCGTTAAAACACTGAGACTGATTTTCATCCACCCAAACATTATAGTTGCCAAATGTGTCTTTGCTAATATTTTTTTCAAAATAATCCTTAAGTTGATTACCAGAAAAATTCAAAGACTTATATACAACTTTATCAACGAGCACTTTGGTATTTAATATACCATTCATATCATCTTTCAAATCTTTTAAAGTTCGGCTTTTTCCAACATTATTGGCTCCAACCAATAAAATGATATCATCTTTTTTTAATTCTATTATAGTTCCATCTTTGAATTTTATCTTTTCTATACTGACAGATGGAATATTCTTATTTTCTTCTTCCATACTTACTAATTCCTCTCTTGCTTTTCAAATATTTTCTTTAAAAGTATATCACATATCATCTATTTCCTTATATTCTAATACTCCTTATAACTCCTCAACATCCCAACTGCTGACTCCAAATCCGGGTCATTTTTTAGAATGAGGAATTGGTATATCCGCTATTTCGAGACATACTAACGCTGCAATCGAACCTGAGCGATGCACAAATAAGTCATTTATTCTACATAACATCATCTCCATTTTATCCCTTCTCTTTCATAATCTCTCCGAAATCAATCAGAATGATACTACAAAACTTCTTTAGAACAAAAATCTACAAAGTATCTTGTCAAAATTCACATACGTAATGCATTATAATTCTCCTCATGTTCGCCACCATCTTCTATTAAATCTTTTTCCCTTTCTATACAATAATCATAAAATGCCAAATATCCTCCTTTACGTCTTCCTCTCCAAGAAAAATCTGCATTTATACATTTTTCTGTCATTTCTGGAAATTCCTCTTTATCTTTAAATAAATAAAATATTTGTGAATTTTTTATTGTTTCCATATTATTTCCTTTCTATTATTAATCTATATCTTTTCAATTGTCGCTTAAAGAGAGTATATTACGCACATGCTTCTTAGCTTCAATTACTACATCCATAATAAACAATTTGTTCAAATATTTTTATATCTTTTATACATGCCTCTAAAACACAAGCCTCCCAATCATTTTTTCCTCTATTGTTTCGTATAGCTTTTATTTTATATTTGACCATGTTAACACATTCAGTTAATTCTTTTCCATCCTGCAACATAAAATTAAAAGCTGATCCTAACGATGTCACCAAATTATTACATTGCTCTGTATATCGTTTAATTAATTTCAATCTGCGATAATGACTTTTTATTATTTGATTTATTTCTTCCTCTCTATCAAATTTTATATAAAATGAAAATACCGGGATTCCATCTTGAATATTTACGTCTGCATACAAAAACTGTTTATCTGGTATATCATCAAAATAAAAATGTATAAATTGTCTCTTTCCATTAATCGAAAAAGTATCACCTTTATTAGTATTACACTGACTACAACAAGGAACTATATTAGGTGTAAAAATAATATATTCTGGATATTTTGATTCTGGTAAATAATGTTCAAAAGTATTAGGTTCCGATATCATGCAAAAAGGACATTTCCCTTTTATAGCCCTAGGCATATTGGCTAATATTTTCTGCTTTGCTTCATCAAATAGAACACTCGATTTATAAGCTTCTTGTATAATTGATTTATTTTTATCATCTAAGGAATCTTCCTGTTCAATACATTCTAAATTTTTTTTATTTTTCAAATATAAGTCATATCTTTTAAAGACGTATGTTTCCATCCCAAGCATTCTTCCTCTATTTCCCAATTCGCATATATTACATATTTTTTTATCTCTTTGGCATGTTAGGCATTGACTATTCTTGGTTGTTTTATTTAAAGCTATTTGGTGAAACATCTTTTTATCATCATTCTCTATCGGTGTAAGTTGTATCATTATCTTCTCTTCTTTCACAACAATTTTTCAGATATACCATTGCATTAAACGATAATTTTCCCTCAAACAATTCCAGAATATCTTCATACATCATTTTCTTACTCATTTTTTTTAATATTGATTTATAATTACTTTCTGTACTTTGCACATCAAATAAATCATCCGTTATCTTCGTAATATTCTCTCCAAAACATTCACTATCAGGAGTATGTATAGACAATACATTATTTATTCTGGTAAGCACCCTAATATATCTTGATGGGATTTCTTGTATAATCAGTGGTGAATGTGTTGCTATAATCGCATATGAATTAAAATTTTCCAGCAACCGATAAAACATTCTCATTGTATTTGCTATAGCATTAGGATGAAGATGAAGTTCTGGTTCATCAAACAAAATCAACGATTCATTCTCAATATTAGCCAAAACTTCTGTCATCGCACATATGAGAATATGCTGTCCTGAACTAAAATGAATATTCATTTCTCCATCCTCAAGAATATTCTCTATCATTGAAATATGTTCTTGCTCTATTAATTCGGACATGACCTCTTTCCATGCCGCAATTCTTTCATTTTCTTTTATTTTCTTCAATGATGCTATGAAATTTTCGTGTAATTGGTTTAATGATAAAGTTCCTTTAACTGATTGAATTCCACAATACACATAACTATTAGTATAATATTTATCTTCACTTTCTGATCTTTTTCTAAATGCATCAAATGCACTGAAAGAAACAGAAATTACTTTATCAATAGCTGGCCTTTTTCCAACAAATTTCGCATTTCTTTGTACAGCAATATCCGTTAAACCACTTAACGAATCTGCTAAGCCTGCAAGGATCTGCGTTTTACCAGTCCCATTTTTTCCTACTAATGCATTTATTCGAAATGGTATATCCTGCGTTTTCTTAAAATCAAAAAACACTTCATTTTGTAAATCCGAATACGGCACTTCCAGTGCGTATCTAAACGATATATCATTTTCTTTCGTACTATCATGCATTAATAAATCTGCCGCCTCATTTAATGCCTTTTCCGCACTTGAATCTCTCAACAAAGAAGTTTGAACCCCGTGTTCATCTTCATATGCATTTCTTATTATTTCATTTGTAGCTATATCATTCAGTCTTTTTAAAATACTCATATAATATTTTGGAAATAATTGTTTTAAATTTTGATAAAATGTTAAGTTCTGTCCTAACGAACAAAATTTTTCCGATAATTGTATTATATTTCCCGGTAATTCCGTTGACACATTTATATCATAATGTGGATTTCTCATCTCATCGAAATAAAAATTATATATTTTTATATCACCTATTTCTTTTATCTTACCTTTCTTATCAAAATACACCATATGAAATGTCGTTCTATAGCCATAATCATTCCAATTATCATCATATATAACAATCTTATTTTCATATATCCCCTCTTGTGGACACCAATTTGAAATGTAATGTACAATATCTATCATATTTTTCTCTTCTGCTTCATACATAATTAAATTTTTAACTCCTCACATATCTCTATACTTTCTATTTCTCATATACTACTCTTTCTTTCCACACTCACATCCAATTTTACAGTCTTATTCTACATTATAAACATTCTTTCGTAGTAATATTATGTCGTGTTAATATACATTCTCTATAATCAACCTTGCCTTTTTCTCTTTTCAACTAAAATATTCCCATCTAATATATACACACAACTCTCAAAAAACCGTCGCCTTTTGTCGATTTTTTTATTATTTTCTTTTGCTTTTTCTTTTCACCGTGCTAAAGCATCGTTTTCAAATAAAACCAGCCCTCCCAGACCAGTTTTATTCTCTCTACTATTCTATTCCACCGTCACACTCTTAGCCAAATTCCTAGGCTTATCCACATCAAGCCCCTTAGCTACAGACACATAATATCCTATCAACTGTAGCGGAATCACCGCAAGCGAAGTTGTGAAATGCTCATCCGTCTCAGGAATATACACCGTAAAATCAGCACTTTTCTCAAGCAATGCCAACTTTCAGCTGTTCATGATAGCATTTCCACCAGATACTCCGAAAATCATCCAGACGTCCTTTCTAGCGGCATAGATTTTCCGGATACCCTTTAAACATCATTACTTTACTGAATGATTTTTATTAAATCATTGACTACTTATATCGTGGTACTGTTGGTTCCATTGCCCTGTTGTATTTGCCCTCATATTCATTTACTTTTTTATCTGATGCCGACAATATATATAAATTGGCTACACTTTGTTCTGCCCGTAATACAATATCAAATGGTGAAGCATTAAACAATTCAAATGTAATCCTCCCTTTATATCCACTATCTATCTGTGCATCAGAACATTGTGCAAACATAAACATTCTAGCTAACGTTCCTTTCGTCTGTACCAGTCCCATATATCCACGAGGAATATGTACCACCTGACTTGAACAAGCCAACACACAGCCTTTCGAGGGAATTTTTAATCCTCTATCATATATCTTCTCTTTCTTTATATATTCCCTCGGTATACTATCTCCATATTTCAAAATATGATTATTTTTTGATGTATTTTGTGGTAAAACCAGTCGCTTTATAACAGAGAACAACTTCAACTCAATACATGTCTCATCAACATCCCTGATATCATTTACTATTTTGTATTGTTTTGTGAGTTGTTTTAAATTTTCGCCTACAATAAACATTATTCTTCCTCTTACTATTTCATAATAGATACCACAATTGCTATAACTGCCAATATTGTAGATATTAAACTGTACCAGTTTTTATTCACAAAATTACATATTTTTTCACGAAGCTTTATATCCTCTATTACCGGAATTCCCTCACTCTCATCATCTATCGCCAATTCTGTTATCGTTGATTCAACATCAAAGAAAATACAACATGCAAGTGCATCTCCCTCATGTAATACAATCGTTGACGTTCCAGCATTATAATATCCAATTCTCAATTCTCCACGGTATCCAGGAACTATCTTTCCTGTAGAAATGACGCCACCATTAAATATATTAACACCTTTTCCAACTACAATTCCATATACATTATAAGGAATACATATCTTCTGCTTTGTTTTCAACACAACATAATCTTTCGGCTTTACCTTTAACCCTTTATCCGGAATCCGTATATCGGTATGTTTTTTTCCATCATACCATATTCTTCCTACCGTAATTGTCAAAGATGTATTTGACTGAATCAAAGGATCATTCCCTACATAGATTAAACTATCATGTGATGTTTTATACTCACTGTATTCTTTAAAATCCATTGTTATCCTTCTTGTTAAATCAACTACTGACATAGCCTTCACCTTCTTATCTTCATACCGCTTATTTTACGTCTATTATTTTATTTACTTCATCCACTGTACTTTCGTTATCATACTCCTTCTTAAAAATATTGTTTTTATATATTATATCATAAACCCAATGGCATTGTATATTGTCGAATTTCAACATATCCCCTTTCTAAAATGAATTCTTAAATTCCACTGCCCCACGGTGGAATTTACTCTCGCACAGTAGATATTTACTCTTTCACACAATAATGTTAGGGTTTTATCTCCTTCTGACAGCAGTAGAAGGAGAATTATCATGAGTAAATATATACCAGGAAATCAGAAACACTTAACATTAAATGACCGCATTTACATCGAAAACGAATTAGCAAAAGGAACATCTTTTAAAGACATTGCTGCTTTTCTATGTAAAAATCCAACGACCATATCCAAAGAGGTCCGTGCTCACCGAATTTCAGATTGGTATCACAAAGGCACATTCTATAATTCAAAGAACTTTTGCATTCATCGTTACCACTGCAAGAAGACCAATGCTTGCGGAAAAATTCTTCTCTGTGGCATTAAGTGTACTTCATGTCCAACCTGTAATCAGACCTGCAAAGATTTTGAAAAAGAACGATGTAAACGCTTGGACAAAGCACCGTACGTTTGTAATGGATGCCCCAAAAAGATCAATCACTGCACAATCGCACATAAATACTATTATAACGGACGTGTTGCTGACAGAAAGTATCGTGAATTACTGAAAAACTCTCGCTCAGGAATAAATATGACTAAACGACAGCTTCATCAGAAAGACCAGATCATTTCGCCGTTAATTGAACAGGGTCAATCGCCTTATCAGATTCTTACAAATCATCCGGAACTGGATATGTCTGTCCGCTCTATGTATACATACATTGACAAAGGACTTTTCACAGCCAGAAATATTGATCTGAAACGACAGGCAAAGTTCAAGCCTAGAAAGTGTCATAAAACACAGATCACAGATCGCTCTGTCTTTAACAATAGGACTTACTCAGATTTTGGTTTATTAAAGTTGGACTCCTTTGTAGAGATGGATACAGTACATTCTTCAAGAGAAGCAAACAAGACTCTCTTAACATTGTTTTTCACACAGGAAAAGTTGTTTCTTGCCTTTTTACTTAACCGTTGTACTAAGGGAGCGGTAAGACTTATATTCGATCGTTTAGAGAAACGATTAGGCACATATGAATTTATCTCTGTTTTTGAAAATATATTGACCGATAGAGGTTCGGAATTCGGGGATCCTGAAAGTTTGGAAACAGGAATTCATGGTATCCAAAGAAGCAGTATCTATTATTGTGATCCCATGCGCAGTGGACAAAAAGGAGCCTTAGAACAAGCACATACAATGCTTCGTATTGCCTAAAGGTACTTCTTTTGAGTTTTTGACGCAATGGGATGTGAATCTCATTGTAAATCATATCAATTCCACTCCACGAGAGAATCTTGGTGGGAAAACGCCATATGAAGCTGCTTTAGAAACACTTGGAGAAGATATCTTAAAAGCATTTCAGCTTAAGCCGATTGCACCCGATGAAGTCAATCTGACACCTAAGCTGATACGCTTTAACCGTTAATAAAACTAATCGAAATCTGCTGTCAGACTGGATGTAAACTTTTCACATTTTTCGAATGTGGCTGGTGGAATTTAGTCTAGCACACCGAATTCCAGTAGCCCATTTAGCATGTCTTGAAATCGAGAAAATTTCGATGAGTTACATTAATTATAGCAGAAAACGAGAGATTTCAAGCAAAAATCTCTCGTAATTTCAGCAAAATTTAAAACATGATGGAATTTACTCTTGCACTGGAATTTACTTTTTCAAGTCAGCCGGTAGCCATATTTCATCTTCTCCCATCTTTTTTCTGATTTCCTGTTCGTGAACCATATACTTATGCCCAACATCTTCAACGAATTCCTTATAACGCGTCACATTATGATTTTGAAAATAAGCCAAAGTTCTGTAACTTGATGTGATTTGATCATCTTGCATCCCGATAATTGTCTTATAACTGCTCCATCGATACTCTTCCGGATGCACTGCCATCTTCGCTTTCACAGGATTCAAATGGATATATCTGCTTGTCTGCAGAAAATAATCATCTTTTGTTACCAAACATGATTTATAACGGCTCTCGAATACATGTCCCCGATAAAGATATTTATGATTCATGTACATTGCATATCTCTCAGATAAGAACTTCATAAATTTTCCAATTTCAATATCTGTTGTTTCCAATAATAGATGCATATGATTCGTCATTAAACAGTATGCATGTAAAATACACTCATATTTTTTCAATCCGGATTTTAGGATTTCCAGAAAAACCTGATAATCCATCTCCTCTTCAAAAAGATCTTTTCTTCTTACTCCCCGATGCATAATATGATACATTGCTCCCGGAAACCATTCTCTCTTTCTTCTCGCCACGCTTTCCCTTTCTTTCCATATATTCCATGTTTTATGATACTATCATTTATGATTATCCCGAGAAATAGCGAACTTCTGATCGCTACTCCTCGTCTTCACATATTCTGATCTCTATATGTTTTCCCAACGCATTCGCATACTTTTCCAACATGATCAGGGTCGGCATACAGCTTGCTCTTTCAAATCTGGCAATATTCGATGCCCTTACTCCGGTTATATCCGCCATCTCCTGCTGCGTCTTCTTCTGACGATATCTCTCCTCTACCAGTTCTTTGATTACCTGCTCCGAATCATTCTCTACCTTTTCCCGTATCGCTTCTGCATACGCTGCCAAACGCTTTTCTCTTAATTCTTTCTCCTCTTTATAGACCTTTATTGTATTATCCATATCTCTTCACTCCATTAAACTTTTCGCTATCATATCATTCATGATATGTTTAGTCAATAGAGTATAATGAGTTTATATATCTTTCATGGGGTCTGACCCTGAATACCGTATTTATATTAATATATATCACACTTTCTGTGTTATTTTTCTTCTGGTCGAAAACATCATCTTTCCAACCTCCACTTATAAATCAATCATGTCCTAAATTCTAAAAACAATCATTAAATCATGCGAACTTTGTATCTTTATAATCGATTACTGTTATCAAATGCATTTTCAACAATCATTCTATAATTCTTTTCAAGTTCCTCATCCCATAAATTCTTTTCCTTTAAAATCGAACACAATATAGCAAAATTATCATCATTATATATCAATGTCGACATAAATGCCGAGTATACTGCACTTGGAATTCCCTGTCGCATGATATCTCTACATCCGTTTTTCACCCTATTCCGAATAATCGTTTTTGATTCCAATAGCTCTTTATTCTCTATTGCCATATTTGCTATTTCTTCTATTTTTTTTAATAACATATCACCAATTTTAAATCTCTTAGCAACATTTTCTGTACTATCATTTAAGTTCAAAACCCCTAACGTCATTCTGGCAATACTTTCTTTCCTATTATCTTTGCAATAATACCGATAATTTTTCAAATAGAAATATTTTTTTGGATCATCTTCTACTGGATTTATAATTGGTTCCTTACCTGTATCATGAGAAGATTTTTGTTTATTACAATGTGGACACGATGGTAACAAATTGTTCCACTCAACAACCAAGTCAGGGTATATAGATTTGGGCGTGAAATGTTCTACATGCATTTCTCTTTCGCCCTTGCCAATTTTACATTCACAATAGCAACATTTATTGTCTGACATTTCTAACAATGCGTTTTTTATATACGCCTTGTTCCAAACTACTTTTTTATTATCCATTTTGTATTTCTGTGTTAGATTTTTCTCTTCTTCTTCCAGTCTCTCCGGTTTTGGAGGGCGTATCAGCTGAATCATTCTTCTTCCTCCAATCCTATCATCTGAATCTCAAGTAATTTACGAAGTGGATTATCTAAATGCAACATTTTTTGTAAAATATCATAATTTTCGTTTATTTTAGGAATATCCACTGCATCCATTGCATCATCAAATTTTCGTTTTACCTCTTCAAAGATTTTCGAATTCGTTGACGGCATTTCCATTACATCCTTTAAAATTTCCTCTAGTGTCCATCCCTGAAGTCCATATTCACCAAGATTTAATTCTTTTATATATGTATTTCCTTCTTCGTCCATTCCTAACGGGATAATTTCTTCAGGATTTAAGGTCTGTAAAATACTTGGACTATGCGTTGTAACAATAAATTGCGCAGCAGGAAAAAGAATTTTGAGTGTATCAATAAGTTGAGCTTGCCATGTTGGATGCAAATGCAAATCAATTTCATCTATCATAATAACACCATCAAACTCTGACGCTTTTATATATGGTTCTTTAAAACGAAATTCTATCTCTTTTAATATTCCTAACACCAAATAAATACATGTCTTATATCCTGCCGATAAATATTCAAAGTATATATCTCCTCTAGGTGTTCTTAATTTTATATCTAAAGACCCCGAATCAACCGTCAGAAATTCTGTTGATGAATCTAACAAACCAAACGCTTTTTTAGCAATGTCAAAATTAGCTTTTTGTTCTACAACTACACTATCTTTTTTATCATAAAAGACATATCTGTTCACAAACCAACCTTTCAAGTCTGCTACTTCAATTCCTCCATTTAATTGATTTCCCGCTTCATATCTTGAACGTTCTGAATCTTTCGGAATTGCTTCTAGCGGTCTATAATTTATAATTCTATTTATCCCAAATATCATTACATATATAGAATTATCTGATGCCAACCTTCCACTGTCATGTTTATTGGGGTCAAATTCCTTTACTGGCAGCGTCTTTGCTGTCATATTTCCATAACAATCTTCATAATGTAATGTATACTCCCCCTCTTGAAAAGTCGAATTTTTTTTAACTAATCCATATGTATTTGTAAATGAATCAGCAATTGTATTCAATATAGTTGTTTTACCAACACCATTCGCTCCACATATTACATTAAATCCATCATTAAAATTCAATTGAAGATTTTTTATTCCACCGACTCCCTTTATTGTTAAATCTTTTATTTTCATTTTTAATCTCCCTGTTAATTTCTAATCAATAAAATTATATATGCTTTCCAATTTATCAACCAAATTATCACTCCAATAAATTATATTTGTTAACTTCGTCCATTTGATACCCCTTCTTTCTCTTAATTATTTAATTTACATCTAAAATATCTCCTCATTAATATATACACCCAACTCAAAAAACTTTGCAGATTCGTCTTGTCTTCTGTGAAATTTTAATGGTATCAGGCACCTTTCATTCCTGACTTACCTGCCATATACTCTATCCCTTCATAATCTGATACTCTTCAAACTCTATTTACATATAAAACAAACCCTAACAAAGCAAAAAGTGTTGAGGAACTGCATTTGGAATATAATCGTGCAAAACATTTATTAAAGAAAATATTTATAATATTATATAAACCTCGTAATTTTTCTGGCTCATCAAAGGGACATTCCTTTTCTAACTTTTTTATTTCTCTATCCAATTCTATTACAAACTCTTTTACCAATCTATTTCTCATTATTCCCATATATTTTTTTCGCTTTTGCGGATCTATCGTCCGCCCCATAAAATATGGTAACACTTTACATAAATAAGTAAAATTGTCTGAACCAGCTCTTTCCAAATCCGTTTTATAGGCTCTCCATTCACTCTTTGCAACATCTTTACAAAAAGAATCATGATCTACAATATTTTTTTCAGCATTCCTCTTTTCTACTATATATTCAAGCCAAAATAATGATGCTACTCCCTCTGCTGATGTTGAATTTTCTTCTACTATCCTATAAAGGTTTGGCATTTTTTTCCAGTCAGATACATGTCCCATCTCATGGCAAAGAGTACCTACTATAAGTTTAAAAGTATTCGAATTTTTATATTTATTGATATCTAGTACATCCAATTCATCATATAGTCGTGATGTAACCAAAATATTCTTTCCTTCATTATATACTTTACCATCTGTCTCATAATTAAATTCAGAAATATCCACAAGCTCTATTGTTTCAACCCCTGACAAATCTAGTTCATCTCCCCAGCATTCAATTACATAGCCAACTACTGCCTTTAAAAAAATCTCATATTCCTGGTTATATGTACACTGAACACGCACCCTAATCATTCCTTTCATTACTTTTCTATTTCAAATATAGATATAATTTTTATAAAATTCAAGCCACAATTTTTCCATTTCAATTATAGTAATTTTTCAAAGCACAAATTTTTTCTAATTCTATAATCAAAAAAGCAGTTAATAAAAAGCCACAAAAGCTTCTCATTCACCAACTTTTCATCTATCTTCTCACCGCTACCATTTCCACAACATCCGAACATTCCCCACATACCACTAAATATCTCATGTTTTCGAACTCCGTCTACTAGGAAACAAAATCTTCTCTACCTATTACTCAAAATATTCTCATACATCCACCACTATTAATCATTTTTCTTTTGCCCTCTATTATCTAATACACATATTCCTTCCAAAACTGTCGCTTTTCGTCGAAAACTTTTTTATTGAAATCAGCTTTTCCTTATATTTTTTCATAATATTATCTACTTCTTCCCTATAATATAAATATCATTTTATTGAAAGGATCCTATTTTATGAACTGGCTCATTATTTCCATACTCGTATTAATCTTTGTCCCATTACTTATACTCACGCTTTATCTATGTATCGAGTCCAAAAACTGGCGTACTACTAATCATGATTATGAATTAGAAGAAATAATTGCAAAAAAGAAGTAATTCAGCTGTTACTTTTGCGTTTCACCGCATTAAAGTATCTTCTTTAATTTAAAACTGGCATAAGCCAGTTTTAAATAATTACATTATTAACCATCTAGATTTTTCAAAAAATTTGTCATATAAACTTGATACACTCTAAATGATATTTTCTTATAAATCAAAGAATAACTCTCCTCTGTAAATACCCTTTTCCAGCATCTCTTTAAAACTTTCCTTCACAGCTACAACATCTTCTTTATATGTCATTCCATACCAAGTATCATTACTACGTAATACTTTAACTGCCATCTTATTTTCTGCTAATAATTCACCAATAAAAGTAGGAATCAGATATTCTGCTTTCATTGGATCAACCAGAACTTCTTTCTTAAAGAACTCCGTAAATCCCGCTTCCAAAGTATTCAAAAACGCTGGTGTCAATCCCCACATATTCATAGAAACTAATGATTCAATATCCAGCACCGTTCCATCTGCCTCAGCTCCATCTGCAGTCTTAATAATATTTTTGGTTTCCACAACCTCTGTCAAATTATTCTGCTCATCCATCTTGCAAATACCACGAGTCACACCACCATTATCTGATAAAGTGTTCTTTAACACAAAACCTGCCATACATGACTGTCCACCATTTATCAAATATTCATGAACAGCTCTAAAACCTTCTTTTCCATAATAGTCATCTGCATTAATTACAATAAATGGAGTAGTTAATAAAGATTTTGCAGCTAACACCGCCTGTCCTGTTCCCCAAGGTTTGGTTCTTCCTTCTGGTAATTCTCCCGGAATATCGTTGATATTCTGGAATGCATAATCTACCGTCACATCATGTTCCTTACAAATTAATGCAATTCGGTTGCCAATAACTTTCTTGAATTCACTCTCTATATCTTCTCGAATAATAAATACAATATGATTAAATCCTACTTCTATTGCATCGTGAATTGAATAATCCATAATAATATGATTGTTATTGTCAACTGGTTCTAATTGTTTAATTTCTCAACCGAATCTGGAACCGATTCCGGCGGCCACGATAAGTAATGTTGTTTGCATTTTTTCTCCTTTGTATCTCATGTCCATATTTTTCGTACTGCACACACCATTATATATCCAAAATATTTATAAAATTTTAATGGTGTCAGGCACCACTGTGGTCAACTTAAGTATTTTAGAAAAATTTCAGAATTCCTTCAGCCCTGATTTCATCGGCATTTGAAGGAATTCTTTTCTTTTTTTACAAAAAAGCACTTGACAAAACCTCC
>OGZI01001476.1_pt1 | contig 23401 bp, 36 predicted proteins | sample 1576711 | NCBI WGS metagenome assembly OGZI01 (sample SAMEA3541482, study PRJEB24748) | human gut metagenome | biome: human gut; feature: human-associated habitat; material: faeces | place: China | collected 2012
AAAAAATGGATTTTGTATCATCACTAGTCAATCGTTTCATCATGCTTATTCCTCCCCTGCTGGCTGTTTGAGCCAGTCCATAACATCGCATGGCAAGCAGAATACTCCCCTTTTATAGATAGGGCAACCAGTGTCTGGTCCGAGTTTTTCACAATCCATACATCTTCCCGAAAATTCATCCAAGAATACAGCCAATTCCTCATCCGTCATGCTGCGGATTTTGTCGGCGTTGGTTACAACTTCCGGATCACTATGCACTTCATAAGATGTACGCAACGCCTCACAAGCTGAACTACGATATGTTACTTCACATTTTCCGTATGCTGGGCAGTTTTTACAACCTTTCATGTTTATTCCTCCCAGACTCTCAAAGTACCATCTGCATTGTAAAGTGGGGTTAGAGTACCAGAATTATTAACACCGTCGCTTATGTGATACATAACACGAGTGTGATTATCATATACAATCTGATAACATCCATAGTTCTCATACACTACAGTGTAAAAAGTTTCATTTTTCTTTTGGACATATCCTGCACCACAACCTGCAAGAAGTATTCCAACACATGCAACTACAGATAAAATCTTTTTCATGTTTAGTCCTCCTTGTCGTGAATGTTTCCGATGACCTCGCTGTATGCCCCACTTTCCTCCATGTCAAACCAACACAGCGTATCAACGTTTGCTTCTTCACCAGAAATATACACAAGTTGCCATCCCCATGTATACCCAGCGTTTGGATTTCCGAATTCCATTCTTCCTATCCACTCATAACCATTAAACTCATCTGTGAATTTCAGAATGTCACCCTCAAACACTTTCACACCGTTCCTATCGGTCAAACCAGTGTATTGGCAGACTGTGCCGGTATCGACTTGGTATTCAAATGGTTCTCTTTGTAAACCAGAATAATCAGTATAATAATCCCATCCGCTTATAAAGCATTGGTCTAAGTCTCTATCTTGAGTTAAATCTCCTGTTACCCACTCGCTGTTATCCAGTCGCTTTGCTTTGAACAAAATTTCCCTCACTCTTATTCCCCCCTTAATGCATCCATAACCGCTTTCAAAGCTTTGTGCATTTCTTCATACTCCGGACAATTAGGCGATGAAATATTGTTATTCCATGCGATATCATAGGCTTTGCTTATTCTTTCTTTTAGGCTATTAATTTCAGATAGATAATCTATTTTCACTGTCTTTTTTAAGACCAATCTTCCTTCCTCTATATAGATTTCTAGCTTTTCGCCTGGCTCCATTCCAAGTTCTTCTCTGAAATCCGATGGGATAACAACTCTTCCCAATTCGTCAATTTTTCTTGTTACACTTCTTTTCATAACGATTTCTCCTTTACCCTCTTTTTGACAGCCTCCATCACTTCGACCATGGCACATCGGTCTGGATGATAACAAGGACACTGTTCTTTTAGGCACTGTCCTTCCGGTAATGGACAGATAAATCGACCAATTCCTGTTGTCCAGTTAATTACCTGCGTCATCTCATCTATCTTTTTAATTTCTTTTAGATACCTATCACTCATTTTCCTACCCACTCCTTCCAGTCCGATCCCTCATGATAACCCAGCATCTGCCTCTCCTGAAATTCCCTCAGGTGTTGTTCGGTTTCCTTCACCGGACAGTTTTTTAAATCAGATACCGTTTTCACAAGCTCATCCCAGCGCTGATTTGGATTATCCCGGATACAAAGAGAAATCAGAGCTCTTGTAGAACCTTCAAAGCTGGTATTCCAGTATCCTTCTGTCTGTGAAATATCTTCTATTGTAAATTTGCCTTTTTCCAACGGCTTTATTTTACAGATATTTGTCCTGCGAAAATCAAGCATATTCTGGTTGATATGTACGATATTTCTTGGAAACTCTCCGTAGATCAAGAACTCAAGTGAAACCTGATGTGTACTATTTTTGTCTCTCTTTTTTCTGCCGATAACATCACCTTTTGAGGTTATAGCAATCTCTAAAAGCTGGTCTAATTTTTGAACATCTTCTTCCGAGATTAAAACGCGATCGATATCATCTCCATTCAGAGGGTTTCGTACAAATACAGTTCGATATACTTTTCCATGTGCGCCGACAAATGGTCTGGAAACCGGATTTTTCAGATCACCGAAATACCTTCCTCTCTGCGCCTTCACAATGGGATCATAGACCTGCTTTGCCTTTTCCAGTTTCATCGGTATTCCCTCCCCGATTTGTCATGACGAATTTCAATGCGTCGTATCAGAGAGAATCCGGCGGCGGAAAGCATAAGCTTTGCCGCCTTGATGAGTTTCTCTGCCTGTTTGTCACATTCATCCTGTTCCCGATCTGCTTCCCGGATTGCCAGAAAAGCAGTAGGATCTTTGCATCCACTTGTGTTATAGAGCGGATTTTTACGGCTGTTCATTCTATCACCCCAGATTTTCTGTCATAACACTCAACAGCTTTTTGACGGCCTCCCTAACCTTGCCGGCAGTAGCATCCTCCATCTTCGCAATTAGGGTGTTGAGCTGATTGTAGTTGTCCTGAAACGCCTTGAACTTTTCGTCAAAGACGATCAGCTCTCTGCTCTGTACGGAGCTTGCTTTGCTCTCCAGCTGACGGTTCTTTTCTTCGGCCTGCTGTGCTTTCTGTTCCGCTCGTTCCTTCTCCTGTGTCAGCTTTTCGATCTGTTCCTGAAACTGCTGCTGAGCCTGCTTTTCTGCTTCTGCCCGCAGTTGGCCGATTATCTGCTGGTCAGGCTGCAGCTTCTGCTCTTTGAGGGCATCGATCTGTTGCTGCAGCTGCTGCACCTTCTGCTCGCTCTCCCTTCTCTTTTCCTCGGCAGCCTTTTTCTCCTGCTCCAACTTCTTTGCCGCATCGATCTTGACCTGAAGGGATTTTTCATAGCCGGCGTTCTGGTTGACCGTCTCACTTAACTTTTCCTGCATCTTCTGGCGCTCGGTGATGGCGGTGTCCAGCTGGGCAGAGGTTTCCTTCACCTGTCTGTCCTTTTCTTCCAGCTGCTTCTGAAGCTGCTGTTGCTGTTGTTTAAGCTCTCTGTTCTCCTGCAACGCTTCTTTTAAATCACGTGTGGACATCTGCTCCACATCGTGTTCTGCTACAAACTCCTCTCTTTCCTCCGGCGGCAGTACAGTGAGAGCAAGCGCCTTGGACACATCCAAATTCATAATCGTCTGTGAATTTGTCAATGTCGTAAACAGGCTTCCTTGATTGTTCCCGTACTCCTTGTACAACCGCATGAAGTTGTTGGCGGTGGACTGGCTGTAATTAACATTCTCTTTGAGCCACGTTCCCCATTCTCCATGCGGGACAAGGTCCTTCGCTTCCAGCAGACGCTCGCCAATTTCGATTGCACAGCTAACTGCTGTGATCTTAGCCTGCCGGTCAAAGGTAATGATCTCTACCGCCAGCTGCTGCAAACGGTTTCCCGATTCTATCTCTTGAAAGCTAATATTTTCCATCTCGTACATATTGTTCCTCCTATGCTGCTGTCACTTTGACGTGCTGTTTCTTGTCCTTTTTAGCCTCGACGATCTTTTTCATCCATTGCGTTACAAACCTTCTGACTTCCTCCTGCGGCTGGTAGTTGTTCTCCGCATCGTTCCGATAACCGCGGTACTGAACCAACCGGTCTTCCTTTCCCAGCTCCAGTGTGTAGTATGGGGTGTCAGGCTCAGACTGTTTACGAATACAAAATAGTTTGCAGCTGCCATCGGCATAGCTTTTTGCGTAGTTGGCAACACAGTGTTTGAGCTTCTGTCCCTCTGTCACCAGTTCTCGGTAGGAGCGGATGGGGCGGATCAGCAGTCCATCTGACTGCCAGGCGTATCCGCTCCATTTTTGGGCTGCCTGCTCAATTCTCTGTGCGGTTCGCTGGTTTTCTTTTTCCTTTGCCAGAGCGGTAGCATCATCGTGAGCCTTTGTCAGATCCTTTGGCCGTAGGATACGGTCATCCGTCAGGTCATACCCGAGCTTCTTGCAGGCATTCAGATAGTCGAGCCAATCAATCACAATATGATCTTCGCTACCTCCACGACAGAAAGCCTTAACCTGTTTATCCAGATAGTGTTCAATCTTCGTCAGGGATAGATACTCCGTAAGCGAAGCAAGACGGGAGTATACTTCAATCCGCCCATAGAGGCGATGGAAAGTTGGAATATCTATCCGTTGGTACTGAGAAATTTTCCGGTAAGCGTCAAGTTCTCGCCAAGTGGGGTTGATGGAAAGGATCTCTTTGAGCGTTTGACCGGACAAACCGAAAATCTCCTGCGGTGTTTTTCCCTGTGGCATTTTGGGACCGTACCCGCTTACAATCTCTCCCAGCATCCGATAAAGTCCTGCTTTGGCAAAGTATTCCATCTGTATTGGATAAGCCATGCATTCCAACAGTAGGCGGCTTGGATCGGTCTTGATGTGACAGGCAATTTCCTGCAGCGGGACAAAACGCATCTGTTTGTCCTTCTGACGGATAGCTTCCATTGTCCCCGGGTAAATTCTGCAGCTGCCCATCCAACGCTCCGAAGTATCGTAAAAACGCATCTCTCCGGTTTGGCGGAAGTTCCCCCAATCGTAAAATCCGGTATAACCTCGCAAAGCAAGGCTGTAAAAGCACCGGTGCCGCTCCAACAGGGTGTACTTCTCGCCTGTCCTGATGCGCGAATTACTGTAGAGATAGACCTGAAAGTATCTCAGGCACCAACCTTCATCGGTAGGCTGGATATAACAAAACCATTCATCTCCGCGCACGACCGCTTCGTGGTCCTTAAATTTGCCAGTTGCCAGAAAAAACACCTTACTATGGCAGTGTGGACATTCCCCTTGTGCGCGGTGTTTTGGGTGCTCAATCTCTACCTCCTGGTGGCAATGGGTACACCAGCCGCGCTGCTTTTTCTTTCCCTTATGGTAGTCATAGAAGATACAGCGATATTCCTTCATCAGTTCTTCATCCACCCACTCCATCACAGCGGGCTCAAGAGGTGTAATCTGCCGCATCTTCGCATCGGTACGTTCCTTGATTTTGTTGTACCGACGTGCGAGCTGCTCCTTACGCAACTGCTTTTGATAGTCACGCAAAATTTCGAAACCGGTATTCCCGTTGCTCGAGAAAGAAAACGGTGCGTTGTTTTTGCACCATGCCCTGATGAGATTTGTATCTTCCGCATTCATGTGGTAAATACCGTAATACTGCCCGGTGATCGTTTCTAGCGTCGCCTCACTCAGCTTCTCATTTACCGGAAACTGGGAAAACAGATCGTCCGCCTGCTGGAAAGTACGGTAAATTGGAACTCCCTCGTTGCTGTACGCTGTGAGAATCAACGTGTCATTTTCTACTCTCGCACCTGCTATATAGTTTTTGACTTTGTCCCGATATCCTCCAGGATAGGTTTTCTCGCTATACAACGCCACCTTCATCTCCGGTGCAGGATCAAAGGCAAGTGCCATCAGCACTCTTTTGTCTGCCAAACGCATATTGCTGCCTCCTTTGCTCTACAACAGGTCTTCCAGCGAAAAGCTGATTGTTTTGGACGTTTCTTTTTCCTCTTTGACCTCTTCCAGTTTCTGCTCTGTCTCACAGACCGGCTTCGGTGACCGCTCAATACCGTAAAACTCACAGATCAGCTTTTCAGCGATTTCATCGTTCATATAGAAGAAGTTGCCCTTCTGATGGTTTCGGGCGTAGGACTGCAGCTTCTTTGCACAGTCAGTAAGCGACATGCCTTTAACCGTGAGGTCCTTCTCGACCAGCTCGGCAGTGTTGCTATCTGCACACAGCTCCAGCAGTTTTTGACCAACACCATATTCCAAGGTTTCTTTTCCGTACTGTCCCATCTGTTTATGTAATTCTGTCATATTTGATAAACCTCCCAAAATCACAGACGTCTGTGATTTTCCCTGTTTCAGATAGATAATAACGTTTTGCTCTTTTTTTGGCTTTTCTTCCGGAAGCATTGCCTGAAACCGTTCTACCATTCTCCGCAGATTCCAAACCTGTGTAAAATAAAATGGTGTGCACCAGACGCACTCCTGCTTCTCCTCACCCGCTATCAGCGGTTCGCTCAGCGCGTTACCGATTTTGACATACCCGGGACATCCCAGCAAGGAAAGCTGGATATAACACATATAGGCTGCCGTTGGGTCAATGTCCTGTGCCACAAACAAAACATCTTGCTGGTAGTTGATACCTTCCTGCCGGCAGGCGTTTGCGAAAGCAATCAGCATCGCACCGGCACCGCAGCAGCAGTCACAAACGCTGATCCATCCCTTCCGCTCAAGATTTTCTTTCTGCTCATCCAGATTAAGCTGCGCCATCAGATGGCAAATATTGTACGGTGTGAAAAACTGTCCTTTCCAGTGGTTTCCAAGCTCCAGCTGCATGAACATCTTTCCCAGAAAGTCCTGGTCAGGATTGCGTTCCAACTCCAACACCGTCTCAGCAAAGAGCACCGGAAACACCTGCTGCTCGGTTTTGTTGTAGCGTTTGATAGTGTCCAGATAGAGCTTTTCTCTCGTCTCAAAATGGCGCTTGTCCACCGCATTGGCAATGGAACAGGCTGCTAACGTACAGAAATCTCTCCATACCTCCCATGCCTGATGACGGTATAGGAGCTTTTTAAATTCTCCCATGAAACCTGCCGAACGCTTTTCTACTTGTTGCTGCTGCCTCTTTGACATCACTTTTTCCCCTCTGGCAATACTGCCCTGCAAATCGAAGGATCATTTCTGCAAGGATTTTTGCATTTTATCTTGTGCTTACAATCTGCACAACAATATTTGCCTCTTAGACGATCACAATAAAAATATTTGCATTTTCTCTTTTTCATGGTTTCTCCTTCTTTCAGAGTTTGGGGTTGCCAAACTCACAGGGGTGAAACACCCATTTGATGTTTCACTTAACCTTCAGCTATCCCTTTCCCATCGGTGATATAACGCTGTATTGCTTCAAAATCCAGAGAAGACCCGCTACAAACTGCTTTTGTTTTTGTCGTTTGCCTTGGTGTTTTTTCTTCGGCATGATAACGGCAATGTTCGAGAAACTTTTCTGCTGTCGTAATACCATCCCGCAAACAACTGTCTAAAACTGTTTGCACGTATCTCCAGCTTCTTGCAGCGGATAAAGCCGAATACTCAATCACCGCCTGTATCAGTTCCGGCGACATCTTTTGCAGATAGCTGTCAATCTCCTTTTTTACCGCTGCTGTGATCGGACCGATATTCTGTTCAAAACAACGGAAAACTTCCTCGCGCGCGCATACTACAACTACTACATTATTTACTTTACTTTTCTTTGTGTCATAATTCTCGGAATTACAAGGGTTTTTCTCGGAATAACTGCCGTTTTTCTTGGAATTATTTAAAAAAGGCTGCACTTTAATAAAGCTTTGCGTTTCTTCGTTTGAAAGAAGCCAAAACTTTGCATTTACGACGATTGGATTTTTTGTGGCACGGGACTTTACTGCCAACTGAAATCGTCTCTGTATTCCGGTGGACGTGAGGATAGTGTCCGACTGAAAAAGTTTGTTATGAAACAGTGACCGTTCCAATAAGAATTTCCTCATCTGCCCTATTTTCTCCGGGCTCATACCCAGTTCGGATGATGATATATAATCGAAATCTTCATCTACATCAAGGTAGTACCCATGTCCCTTATAAATCTCACAAAGCAGGTATAAATAGTATGTGATGCCATCGGCACCAAACCTGCCTTTTAAAATCTTGATCTTGCGATCCGAGAAAAAGTCCACATCCAAAGAAAAGTACTCCAAACCTTCCTTTTGTGGACGTGCCATTTAAATACCTCTCGTTTCGGTAATGATACGCTGTATTTCCTGTAAGCGTTCCCTCAAATACTGGTTTTCTGCGGCCAGCTCTTTGTCAGTCTGCGCTTTCGGAACATCCGATAAGCCCAAGAGATAGTCGACGGAAACATCATAAAATGTGGACAGGAGGACCAATTTTTCATAGTCAGGCTCTCTCCCATTTTCATAAGCCGAATAACTTTGGGGGGATACTCCCAAATATGCAGCTATCTCTGATTGTTTGATTCCTTGCTCATCTCTTAGCCTTTTGATTTTTTGAATAAAAGCAAAATTTTTAGTTCCCATAATCTACCGCTTCCATTTTAAAATCCTGCATAACTGCTCATCCAACCGGATTCCCTGCAGGTGGTACTTCTCGTCGAAGCTCTTTTGGCCGAGCTGATCCACCTCTGCGTGGTGCTGCCGGCAGAGCGGTTCCACCAGCTGTCCCAGGTGATGGATTTTCCGGCGGTCGCGTCCCATGCCGACCCGCTCGACCTCATGGATTTCTGCCTTCTGTCCGCAGATGGCACAGCGCCGGTTAGCAACACAAGCATATAAATATCGCTCAATGTCCTCGCACTGCTGCAGCAGGCTGACCTTGCAGGGCACGGCATGGACGACACAGAAATCAATCAGATAAGTAATGAAGTTTCTGGCGGTTGTCATATCCGCATCAGACAGGCTGAAATACTGTGTCCCATCCTCACATTGGGAAAGGAAATCATATTTCATTAACTCCTTTAGCTCCTGCGGCTCGTACCCTGTCCAATCTGCAATATCCCGAAGCAGTGCATATACCTTGCACCGCTGAATTGCACTGATCCTGCGTCCATCCTCAACCCGAACAGAACATTCGGTCACATCGTGGGTCTGTAAAAACTCTGAATCAGAAAACGGGACAACCAGAGTCAGAGCTTGTCCGTCATAGTCCTGTATGTATCCTGGAAGCCATCCTTCTCCTGTCATCCCGTCATCTCCTCCTATCTTTCCGGTGGTGGTTCTAATCCTGCAAAGAAGTCATCTTCCAGGCGATTAGCCTTGCTATCAGCCTCGCGATTAGCCTTGCTATCAAATTCACTGTTTAGTTCATCGTTTGCTGTGATTTCCGTAGACTGTGCTTCTGCTACCGGCTGTGGTTCCAGATCAGCGTTGTCCACATATTCTGGAGTACCATCATCTCTGATCGCTGCCATGTCATTTTCCATTGCCATCTGCAGCTCAGTGGACATGATGCCCCACTTGGAAATCAGCTGACGCAGCATTGTTTTGTACGCCATTGCGTCAAAATCCTTGTACCAGAAAGAAGAATACTTCCACAAGTCTTTCTGCGGGATTTCACCGTTTAAGAGCTTCTGGTGGGCTTCGGCACTGTATGCCTGGGAATATTGATCGGCGTGTGCCTGCATCTTCTCATAGCTCCAGTACATTGCTTTTTGGAATCCGTTAAGATACTGAAACATAGCATAGTAACCAATCGTTCTTGCCTGTTCCCGCTTCCGCTCGTCCTGTATCAGCTCTACCTCAATCTCCTCATTGAGTGGGTCGAAGTGCTTGAGTTCTCCTTCCTTTATGGCAAGCACATTGATTTTTTTATAGTAGCTGGAACGAATGGCAAGCTGGATATAACCTTTATAACCAATCTGAAATTGGGCAATCACCGATACCACATTTCCATTTCTATCCCTTTTTTTGTACGGTACCATGTAATACTGCCCCAGCTGCGGAGAGGGCGAAAGGTTTAAGGATTCACCCAGAAACGCACAGTTGAGGATGGACATAGAATCGCATTCCTGCAAAGCTGGAGAATTGGTAACTGCGGACAGGATCGCCGTCATAAACCGCTGACCACCCTTGCCGCCAATCACCTCATTGATCTTCTTTTTGATGGCATCCTGCGTCAGAAAGACACTGAACGTCTGCTTTTTCTCACCTTTTACCAAACTGTTTGCCATTACTCAACCCTCCCATATCGGATATGATTCTGGAGCAGGAAGGCTTTGAGCGCCTGCATCTGCTCCGGTGTTACCCATACACGAAAATCCAGCACTTTCAGATTGTAGGCAGCTTCCCCAGTTTGTTCCATCTGCTTATTTTCTGGTATACTGCCCACCTGCTGCATCGCAATCGAATCGGATGATTGCTCTTTCTTTTCAACAACGACCGGTTTAGATTGTGGAACTGTTTCTTCCTGGTTCGGTTTTACAATCTGTTCCTTGGCTTTTTGCGCTTGCTCATATCGATGTTTTTCTTCCATCGCTTTGCTCATGTCCAGCGTATCCAGATAGGTGGACAGCATCTGTTCGGTGCAGGGCAGCTGCATCGCAACAATAATGTTGATATCGTTATGGGTCTTTCTCATCCTGCTGATAATTTCTTGTTCGATCTCCTTCATCGGATAGGTTGCATTGAGCCAGCGGTCATTCCAAATCTTTTGAAGGGGGAGGATTTCTTCCAGATCGCCGACATTGTCCTCGAAAAACGCTTCAATACTCTGACGCTTCTCCTGCTTTTTGATTTCCTCAAAGGACTTGATCTGACGGTCGATAACACTGATCGGCTCATCCACCATCCGTTCCAGTACCTTCATCTTATCCTCGAAATCACTGAGAGGTTGGTTCCACTGCGATTTGACCGATTTACGGCTATCTGCCAATGCGGCCTTAAACTTGTTTAGGTTTGCCCTATCCGCTTTGGCTTCCTTGACGCCACTCTCGGTGACAACCATGTTTTGGTAGACCTGCAGCTTCTGTGCAAGCTCTGCCCTGATTTCCTCAAAGTTAAAGCTAATCTGCGGTGGAATGATCTGCTCAATCGCCGGTGTAACTCTCACTTCCATCCATTATCCCTCCTTTAAAGCTCCGGCAGAATCAGTGCCGGTCTGGTTTTGTTCTGAACCGCTTTCCAAAAAGCAATTTCTTTTTCTTTTAAATAAACAAGATCGTCCAGCATTTTACCTCTCTCAAAGGTATAGTGCCGGACCGTTATCTTTCAGCCATACTCTCCACGTTCCCGAATACGAGCTTTGAGGATTGCAAATTCATACCCTGTGGCAAGCAGTTGATGGACAATCTGTGCATAGTAATAGTCGGGTATCTGTCCGTTCCACTTTTTCCAATCAACAAATCGCCGGATCTCAGTGGTTTTGATTTCCAAAATACCTTTACGACCACTGCTATCGGTCAGTTCCCCATCGAGTGTTGCAAAGATAAACGGGCAATCCGGTTCGTTTGCAATCATGCCAAACTCATCATAGGAAACCTGATACTCTGGGAAATCCAGCTGGAACAGCTGGCGGATGGCTGCCTCAGATTCTTTACCGAAGCGGACGACCTCTTTTCCGGAAATATCCTCCGGCTCTGTGATGCCGGTTTTCTCCTCCCAAAGCTGCACATTCGTTTTCCAAGGGGAGATTCCGAGGACACTGGCGGCATCGCTGCCACCAATCCCCTTCTGCCTTGCTTTGAGCCATTCCTTACGATTGTTTACCAACATAAGCGTTCCCTCACAAACTCGCTGTAATCATCCGATGATAAGCAGAAGTCTCGATCTGCCTGCTCAATATTATGAAGGTTGGACATACGACGCATCCGTTTTTCTTCCTGATAAATGTTTCTCATGAGCCTTTTCTTTGTCTGCTCGTCCAAATCATTTTTCCAAAAATCTTCAGCACGAGCATCAAGGTTAGCACTGATAAAATCCTCAATAAAATCTTCGGCATGCTCTTTTCCGTATTCCTCTATGTATTCTTTCAGACAATCACAACAGATCGCCTTTCCATCTATATAAGTGATATCGTCCTCCTGATACCGCTCGCCGCACTGGGAACAACGTGTTCCATGTCGTTCTCTGCATTGTGGGTCATGTGATTCGTTTTCGCTTGTCCAATCACGCATTGAGATTCCTCCCTTGATTTTTCTTTGAAAATCAGATATGATAGGAGTGGACTTTTAATTTAGTCCACTGTTTTGGCGGAGAAGTTGGTCGCTTTGGTCGGTTGAGCAACTTTTCCGTTTTTTATCTGATTAAGTCTCTGGCTCTGACATTTTGTCGGGGCCTTTTCTTTTTGTCTCAGCAAATCTTTTGTCAGTACAGTCACCCCGTACAGTCCGCATAAAGTCAGCAGGAAAACACTAGGTAACAGCATCAGATACAGCAGGTCAAACACTTCCATTTGCAGTACTCCTTTCCATAATCTCTATCACCTTTCTGGTGTAACCGGTTCCATGCACACCCTGTGCCCACTTCTTTTTTGCCCCACCTTCTCCGAGGTTGTACGCCATCAGGCTGTCGGTCAAATTATACTTTTGAAGGTAGCCTCCCAGCAGATAAGCTCCTGCGTGGATGTTCTGGACAGGGTCGCTCAAATCTGTTGTGCCGATTTGTTCTCCCAGGTACGGCAGGTTGATGGTGTGAATCTGCATTAAACCGATACACTGTCCGTTTTGAGCATCCACCTGATATCCGCTCTCGGTTTCCATCACGGCGTAGAGTACTTCCGGTGATACACGGTATTTCTCACAGGCGTTGTCTACTGCATCCTGAAGCTCATGGGGTAATGGAATGTCCCGGTAGACCTTCTGTACCTTTGCAGGTTTTATCTCAAAACGCATTGCACAAACTACAGATTCTGGTTCCTCTGCCAGTGTCAAAATAACCGGTTCCGACTGTTCCGTTGGGCTTGCATCTTCTTTTTGTTCTCTTGGTTTACATCCTCCTGCCAGCAAGCACAGGCAGAGGATAAAAACTGCTCGTTTCAAATTATTCCTCCTGTTTCTTCTGCTGCTGTTCTGCCTTTTCTTTGGAATGCTGCCGAAGCATTGCATCCGCTACAATCTGGCAGGCCTCCTGCTGCGGCTTAAACTTTGCGTCAAGTGGTACCGGCTTTCCGTCAAGGGTTTTCAGCTCAAGCTTAAATTCCATCTTCTATGCTCCTTTCCTGATTCTCAACTGCAGCTCTGCGATGCAATGGGCAATGTTGTCCAGCAGTACCATGCTTTGCTCCAGTCGTTCGCATTCATCCGGCGTAATTTCGCCGTCTGCTACGATAGCAAGTAGCTGTGCACCTGCATTCTCCCCCAACTGCATCGATGCCAGAAACTGAACGACTGCCCTGTCAAGGCTTTTAAGTTTTGGCTCCTGATAACACAGATCCCCCAGTGGGCACTCGTTGTGGCAATAGTAAGAGAGCAGCTCCGGTGCGTTGTAAACCTCCGCCATCTTGATGACGACATCCACCGGTACGACCTTGGTAATTCCCAGCTCATAGTCAGCCAGTGCAGACGGTGAAACACCGATTAGTTCGGATGCTCCTTCTCGGCTATTGAGCCGGTCATTAAACTTCGCTGCCTCTTTCCTTTTCTGACAGAATATGTTACTGGCAGCTTTCGTTGGATTTTGTCCCATTTTGTTTTACCTCCTTGGTTGGTAGAATAGAATCAGTATCAAAAATCATTTCTCTATATTGAGAAAATCCTTGATTGGACGAAGATCCGCTTTCATCTGAACACGCCGGATCGCCTCTTGCAGAATGCCAATAACATACTTTGATGAAATATGTTCTGCGTCTTGATCCCCTTCGGAAATAATGTCAACAACCACTTTAACCGCAGCGATAACAGCCTTTTCTCTGGTCTGACTATGCAGATGGATTTTTTCCATATCTTTATTTCCAGTTTTTAAGACCATATTATTTGTCCTCCGCAACTATAAGATCATAAAGTCTTGCTTTTAATCTCATGATAAGATCATCCCTATCCTCTATATTCCTTTTTGCTTCTTCCAGACGATGCTTGAGGTTGTCGATAGTCATTCCATCCTCAAAATGTATCACCCTCAGAGCTTGCAAATCCTTTCGAAGCTCATTATTTCTGGCAAGCAACTCACTCTCGCCCGTGCTGATTGTTTGCTCAACCTGTACAGCATCACTTGTCCGTTCTGCTGGTTCTACATTTAAGCTGATTTCTGTTGTTGTCATAATCAAACCTCCTTTTCCTCTTCTTAATTTCGGCGCAACAGCTCATCTACGGAACAGTTCAGTGTGTTTGATAGCTTCAATAAATTACTTGCCCTTGGCACACTTTTTTCCGTTTCCCACATGGCGACAGTTGACTGATTCACCATAATCATTTCGGACAGCTGTTTTTGAGTTAACCCCCTTTTCTCTCTTATTTTTTTGATTCTATTCATTGAATCACCACCCTTTAAATCCGTTATACTTATAGATAGCAGTTTCTCTATCTTCCCTGTCTCTGAAACTGAAAACATCATTTCTTCTAAAATCACTCCTTTTGGTTTTATTATGTTTCATTTTTTGAAACTCATTTGGCAAAAAAAAGTTCTTCTATTGATAATTTAAAAAACACAGATAATTTTCTCGCTTCTTCCAGAGAAAACCTCACACTTCCCGCTTCTTTTTTAGAGTAATTCACTGTTGAAGTACCTATTACATGCGCAACATCTTCTTGGGTAAGATGTTTTTCTTCTCTTACTTCTTTTATTTTCATACCATTCCTCCTCTCTTTGATTTCATTTCTTGAAACCCCATGTTTATATTATAGTTTCATTTTTTGAAATTGTCAATACTTTTTCTTATTATGTTTCAAATTATGCAACTTTGCTTTACTTTCAAAATATGAAACTTTATACTTGATATAGAGGTGATTACCTTGAAATTAAATGTTGGAGCGCGTATTAAATCTCTACGTGAAAGCAAAAAAATGACACAGCTTGACTTGGCTACACTTATTAGTGTTTCTAAAGCTAATATGAGCAAGTATGAATCTGGTTTGGTCGAACCCAACTTAGAAATAATGAACCATCTATGTGATATTTTCGATGTGTCGCTCGATTATTTATCCGGTCGGTCTAGTTATAGGGAAATATCCAATGACACAAAATCGAAACCTTTAACTCCGGCTCAACAAAAGCTCATAGATTTTTCTGCCAACTTACCCGAGGAACAGATTCAAGATGTTCTAGATTATATTGAGTTTAAAAAATACAAACAAGAAAAAGATAATAAGCAACCAATCAAATCAAACAGCAATTCTAAATAAGTACACAAACCATTGATTCCCTCTGCTAACAAAAGGAGAAAATAAAATTGCTAATGTCTGGTATCGCAAGCACCACAAAAAAGGATTCCAATAACCTACAAATTACCAAAGAATCCCTTGAGCAACTAGCGTATGATATAAATTATGGAGACAAGGCAATCAGGCTTAATGTTGAGCACGATTTATCAGTATTGCCTATTGGTAAAATATTAGAAGCTCACGTTGAGAAAATCGACACAACTAACTATGGTCTTTGGGTTAAAATAGAACAATTTCCCTTAGTCAATATTACATTTAACAATCAACCTTGTGTCTTTTTAAAGAGTTCCTTAGACAACCGCCCCCTTGTTTCAAATACAATTATTCCTAATGATAAATTTCTTGTTCAATTCGATCCTGTCAATTTTAAAAGTTTCGAAGAATCTCAGAAACATCTACAAAAATTGAAGCGGAAATTTCCTGCAATGGAATCTACCTACACTTCACGCAACTCTGTTATTCCAGATCCGGTACTAATGTTCCATATAGCAGAATATTTCATAAAAAACCTTGTTATTTGTTTTTTATGCAAAAAAACCGCGGAACAAATTACTTCTCATATAGTTGACAAAGCATTGCAAGAAGTTGATTCTTTATATAATGCAATTAAAAAAATCATCCTTTCTACGGCACCAAAGTTAATCCCTCATAACAGACCAGTTACTTATTTATTCACAACCCATCATAATTGTGACATTGAATTTGTTGTTCAAACATCAAAACCTACAATAGCAATAAACGCAATTCAAAAAGAAAAACTGCTATTAGCACTGGAAGAAATAGAACGGATAAATGCTTGTCTATCTAATATCACTACTCTTCAATTGATATATAACATTTCTAATGAAAAATGGGAATTTAATTATTTAACAACAGATAAAGGAGAGGTCATCGGTTCGCAAAGATCCTTTAAAACTTCTGTTAGAAAAATATCTTTACTATTACCAGAGTCTGATAATAACACTATTCCAATTTCTATTGGTGCCAACATAAGTAATTATATGCCCACTGAAAAAGCTCACGAAAACGGAGATAGAAATATTGATGTATCATCTCAATAACCTTTATCTACCCTTGGAACATTTAAACCCTCCGCTGAAAACATTTCCAAATTAGCAGATTACTTCGATGTTTCTGCCGATTATCTTCTAGGCCACAATGTCCCTACAGAAACCAAAAAAGACGGTGACGTCGCAGTACTGTCGTCTGCTGCTTCCCTGTCCTCATCTCAGAAGCAACTAGTTGAGCTTGCTGAATCACTTACAGATGATGAGATAAAGAAGGTCTTGAGCTATATTCGGTTTGTTTTATCGGAACGAGATGGAAAATAATCAACAAAAGGAGTTTTATTCATGGAAACAAAAGAAACATATATTGTGTACTTTGATGAAGCGGGTGATGATGGTATTACAAGTTCTTCCTGTGATCATTTTGTTTTGACTAGTTTATATATGCCAGCTAATAAATGGCAACAAAACTTTGATATTATCAAAAATTTTCGAAAACAATTAAAGTCTAATTATGGATTACATGTTTCCGAAGAAATGCACACTAAACATTTTTTATGTGATAAAGATCCTTATCGTAAATATTCTTGGACTCAGAAAGATAAAATTGATATTTTAACATCATTCACTAAGGCAATAGGGGCAATGGATATAAAAATTGTTAATATTGTTATTGATAAAAATAATATCTACAATTCCAAGTATGAAGTATTAAAAAATGCTCTTACATATAATATTCAAAGAATTGAGAATGATAGCAAACAAAACTGGAATTACATCATTTTAACTGACCAAGGACGTATCTCTCCTATGAGAAAAACTGCTCGTGCAATAAGAGCATATAATCCTATACAATCTCATTATGAGGGTTACATCAATCAACCTATAAAGGGACTCATTGAAGATATTTTAGAAAAAGATTCTCGTGAATCTTTTTTTATTCAACTATGCGACTTTATCTCATATTTTGTTCATCTTTATTTTGTTGTAAACATTCAGCATAAAAGTATGCCGAATCGTGTTGCAAGACTGATTCCTTCAAATTTTCCGCAACGTGTTTTAGCAACATTAAAAAAGGATGGTGTTTTAAATATAAAAGCTAATTCATCTAGTAATAATCCTTATGGAATTGTGATCTATCCTAAAAAAAGATAAAAAAACACCACCTACGGCGCATCTGCACTTTCAGTGGTTCAACTATATTATAACCTAGTTATTAACTTAAGTCAAGTATAAGCAACAAAAAACCAGTAGATTCCACTCACTTTACTGCCCTAAAAACCTTCCTTGAATTGTATTCGATCTATTGTATCGGAACGAGATGGAAAATAACTCCTACTATTTTCCACCCTTAAAATGAAAAAGCCGCTCCCGGGCTCCTACCCCCGAAAGCGGCTGATGGGAACAGAACAACTGTTCCCGAAGAAAATGCACACGTTCACATTCTCCTCAAAAATTATTATAGCGAATTGGCAAAATTTGTCAATTCATGAGGAGGAAAAATTATGATATGTTCAAAATGCGGAACAGAGTTTAATGGGAATTTCTGCCCATCTTGTGGTCAAGCAGCAACCGATAACAGTACTAAATGCACTAAATGTGGTACTGAGTATACTGGGAACTTTTGCCCAACCTGCGGTCAGCCGAAGGAAACAACCTTATCGGGTAACGCTACTTCTCAACCAAATGTTCAAATTCAGCCTCAGCAGTCTCAATCTGTACAACCACCAATTAATATTGTTATTAACAACGAAAATACTAATACTAACACAAACACCAATGCTGCTACTCAAAAAACACCTACTCCTAAAAATAAGTGGTTAGCATTCCTGCTCTGTTTTTTCCTTGGAGGGCTTGGTGCTCATAAATTCTATGAAAGAAAATATTTACTTGGTGTTTTGTATATCTTTACTTTTGGATTATTCGGCATTGGTTGGCTTATCGATCTAATTGTTTTACTGTTTAAACCCAATCCATACTTCGTATAAGTTGAGGGTGAACACCATGAAAAAAGTAATTTCTTTTGCTTTAATCTTTACACTGCTTCTCTCCGCCTGCGGGTCAGCACCTACCGAAAGTGCACCAGAAGATCAGCCTGTTGAGCAAACGATAGAAGAACCCGATAATACCTCAAGTACTGATCAAGAACAAGCAGAAAATACTACCGAAAAATCTGAGCAAAGCTCTTCTGTTGCTGATGAAACAATAGAATTGCAAATCCCTTGTTTTTACAATCTTGCTCTCACTTTTCTCCCTAGCGACATTATCGGTTCCTTGGAGGAATATGGGGCAAGCAATTTCAAGAAAAACGCTGATGCTTCCTTAACTTGCAAAATTTCAAAATCGGAGTTTGATAAATATATCGCGGACTCCGTATCAAATTATAATGAATTCGTCCAAGGGCAAGAAGGATATCCTGTTAAAGAATTGATTTTTGATAAAGATTATAAGCAGGCAACCTTTCAAGGAGACCCATCCGACGAATTTTATCAATGCGCTGCATCAGATGCTCTTATTCCTTATCTGCTCTCTACATTGGTATATGGCCCTGACAGCACTATCGACCTTTCTGCACCCAACGCTGAGGATCCTTCCAAACTCAACACCATCTCCTATCCTCCAGAAAGTCTCCCTTTTAATTCTATCGTGGGTGTAAATCTCGATGATATTGATGTCTTAGTTACAAATGGCTACACCGAAACCAACTATGCAGGTGAGACTTGCCTGAGTGTGGAATACGTTTTGATAAATAATTCTTCGGAAAACAAAAACTTTGAAACCTGCGTAATGGATCAGGCCTTCCAGAACGGAGTTGAATTGGATTCCAGTATTATTTCGCTTGATGATGATTTTGATACTGCACTCAAGGACGTACAGCCTGGATATTCTATAACCGTTAAACAATCCTATGTCCTTCCTAATACAACTGACCCCGTTACCGTTGAGGTGGTTGGATTCCTTTCTGATAGCCCGAACAAAGCAAGCAAGACATTTACCCTTACCCAAGAATAATTTTTATAAAACGCCCAGCAGATCACTCTGCTGGGCTTCCTTTTTTCCCTTTCTTCCCTTCCTCCACCGCTGCTTCAAACTCCCTTCTTGCATACTCCAGTACCTCCTCAACCTCTTCGTCAGTCAGGACGGAGGCCTCTTCAATCAACTGCCGGAGCAGCTCCTCTCTTTTGACAATTTCACATTTAACAAAAGACAGAAAGCAGACCTGAATGGACAGGTTGACAAAAATCTAGAAATACTGTAAAATAGGCTCATAATAAAAACCGTCTGGAGGTCAGATATATGTATACTCAATTCAAAGATATTTTTACACCTCGGGAACTTTTGACTCTTTCATCGATTGTGCAAGTGGGTGATGCGACTTACCGTGAATTAATGGAAACACAACGTCCGATGTTTGGACATCCTTATTTTGCCGATACTAAAGGACGGTTAAGAACAAAACTTGTACAAATGCAATGTGAGATAGAAAGCCATGATCCCAAGTTTCCATTCGAATTTTTTCAACGAAAATTTCAATATAAACAACTGATACCAGAACTTAGGAACAAGAACGTAATTCTTCATATTGCACGTACATCATCTCCTGATTTATTACCTTACCATTCAAAGTACAAAGTCAATCTTTCAAACAATAACCACGCATTACAACGGCAAATGGTAATTGATTCTGAAAAAACACCTCCGTACGGTGATGAACCATATTATGCTATTCTAGCGTTTGGAGGACAGCGCCAAACTTTCTCCGTTATCCAATTTCCTGAACCAGGTTATACAGGGATTGCAGAGTGTTTGCTACTTCCACAAATCAGTTTAACTAGCGAAAGCGAAAACACAAAAGTGTTTGAACGTAAAAAAGCTGTATTGAAAAAAGAGTTTTTGGCACATGGAGCAGAGGAGGAAATTTCATGATCAGCACAATCATCCCTTCTCGAATAACAGAGGCTCGGGAGGCTCGTGCCAAATCTATGGAAGATTTAGCTGATAGCATAGGTGTTACAAGACAATCGATTTCAAAATATGAACGGGGTATAGTAAACCCCTCGCCAGAAATGTTGCAAGCCATTTCCCATAGTCTCGGTTTTCCTCCCGAGTTTTTTTATAAAGCAGAAACAGAAAGTAATGCAGGTTGTAGTCCACTATTTTTTCGATCTAAATCTAACATTGCAAAAAAAGTTAAAACTGCTTGCAGATATCAGATAAAATGGACTGACGAAATAAAGAAACAACTTGAAAAATATGTTGATTTTGTTGATCGAGATCTTCCAACAATCGATAAAAATTATGAGGATCTATCATTTGAGGATATTGAAGAACTAGCACTAACTATTCGGAAAGACTGGGGAATAAACGATGATCCAATCAATGACTTAATAGGTTTATTAGAAAATAAAGGGATTATTGTAACACAGTTTGCTACAAATGATTTTTGCGCTTTTAAAGGTATAGACGCTTTTTCATGCTGGAGAAATGGTACGCCATATATTTTATATCATTCTATCTCCAAAAGTGCTGTTCGTACTAGATTTAGTATCCTACATGAACTGGGACATCTTATAATGCATAGTTCAATAGCAGAAGATGATTCTGTTAAAAAAGAAATTGTCGATATGGCAGATATGCAAGCAGACAGATTTGCAGCAGCTTTTTTGCTTCCAGCCACCTCATTTCCTGAAGATGTACGAAGTACTTCTCTAGTTTTTTTGGAGATGGTTAAAAGAAAATGGGGAGCCGCAATGTCAACAATTATTAAACGCTGTGAAACTTTGGAATTGTTAACAGAAAGTCAAATAAATTATTTAAAAAGGCAGATGACTACAAAGAAGTATTGGTACAAAGAACCATTAGATGATATTTTAACTGTTGCTGAGCCTGAGATGATACGTGATGCAATCTATCTTTTGGTTGATAACGGAATAATTACTAAAACCGCATTTATAAATGCATCTGGACTATCTGTTGATGATTTAAAATGTATTTGTGGATTACCAGAAGAATTTTTTGATGATTTTAACAAACGGAAAAAACCAATATTACGATTAGTGGAAAACGAAAAGTATTAAAACCTTCCAAGGTTTTTACCGTAAAACAGGCGGAATGATTGTATTTTTATATACGAACATTCCGCCTGTTTTACATCACTTTAAATGCCGCCGAAATACTTTCCTGCATACTAGACAATGCTTTCCACAACTTTTCACAATCCCATTCTAGAATCTTGCTTTTATCGAGATAAATCCCCATTGTAGGCATTGGCTTGGAATATTGTTTGACTATCACTACTGGAGCAACACCAGCGCATGAAAATTGATTAGGTCGTGACAATTCTATGTCATCCTGCTAAATATTTTTTGCCGTCTCTGAAGTTACTTTCCTCCACCGTTGCCTCAAATTCCTTTTTTGCATACTCCAGCACCTCTTCGACCTCTTCATCGGTTAAAACGGAGGCCTCTTCAATCAACTGCCGGAGCAGCTCCTCTCTGCTGCACATTCTTTATTCCTCCTGATCAACGGAATTTAACTATAATCGGCTGTGTAATATTGATTCTCACTCTATGTATTCCTTTTACTATCATCAGGTATAATAAGAATAACCAAAATCACAAACGTTTGTTATTTTGAACTTACTGATTTTTTAAAATCATCAAACTGTTTGCGGTAAATCAGGTATTCCCACTGCTTCCCCATGTTGATCGCTACCCCAAACGGAAATTTGTCTGCTCGCAGACCATAGCGGATGTTCTGGGCGTTGATCCTCATTCCCAGTTCCCGCAGCTCTTTGGCCGCTGCTTCCGGTTTGATTACCTCAGCTTTCAACCCTTTCCCCTCCCCTCCGTTGAAATCTACACCCTCATTCTAGCGTTTCCCATAACAAAAATCAGGAAAATGGAAGATTATTACCGTATCCGTAAAAAAATTACGCATTTCGTAATATCCTTCCGCTTTCCTGATTTTTCTTTTCAAGCTCTATATAATAAAAAAAGAGCCATTCCTGAATAAAAAACAGGAATGGCTCGCAAACATACAAAGGACGTGATCAATAGTGCTGTGCCAAAAATGCAAAAAAGAAATACCGGATGGCTCTGTCTACTGCCTTTTTTGCGGGAAAAAGCAAAGCGGTACAGGTACTACTAAAAAGAAAGGGAAACGGAGAAAGCGCGGAAATGGAACCGGAAGTGTCTACAAGGAATCTGGCTCCAGGAAAAAGCCTTGGGTTGCTGTCATTACTCTAGGATACGATGAAACTGGGAAGCGACAAAGCGAAAAACTCGGATACTATGCAACAGAAAAGGAAGCACTAAATGCTCTTGAGAGCCTGCCTCAAAATATGATAAAGGACAACATCAATATCACCCTGCGGCAGCTCTATGAGCTGTGGGCTCCCAAATATTATCGTCATCTGAGCGAAAAGGGAATTGAGGGGTATCAGAGTTGCTGGAACAAATGGGTTTGCCCACACCCCTACAGTGTAGAGCCTGTGCGCTCTCTGAGTGCGTTTGACTTCGATTCTATCGTTCAGGCCATCGTTGATGACGGAAAAGGAATCGACGTCTGCAAGCGAACCAAGCGCCTCCTTCGCTATTTGTGCAGATTGGCTGTAAAAATGAACGTCATAACAACTAATACCGCCGAGCTTATCGACATCGAAAAGATAGTCAAATCCAAAAACGAAAAGGATATCTTTTCCTCCCAGGAGCTGGAGGTGCTGTGGCAGCATGCGGATGAAAAAAATGTTCAATACATCTTGTTTATGGTCTACTCCGGCTTCAGGATCTCCGGTTTCCTCTCGTTGGATGTTAGAAACGTCAACATGGAAGAAAATTACATGATAGGCGGCGTCAAAACAGAAGCTGGCCGTAACCGCATCGTCCCAATACACCCTTTGATCAAAAATATACTGGTCTGCTTTATGGCTGAAGCAAAAGAACGTACAGAAAGCCTACCAGAAGATGTCCCACACCTTCTGATAGCAAATAAAGCTGGGAAAAAATATAATTACCGCAATTTCACTGAACGAATCTTCCTTCCAACCTTGGTCGATCTACATATTATCCCCGAGTATCGTAAGGGGAAATTAGATGAAAACGGTATAAAAATAGAAGAACGGCAAAAACCGCGCCTGACCCCCCATTGCACTCGGCACACTTTTGCAAGCCTTATGGATTCTGCTGGTATGGATAAGAATATTTTGGCCCGCATTATCGGCCATACTGACCCCAAAACCACAAACGAATACTATATCCATAAGCAAAGCAAAGAATTAGTGCAGGCAATGATGGATGCCGCAAAAAGTGAGAGTAACCGTGAGAGTAACGCTTAAAACACTACTCTCACTCTCTCTGATTTTAAGCCACATTTGGAGGTGTGGATTTCCTTTTTAGACAAAGAAAAAACGTCCAAAAACGGCTTAAACAAGCCATTCTTGAACGTTTTCTTTTGGAGCTGATGACGAGACTCGAACTCGTGACCTCATCCTTACCAAGGATGTG
>OGZI01001480.1_pt1 | contig 23375 bp, 16 predicted proteins | sample 1576711 | NCBI WGS metagenome assembly OGZI01 (sample SAMEA3541482, study PRJEB24748) | human gut metagenome | biome: human gut; feature: human-associated habitat; material: faeces | place: China | collected 2012
GATGCCTTCGGTGTATTGCCTCCGGTATCTATCCTGAACGCAGAACAAACTAAATATTACTTCTTACTTCTTTTATTCCCACTTGCTCTAATTTTTTCATAGCATTTGTTTTGTCTACATCATTAGCAAATGATGAATCTCTAAGTACAACAGTTGTTTTAAAATCTTCATCTATCTCAAGTAGAGTTTTGTACTCTTCACAGATAGAGTCTATTACTTCCATATCTATCTCTTTATCTAGGTTGATTAATAAAGTTCCTCCACCTATTGAGTAAAAATGTTTATTTTCAACTATTGGTACATTTAAATCTAGTCCATATTTTAGTAAGATTTCATAAAGAATATCTAAAGATGTTCTATCAGATTTTATATTATCTATTGAGTCAAATAGACTTTGTTTTAAATCTTCAGTTTCTGAATCCCACTCTTTTATATTTGAAGAGTCCAACTTGAACACTTTAAATCCTATATCTAATTTTTCTCTATTCTCTGCTGGTAAAGTTTCGTCTGATTTTATCTTCTCTCCAGCTCTTCTTATTCTCTCTTTTCCTATTTCACAAATATTTTTGTATCCAGCTTTGTAAGCTTCTGATTTTTCATCACAAACCTCTGGTAATTGCACCATTATATATTTTCTATTTCCTCCATCTTCAGCATTAAGTTGCATAACTGCATGGGCTGTTGTAGCTGAACCAGAGAAGAAGTCAAGGATAATAGAATTTTCTTGACTATATAATTCGATACATCTTTTTATTAATTCAATAGATTTAGAATAGTCAAAAATATGAATATTTTCAAATAATTCCTTTAGTTTTTTAGTAGCATCTTGAGAATGTCCTACTTCTACATATTTCCATATAGTCATAGGAGTAATACTTGTTTTTACTTCACTTAAAAATCTTTTCTGTCTAGGAACTCCATTCCCATCTTCCCCAAACCAAACTCTATTATCTTTTACCATTTCTTTAAATTTTTCTTCTGATACCCTCCAACTTCTTCCATTAGGTGGATAACAACTTCTTCCAGAGGGAGTAATTATTTCATAAATATTATTTTCTACTGCTGGTCCTACTGAAAAGTTATCACTTTGCCAAACTCCTCTATAATCATTATCTGGATTACTATATCTATCATTAGCCTCTTCACTTCTTTTTAAGCCATTACAAATAGTTAACTCAATATTTTTTGAATAACAAAGTATATAATCATGACTTTCTGAAAAATGTTTTTTTAAATTAACAGGGGCGTATGCTCTTTCCCAAATAATCTGAGCTATAAAATTAGTCTCTCCCAAAATTTCATCACATATCTTTTTTAAATTTTCTTGCTCATTATCATCTATTGAAATAAATATTACTCCATCATCTGTTAAAAGATTTCTTGCTAACTTTAATCTAGGGTACATCATATTTAACCAATTAGAATGATAACTTCCATCAGTTTCAGTATTTGTTGTAGATTTATATCCTACTGATGTTTTTTGTCCTGTTATAGTTAGATAATTATCTATATTGTCTCTAAAATTATCTTTATAAACAAAATCTTTTCCTGTATTGTATGGGGGATCTATATATATCATTTTTATTTTTCCATGATAAGATTTTTGTAGAAGTTTTAATACCTCTAAGTTATCTCCTTCTATATAAAGATTCTCTGTATTTTCCCAATCTTTTGAATTATCTCTGTCTGGACGTAATGTTCCTGTACTCATATCTTGAGCTATCTGCCTTGCTTGTGTCTTTCCTTTCCAAGTAAAAGAGTATCTTTCCTTATCATTTTCTATATGCTCCCCTAATAGTTGCTTTAGGACTTGGAAATCTATTTTTCCCTCTGTAAATATTTCTGGGAATATCTGCTTTAGTTTTTCTATGTTATCTTGGACTATGTCCATACTTGTTCCTTGTAGTTTTTCCATTATTGGTCTCCTTAATTATTCAGTTGAAATTGTTTCTTCTTTTTCTTCTAACCATTTTTTTACAACTTTATTTATTTCTATTTTATTACTTTCCTCTAGCCAATTTTCTATAAATTTAGGATTATTACTATCTGGTTTTGAAGTTATATCATTAATTCTTAACTGACTAGGTGTTCTAACCGCTTCTCCCATTATAATTGCATGTTGTTGTGGAAGAATTGGTAACTGATTTAATAAATCTTCATTTGCAGATGATACAATCTGTCTTATATATTTTTGGTCTTCTGGATTTTGTAATTTATGTACAATAAAAGTATTACACTGAGATAATATTGTTTTTGAAAGTTCAGAAGGTCTTTGAGAAGAAACTATTAAAGACACTCCAAATTTTCTCCCTTCACGTGCTATTCTTTCAAAAACTTTTTTAGTTATTGATTTTTTATTATTTTTATCAACTTCTGGAATATAGTTTTGAGCTTCTTCTAAAATCAACGATATAGGGTAGTTTCCTCTTTCTTCTTTATAATCCTCTACTTTATTAATTCTTTGTGCAAACTCAAGAATTAGTCTTCCTATGAGTCCTGTTATTGTTTCTAATAACTCAAATGGAATTAATGATAAATCTAAAATAATTATTTGATTTTTTCTTTTTGAAGTATCATTTTTATTTTTATACTCAGCAAACAAATTTCCTGCTGTTAACTCTTTACTACCAAAAATATATTTAAAAAATATTTCTAAAGAATTTTCTATGTCCTTTTCATTAAATAATAATGGCTCGCTTTTTCTTAAGTCAGACATAAAACTTGCTAATCTTAATTTTAAACTAGAAATATATTCTCTATATTTATTTTGATTTTCTTCTATATCTTTAATCGCTTCGTCTAATCCATTATTGATTAAATCATTAAAATTAAAATATTTAGGTAAATCTATATTCTCGCATGATTTTACTTTTGAGGATGTTATTTTATTTAAAACATTTGTAAGTTCTAATTTTAAATTTTTCCTTATTTCTAAACTTATTTCTCCATTTATCCAGTTATTAGTACTTTTTTTTAATTCATTTTCTCTTGTAGCACTAAGTTTTGTCAATATTTTTTTTAGATTTTCTTCTTTTTTTAATATCTCAAAATTCATATATTCTAATGAATGATAGTAAATTAAATTTTTAAATTCACTACTTAATGGTTCACATGCATTATATAATCTTACTAAACATTGTATTTCATAATCTCTAACTAATGATTCTTCCTTTTTTTCAAAAATATTTTCATTTTTTAAAAGTCCTAGAGCTTTTTTCAGTATTGGTGCTTGAGTTCCTGGAGATGGTTCAAATAAATACTCAAAATCTTCATAGTTCATAAACCAATAAGGTACTCTCATTCCATCTTCTGAAATAGTAAAAGCATTTATATTTTCATAGCCTTCAAATTGTTGCACTTTTCAAATCTTTTTTATATTCTCCATTTGTATCAAATATAATTATTGTTGCACTTTTCAAATCTTTTTTATATTCTTTATTTGTAGAATAATTAAAATTAAATAAAGCTTGTAAGATAGAAGTAACAGTACATGATTTTCCAGAACCTGTATTTCCTAAAACAGCAGAGTGTTTTGCAAAAAATTTATCTGGATTTATTTTAATATCATAATCTGGAAAATTACTATTCTTGCCTATTGGTAAATAAAAATCTTTTTGATAATCTATTTCATCTTTTGATGAAATATTGTCAAAAATTTTCTCTAAATCCTCTTTAATAATATACCAAACTGGATTATCTAAAATAGGATAATTATAAACTCCATCTAAATATTTTCCTTCTGAAATAGTTCCTAACATTGTAGCTAATAAATGTCTTTTTGATTTAGAAAATTTTATCCCCCCAGTTAATTTTTCTATTTCATTATCTTCAAATGATTTAACTCTTGTTATTAAAGCTACTATTTTGTCACTACCAATAGGTAAAATAACATAAGAATTTACTTTAGCCACTTCATAAATATCATAATATCCACTTTTTTGGGTTCCTTTTATATTATCATCAAGCTCAATTATTACCTTGAAACTATCAACACTAACTACTCTTCCGATTTCCCTACTAAACATTCTTCATCTCCTTGATTCTTTTCATTAGAAAATAAAGCTTCTAAACTTGCCATAACTTTTCTTCTAGTATCCTCTTGCTCCATTGTAGGTAATAACTCTTTAGCAAATATTTTAAAATCTCCTAATTCAGGACCTTGTGATATAATTATTCTTGGGTCTTTTAAATTTTCTAATCTAAGTATTTCATCACTATTTTCTGACCCATAATAATCTATTATTATAAGAGTAAATGATGGGTTAGCTAAAGCTTGATAAATGATATCATTTATATGTTCATCATAAAAACTATATCCTACCACAAATAAAACTGCTTCTGGTTGTTGTAATCTATCAGCAAATTTTCTAAATAATTCTGAATATGGGAAATTTAGAGTATACTCTTTCTTTGAAGAGGTTGGATATATCATAATATCACCTAACTCCTTACTTTTATTTAATTCTAATTTTAAACGAACTAAATCTATTGGAATTTCATAAAGACCATATGGATTATTTTTACTTTCTTTTTTATGAACCCAATTTAAAGAGCCATGTAACTTATAATATTTTATTACTCTTTCTATCCTTCTAACCTTTCCTTCAGTAGTATCACCAGGGTAAAAAAAGTCATAATTGTAAACTTCTGGTCTAAAATTCCTTTCATTAAATCCAACAAATCCATTTATATATTGTATAGCTAACTCATCACAAGCATATTCAAATGCTAAATCATAATTTAATGTAAAAATATTAGCTCTTCTTAAATTTAAAGGTCTTTGTAAAAGAGAGGTTAAAAAACTTTTATGATAAGTATACTTTCCTTCATCTTCCATTATTTTCTTTATTTCTTCAGTATCTTCTTTTTTTAAAAAAATATTATCATCTAATTTTATTTTATCTATATCACATAATTTAAACAAAGAACGTTTTATAGTTAAAATTAATCCTTCTAATTTTTCATATTTTAGTATTTCATCAACTATTAATCCCTCTGATTTTTCCATTAAATATTTTATAGCAAATAAATAATTAAGAAAATCTTCTAGTTTTACTTCTACTCCTAACTTATAAATTTCCTCTTTTTCTTCTTCAGTTACTTCATTTAAAATATTTTTTAAAGATATTTTGTCATTTGTAACTTTAATTTTTTTATCAGCTATTTTTTTATTTATTTCTTCTTTCAATTTTCCAGTCAAAGAATTTCTTTTATTTTCCCAAATAAAAAAATCTTTTTCTTCCTGTTTTAATATTTCTTTAATTTCAGAAACTTTTTTTCTTCATATTTACCTTTAAGATGTAAAAAAATATCATTATAAACACTTGAATTAACATCTGCTTCTATTTGCTTTGGAATTCCTTGAATACTTTCAGCTCCTAAATGTAAAGAACTTCCTGTCCCAAATAAAAAATTAACATTATCTAATAATAAATATTTTTTTAAAAATAATTTTATTTTATCAAAATATTTTTTTCTATTCTCTTCACAAAGATTATCCTCTTCTATCCACTCTTCACTTCCAACTAAAAAACTATTTTTCTTTTCCATGTTATATCTCCTAATATTTTTTATTCATAATCCCTATCCCAACTTTTTAAAATCTCTATAATTTTATCCGTCATTCTTACATCTCTCTCTACTATCTGGTCTAATCCCCATCTATCCATTTTAAGATTTCCTATCTCTTTTGTCATTTGGATATTAGATTTCACATAGTAATCTTTCTTCTTTGCAAAATAATTATTTGTAGCAATTATATTTAATTTCTTTTCAAAAGGTGTCTTATTTCCTAAATGCTCTATCTTTTCTCTTGCTACCTCTTCATTTTCTCTCAAGTCATAACTATTTTCCCATTTAACAGGAAGTATATGTTCTATCTCCCACTTCTCTGGTAACAACTCATCTTGTAACTCATAAGCTAAAGTTTTTAGTAACATTCTAACTACATTACGGTGTGGGGTTTTTATCTTCTCTCTTATATCATCTTCAGATAAAGATTTAAAGTCAAATGTAGGTTTATCTGTACTTATAATTTCAGCATTTAATTTTAAAATATTAGTTTTTACTGCTGTAATTGTAGGAATTTCTATGTATTTTTTTAATAACTCTGTATATAATTTTCTTAAGAAAGCTAAAAATCTTTCTTCAAAATCTTTATTATCTTTATATCTTAAGTAATAGATTATTACTGGATATTTCCAGAACTCATTTGGATAAGATGTTAAGATATCAAGAATCTTTAATATCTCAATATTTTTACTCCACTCTTCATCTTCAATTACATTTTTATTAGATATAACTTCCCATAAATTTAAAATTTGTCTTAAATTACTTAATATATTAGGTTTTAATATTCTTTCAAATTTATTTGCTGAATAATATTTTCTTAATCCTGGAGTTGTTGTAACTTTATCATTTTCTAAAGCTCTTTGATAAAACATATGATAATAGAAAAGTTGTTGAATAGATTCAGATATTCTTAAACTATCTTCCTCTAATTCTTTCCACTCTTCAATAAATTTTTCCTTCTCTTCTTTATTCAAATTGTTATATATCTTAGCCTTAAAAATATCAGCATCTGATAATGGTAACCCTCTATCATTTAAAGTTGAAAATATAGTTAAAGCTGTATCTTGAGTATCTGCTGTAATTGGTAATATTATTACTTGATTTAATAGTGCGTAGATAAATTGATAAATCATCAAAGCATTTTCTTTTGATTTTTCTTCAAGTAACTCTAATAGTTGTTTGTAGTTTTTAGAATAACTATCTTGAGCCTTTTCTTTTACATTACCAGTTTCTAAAATATTTTTAAGTATCTCATTTTCACTATCACTTATAACTTTAGAAGTTAGTAAAATACTAGCATAATCTACCTTTCCTGTTAATTTATTTGTTCTCCAAATAAGTGGTTCTATCTTACTAATAAAATTTATAGCTTCTGGAGATTTTTCATCTGTTACTGTTAATTTTGTATAAATAGCTCTAAGCAATAAAAATAGTGATGTAATTCTTTGTTGCCCATCTATTATCTCCTGTTCTCCATCTTCATTCTCATAAGATACAATACTTCCTAAAAAATATGTACCATCATTTTCAGTTCCCCCATCATTAGAAGTGAACTCCCAAATATCTCTAAACAAAGTATCTATCTGTTCATTTGTCCAGCTATATGGTCTTTGATATTCTGGAATTACAAATGGTTTTCTCCTTGCATTTAATAAAAATTGTTCTATCGTTTGTTTATTCACACTTATCGTCGTTGCCATCTTTCCTCCTAAATCAATATTTTATCAATTATATCTATATTACCATTTTTTATACCAAACTTCTTAACAAGAGTCGTATTATCCTTAAAAAATTTCTTTATCATATTCTTTAATTCAGTATGGTCAAAATCTTTATCAATATATTTAAGTATTTCTACAATTACTATAAGAACTGCTACAAAACTTTTATCATCTACAAACTTATAATTATTTACTAACGGTTTATTAATTCTATTAATAAATCTAAAATTCCATAAAATCCCATTGTGAGCTACTGTATTCCGTATAAGTTTGATACTTTTTAAATAGAAAGCTAAATCTTTATTTTTAAAATTTCCTAATTCCTCAGCTACTTTTGTTTGAATATCTCTAACACTCTCTTCATATATCTTCATAGTCATACCAAAATCAATAACTTCAGATAAAATCCATAATGGAACAAAACTTTCTTTTTTATATTTTTCAAAATAATGTTCTATATAAGGTTTAATATCCCTCATAGTAAATTCTAATATTCTCTTTTTAAAATCCATCTTATCTTTTAATATATCCCGAAACTTTTTCATTCTTGAGTTTCCAGTTTCCTCATCCTTAAATGAATAATCTTTCCATTCAGATGTCTCTAAGTATCCAAAAGGTCCTAATTCTTTTGTCCTTTCTAAAATATTATAGATAAGTTTTGTCTTAAAAGCTACCTCTATTTTTTCAACCATCTCAAAAATATAACTAGCTAGTTTTCTATCAAATTTGTATAATTCATATATCTTATTAAACTCTATATCATATTTATCTGTTTCTATTTCAAAAACTTTTATATATCCACTAAATTTATAGTAATTTATGTTAGAAATTATCTTTTCAGCTTCTTCAATAGAGATAATATTAAATTTTATACCTCTTTCCTCTAATAGTTTTAATTGCTCCTTATAACTTTTAAATTCTTTTGTGTAATATCCCATATATTTCTCCTAACAAAATAAAAAAGACCCCTATGTTACCACTTTATTACTAAAGCGATATGCCCAACGGCATAGGGGTACTGATCTAACTCTAACTATTTATCTGTGTTATAATTATAACATAGACCTTATTTTTTGTCAAATTCTTCCCTATTTATCTTCCCATTAAGCTATCTCTTTCTTTTATTTTCTTCAATAACTCACTCTGTATCTGAGCCACTCTATTTATCTGAGTTTCTTTCTTCCTCATAGCTTTCAACTCTTCTATCTCTCTAGTAAGATTTTCCAAAATATCTACACTACCACTCTCTACACTTTTTCCAATTTCCAAATCCTTACTCAAATTAATAACTCTTATCTTTTGAATAAGATTATCATAGAAGATTTTTATATTAGTAGGATTTAATTTTGTATAATCTAACTCTTTTAGTTTATCACTCTCTTTACTTATCCAATTACTATTATATACCTCTTCTAAAGTTACTCTTTCACTACCTATCTTCTTTCTTGCAACAGATATTAGTATCTCATCTCCATATTCTAATATCAAAATAGTTCCTTTGGGGATAAGTTGATGAAGTAGTTTAGAGATTGTGTTTTCCTTTCCCTTTTCTCTTAAAACTACTCTTATAAAATGAATCTCCTCATATCTTTCGTCATCTTTTACATATTTTTCAATATTACTATTTCCATAAGTTAAAGCATACTCATATCTTATTTTTTCTACACTCTCTATAAATATCCTTTTAAATTTTTCATTTGCTTCAGCATTTTTATAGATTATCTCTTTAGGTATATTCTTATCAACTTTACTACTTATAGGTAGATTAAAAAACTCCATCTTTCCCACCTCTTATTTTATTACTAAAAATGAGATTAACTCAAAGTCGTCCATATTTTGTACCGAATTATTAAGTACAGTTTCTCCAAAGCTAAATAGACTATCTAGCCCTTTCTCTTCCTCTTTACCTACAATATTTTCAACAGTTTTCTCTAAGAAGTTAGTAAATTTACTCATATCCTTAGCATTGTTAGTCTTCCTATTAAATTCACTTATCAAATCTGGAAAAAGAGTATTTTCTCCTAAGCAAACTTTCTTATATATATCCAATATCTTTTTACTTTGAATAAAGTTTAGCAGTACCTCTCCACTCTCCTTTACATAGACTAGGAAATATGGGTTTAGAGTATTAAATTCACTTGGTTTTATCTCTTCATTTATCTGTTTTAGACAGAAAATTACTCCTCTTTCAGCTTCCTCTATATTACTTTTAGTCACAGCATACATACCAGTTGGAGCTTTTTCCAAAATCTCTTTATTATTTTTCATATAGTTTACTAAGTCCATTTTAAAATCATTAAATGTCAAATCTGTTATAGATATTCCACCACCTATATCCTCTAAATCTACCACTTGGTCTTGTAATTGTTTTAGTTGTTTCTTTCTATACTCCAAATCATTCATCTCTCCACTATCAACTATTACATTTTCCTCTCCAGTAGCAGACATATCAAGCATTACCATTCTTCCACTTACTCTAGCTTCCAAGTTGATATACTCATCTAATTCCATATTTGGCCAGAAATTTACAAGCTGAATAACCTCATTTTTAGAACCTATTCTATCTACCCTACCAAATCTTTGAATAATTCTAACTGGGTTCCAGTGAATATCATAGTTTATTAGATAATCACAATCCTGTAAGTTTTGCCCCTCAGATATACAGTCAGTAGCTATCAATATATCTATCTCTGCTCTATCTGTTGCCTCTCTTCCTTTAGATTTTGGAGAGAAATTTATAAGGATATTATTAAACTCTCCCTTCACTCCCTTAAGGTTAGTCTTAGGATTATCACTTCCTGTAATAAATGCACTATATAGACCTAACTCTTCTAAGCCCCAATCAGCAATATTATCATATAGATATTTTGCTGTATCAGCAAAGGCTGTAAATATTATTACCTTTTTATTTCCTTCATTAATAGGAGTTTTTACTTTTTCTCTTATGAGATCTTTAAGCTCCTCTAATTTTTTATCTCTATGAGGTTGAATTTTAAAGGCTTCTATCATTATTCTTTCAAGTATAGCTCTATCCCCTTCAAGCTCTGCTCTCCACTTTATCTTATCTATATCTTGAATAAAGACTTTTACATTTTTACTTCCTATCATTACACTATCTAATCTTGGGTCATCTAACTCTAAATCATCAATATCTAAATTTTCTTCAATATCTTGAGACTTATTGAGTTTTTCTAAAGTAATATCTATATTTTTTAAAATTTTTGATATTGTAATTCCAAAAGAGTGAATAGAACTTTCCATTCTTTTCAAAATATTTATTCTCATTAAATGAATCAAACTTGTCTCTCTATCTATCTGTCTAAATACAGATTTCCCTGTCTTAGTGTCATATTTCTTACTATATTCAGCTATCTTACTTGGAAGTATATATTTCATTGGAGAATATATAGCTAAATTTAAAGCTCTTATTAACTTATTCAACTCATCTAAATCTATAAAATCATTTTGTGTGTCTATATCATTTTTTATATTTATAGGTTTTAACCTCTCTGGAAATTTTCCTATATGAGTAGTATCATAATATTTTTGAATGTGTTTTCTACTTCTTGCAATAGTGAGCATATCTAATAATTTAAAATAATCTGTTTCCAACATCTCTAAAAGAGTTTCTAAATTTTTCCTTTCCTCTGGAAGTTCATTCCACTTATTGAAAACTAATTGAGCTTTTCTCAAAGTTTGGTCTATACTCTTTATTCCATAGTCAGCTAAAGCAAACTCATTTCCTTCAGTAGCAAAAGCTATCTGATTTTTTAAATCTGTCATTCTGTTATTTACTGGAGTAGCCGAAAGCATTAATACTTTTGTTTTTACCCCTTTTTTGATTATCTGATTTAATAATCTTGAGTATCTTGTCTCCTTATCATCTCTTTTATTATTATTATTTCTAAAGTTATGAGACTCATCTATTACTATTAAATCATAATTTTCCCAATATATCTTTTCTAAATTTATTTCTCCACTATATCCAGAGTATCTTGATAAATCTGTATGATTTAATACATCATAATTTAATCTATCCCTCTCTAAAATATTATCTCTTCTATTTCCTTTATAAGTCAGCCAGTTTTCTCTCAATTTTTTAGGACATAATACTAAGACTCTACTATTTCTTGATTCATAGTATTTTATTACAGCTAAAGCTTCAAAAGTTTTTCCAAGTCCAACAGAGTCAGCTAATATACAACCATGATATTTTTCTAGTTTATCAATAGCACCAAGTACCCCATCTTTTTGGAAATTATATAATTTATTCCAAACGACACTCTCTTTAAATCCAGTCTTAGTTTTTATAATATCCTCTTCTGATAAATCATTTAGATAATCTTTAAATATATTGTAAAGAGTTACAAAATAGATAAACTCTGGATTATTTTCTTTATATACCTCTTCTAAACTTTTTAGAAGATAAGTTTTAACATCTTTTACTTTATCTTTATCATTCCAATATAGCTCAAATTGATTTAGTAGTTGTTGAGTGTAGATAGAATCTTTTATATATGTATTAGCTTCCAATTTTTTAGAAGGCACTAATCCCAACCCACTTGAAGTAAAATCAGAACTTCCAAATATACAAGCACTTTCATCTTTTTTATTCTCCATTAGATACATTTTTTGTGGAAGTGGATACTCCTCGTCATAAGCTCTTACCTCAACCTTTTCTCTTATCCAATTAGCACACTCTTTAGCTATTTCAGACTGCTTAAGCTCATTTTTTAATTTCATCTCATATCTATCTCCAGCAAGTCCTCTTTCATAACTACCACTTAGTTTAAATTCTCTATTTATATCTTTCTTATTTTTTACAAAGGTTGGCTCAGAAAAAAGAAGTCTTAGCTTTTCAATCTTTCCTAACTCTTTTCTTAATTCTTCATAAGCATAAATTGTAAAATAGGCTGAGATGATAGAAAGTCTTGTTCCAAATTTAATATTTTCTCTAAGCTTATCTATTACTCTACCTTGTACTTTATTATCTAAAATTTGCATTTCCATTTCTTTCCCTCACTACTCCTATTTTTAACGACTTTTATTCTATTTTATCATAAAATAATAGCAAATAAAATAGATAAAAAGTAAATAAAAATGGGTTATCGTAGATTTTTTAATTAAAATCAAAAAATAAAAATATTTAATAATATAAAAAAAACAAGAATGACTTTCATTTCAATCTTTGTCATTCTTGAATTATTTAATAACTAATTTCCCAACAATCTTTGGAAAAGTGAGTCATTATTATTTGATTTATTATTTTGATTTTGAGAATTATTTTCTATTTTATTATTTTCAATAGGAGTAACCTCTTCAAATATTTCTTCTTTTTTCTCTTGAACTTTTGTTTTATATCCAGTTCTTTCAAATATTCCCTCTATTCCTTTAGAATATTTATCATCTCTTTCTAATTCTAACTTTCCTCTTCTTATAACAAAATCTCTTCCCTTATCCATTTTAAGTCCAGTGTTAAGAGCCAGAGTTTGCATAACTAAATCTCCATTTTTCAAGTGATTATCCAAGAAAGAAAACTTAGCTTTAGTATCATATAGATTACTATCTACAAGTTTTTGATAGTATTGAGCCCAGAGTGGAGCAACTCCATTTCCTCCACTTACATCACCAGTGATAGGTTTATTATTATCATACCCTATATATATAGTAGTTACATAATTAGGAGTTATTCCGGCAAACCAAAGAGTTCTATTTTCATTTGTTGTTCCTGTTTTACCACCTTGCTCTATTCTTCTCTTATTAGAGTCATATACAGCTGCTCTTCCAGAACTTCCAAACATTACAGAACTTTTTAACATATATGTTATCAAGCTAGTATCTAAACTATCATATATTTTTTCTTTCTTTGGTAACTCTTCATAAAGTGTATTTCCATATTTATCTATTACAGAGGTTACAATAATCGGAGCTACTTTATATCCCCCATTAGCAAAAATACTATAGTTTAAAGCATGTTGTAATGGAGTATTTTCAAAAGATCCTAAGGAAGCTGTTAAATCATCAGGTATTTTTAAATCAGCATCAAGTTTTGCTACATTTCTTTTTACTGTACTTATTCCTACTTTATCTAATAGCTGAATAGATACAGTATTTACAGACCTATCTAGTGCTGTAAGTAAAGTTAGGTTTTTATTGTATCTATTTCCATAGTTTTTTGGAATCCATTTTCCATATTGTAAATATCTATCTTCTATTACAGAGTTTAATTCATATCCATTTTGTAGAGCCGTAAAATATAGGAAAGGTTTAAATGATGAACCAAGTTGTCTTTTAGCCATAGTAGCTCTATTAAATCCACCAGCTTTAAAATCTTTTCCAGCTACAATAGAGATTACATGCCCATTATTAGGATCAACAGTTACCATTCCACCTTGTAATCCCTCTCTTCCCTCTTTTTTAAAGAAAGAATAATTTTCAAAAGTTTCTTTAGCAATTTTTTGTATATCTAAATCCAAAGTAGTATAAACTTTTATTCCACCTGTATATATTAAATCCTCATCAAAATTTTCCAATAAGATATTTTCAACTAATCCTGAAAAATCTGGTACATTGTACTCTACTTCACTTCTCTTATTATACACAATAGTAGTATCTTCATCTAAAACAAAGTCCTTTGGTAGATTATCTTCATTGTAGAATTTATGAGCTATTGCTTTATCATACTCATCTTTTGTTATCATTCCATCTTTATACATCTCTGAAAGAATTAATCTCATTCTTTTTAAAGAGTTATTTAGTTTTTTACTAGGATTATATGTTTCTGGTCTATTTGGAATACCTGCAAGTAGAGCTGCTTCTGCTAAGTTAATTTGTGATATATCTTTTTTATAGAATTGCTCTGCTGCTGTTTTTACTCCATAAGCTCCAGCTCCAAAATATATCTCATTTAGATATTTTTCAAAAATCTCATCTTTAGTATATTTTCTCTCTATTTCAAAAGTGATAAGAGCCTCTTTTATCTTTCTAGCTATACTTTTTTCATGAGATAAAAAAGCATTTCTAGCTAGCTGTTGAGTAAAAGAGCTTGCTCCTTGTACAGCTGCTCCACTTTTTACATTGGCTACAACTGCTCCAAGTAATCTTTTATAGTGTATTCCATGATGTGAATAAAATTGCTTATCTTCAATAGCTAAAAAAGCATTTTTTAAATTTTGAGGTATCTCTCTGAATTTTGCTGTTTCTCTTTTTTCACGAGAGATAACATCTATTACTCTCCCTTTTCTATCATATACAGTAGTAGGAATAGATGGAGAATAATCCTCTATCAAGGTAGAGATATCTGGCAACTCTTTGTAGTATTTATATACTAAACTAAAAACAGCTCCTGATGTAATCACTCCACCTAAAAATATCACCACTAAAAATATTTTTAAGTATGTAAGTTTTTTCATCTCTTCCTCCTATTTAGTAGGTTTTTTATTTTTTTGTCTTAACTGACCACAAGCTCCATCTATATCTGTTCCCTTTTCTCTTCTAATAGTTACATTTACCTTTCTCACATTTTGTAAGAAATTAACAAATCTCTCTATCTTCTTGTCTGATGGTCTTGTCATCTCTGTTCCCTCTACTGGGTTGCAAGGAATAAGATTTACTACATGGTCAAAGTCATGTACGAAATCAGCTAGAGCATTAGCATCTCCCTCTGATACGTTAAAGTTATTGATTAAAATATATTCAAAAGTAATTCTTCTCTTAGTTTGTCTTTGATACTCTTGTAATACAGCATGTAAATCCTCTAATGGATATCTCCTGTTGATAGGAATTATCTCATCTCTCTTTTCATTGATAGCTGAGTGTAGAGATATAGCTAGTTCTACTGGTACTTTCTCAAGAAGTATCTTCTCTATATTTGGAACTATTCCAGAAGTTGAGATAGTTATTTTCCTCTTAGATATATTTATTCCATTTTCATTAGATAGTATCTCAAGAGCTTTTAAAACATTTGTAAGATTTAAAAGTGGCTCTCCCATTCCCATAAATACAATATTATTTAAATTTGTACCCTGTTTTACAAGTCTTCTCTCAATTGTATAAACTTGGTTAATAATCTCACTTACATTTAAATCTCTTACAAATCCACCCTTTCCTGTAGCACAGAAAGCACATTTTACAGCACAACCTACCTGTGAAGAGATACATAGAGTATTCCTCTTATCTTTATGTCTTAATAAAACTGTTTCTATTGTATTTCCATCTTCCAATTGAAATAGAAATTTTTCTGTCTTATCTATCTTAGATATTTGATGTTTTAATAGATTTAAAAATGGAATATATGCTTTTTCTGTAAGTAATTCTCTATCTTTTAAAGAAAGGTTTGTAACTTCATTTAAATCTCTCACTATTTTTTTATGCAGCCAGTTAAAAAGTTGTTTTCCATAGAATTTTTTCATTCCAAGAGATACTACAAACTCTTCCAGCTCCTGTTGATTAAGATTTAATAAATTTATTTTTTCTGACATTATTTCCTCCATAAAGCTTTTATTTAACAATGTATTATATCATAATTTCAGCTTAAAAACAACATTAAAGAAAATCTATTGCTGTATTTTCTTAATTCCTATTTTATTTTCAATTTATCTTTCTATATACTCCACTAAAAGTTTTTTTAACTCCTTTTCCTCTATATCTCCTTTAAAATTTCCTTTTATTTGATTTCCTCCACCTTTAAGTGTAGACTTTTCCTTTATAAGATATTGTATAAAATCTTTACAATTAAAATTTTGAGCTATTATAGAGAAATTATTATTGAAACCTGTAATAAGAATATTTTTCTCTCCCATAAATTTTCCTAAAAATTGAGCTACTGTACTATCTCCAAAATAGAAAATTGGTTGATACTCCCCTACTATCTCACTCTCTTTTAAAAGTTTATTTGCAAGAAATTCCACATATTGAGAGGCTAAATTTTTATATTCACTCTCTATTTTTTTCTTCTCATCAAGAGTTTTATCTAACATCTCCATTATCTCATAATCTTTACAACTAAAAACATGGCATAAATCCTTTAATAACTTATGCTTAAATGAGTAATCTTTCAAAGCTCTCTCTCCAGCTAGAAAATAAAATCTTGTATAATTTCCTTTTATCTTTTCATGATTTATAATTTTAAAAAGCTGAATATCTTTTGTATTTTCCACATGAAAACCTGCACATGCTCCTAAATCTACTCCAGGTATCTCTACAAATCTTACATCTCCTACTACTTTCTCTTTGATAGCTTTACGAAGTCCCTCTATCTTTCTAGCCTCTTCATTATTCATTATAAAAATCTTTAATTGTATAGCCTTTTTTATAACTTCATTTGCTTTTCTTTCTAGCTCTTCTATTACTTCTTCAGTGATTTCATTTGAATCTAAATCAACAGTAGTGTATTCTTCAGCCATTCTAAATCCAACTGTATTAAGTTTATAATCATTATATGCAATAGCAGAAAACATATGTTGAGCTGTATGTTGGCAAGCTATATCCTTCTGCCTTATATAATCTATTTTTATCTCATACTCTCCATACTCTAACTCTCTATCAACTACAACTCCACTCTCCTTTACTTCTAAAATTTGAGCTTCTTCTATCTTACCTCTATCTCCTAATTGTCCGCCTTTTCCATCAATATATAATATGTCCTTTGGTTCAACTTCTACAAGATATCCATTTTTTATTTTCTCACAATTTTTTACTGATACTTTCATATCTCTAACCTCTCTTGCTCTATTTTCCGCTTTCTAATTTTATAGCTATATTTTACTATATTCTTCCTTTTTAATCTACTTATATTTTACTACCTTTTAAAATCCTTTTATACAGCTGTAATTTTATTTTTCCGACTAAATATATGACTAAAAATACAAATGTCATTACCTCGTAAAATCAATTTTAAGAGGTGGCTTTTTAAACTCTAATTTTACGCTATCTCTAGAAGGCAAAAAAAGTGAATTATTTCATTATTTTAAACAAAACAACAAAATAATTCACTATATTAAATTTTTAACTGTTTTTTATATACAGATTAATACTCTTTTTTAGCTTCTTCATATATAGCTTTTATTTTCTTAGCAAGCCCTTTTATTTTTTTCTTAGTTACACTACACACTGCTATTCTTATTCCTTCATTTAGTATAACAGTATATATATGATTTTTTTCCAACAACTCTTCTACCTTTGGAGTATATTTACCAGTTGGGATAGTTAAGAAAAATCCACTTACATATGGTAATACATCTAGTCCACACTCTTTAGCTTCATTTATAAATATATCTGCTCTCTCTTTAATAAGATTTCTATAAAACTCTCTCTCTTTTTCTAGTCTAAAACTTTTTTCCTCGTCTAAAATAATCTCACTAAACATTTTCATTCCACCTCTTGAGATATTAGACCAAGTAGAACGACATGAAAAAGAGTTAGCATCATAAAACTCTTTTATTACACTTTCTGATGTTGATAGAGCAATTTGAGCTCCCACTCTCATTCCATAACTTGTTAGAGCTTTTGATAAACTAAATGTAAATATTGTAAGTACTTTTTCTGGAAGATTTTTAAAAGTTTCTAGATACTCTCTTCTCTCCTCAAAACTTCTATCATCAAAATCAATATAAGCCACATCAAGAACAAGTATAATATTAGCCTCTTCAGAAGCAGAGATTAAAATTTTCCTAATCTCTTTCCACTCTTCTATTGTCAATCTGTATCCAGTAGGATTTTGACAAGGATCATTGATAATTATTACCACATTCTCCTGTTTCTTAGCTAATTTTTCCACTCTTTCTTTAAAATCAACTAAATCAAATCTATTTTCTTCATTAAATAGATTATAGAAATCACAATCTCCATTTTTTTCCTTAGCCATTAAAATATATGGACTCCATAACCATTTAGGAAGTAGTAATGTATCTCCATAACCTAAATAATTTTTTATACTATTACTGATAGCTCCAGTTCCTCCAGGAGTAGCTAGTACCTCTGTATAGTGTCCTTTTAAAAATTCTTTATAATCCCTACCAAATAGAGAGATTTTTACACTCTCCTTATACTCAGGCGTTCCTGTAAAAGCAGAAGCATATCCAGCTATCTCTTCAGGTGGTAACTCTTTATACACCTTCATAGCTGTATCTAATACTGCTAATTTACCAGTTTCATCATAGAGTGAACCAATAGTAGCGTTAACTACTTTCTCCTCTCCTAGTTCTGCCATAGCATCTTTAGCTTTTTTAGCGACACTAAATACCTTATCTACTAATTTTCTCTCTCCCAAGTCTTTTGCTATCATTTTTCTTCCTCCTTACCAATCTATTATTCTATTAGAATCTAATTTTCTTAATACACTATCTAATTCCTCATTTCCTAAAGAAAGTACTTTTTCTTTTATTTCCTCTCTACTCATTACAGATTTTTCAAACTCACTTACAGGAAATCTAAATGGTCTACCATATGCAAAGGGGTGTAATGGATAATATTCTACCCATACAGCACTATCTTCATAGAAAATCTTTTTACTATCTGATGAGATAGGAGTTCCATTTTTTTCTGCTAGATTATATTCTAATTGATACTCCATAGAAGTAGTTTTTATATGTTTAAAATATCTATAAAATACCTCTACCTCCACTTCTCTTTCTACTGGTACCCATTTCTCCACTTCCACTGCTTTTCCATTTACTATTTTAGTTTCTACCACTCTCTCCATTACTGTTTTTCTTACTCTTTCTATATAACTATCTATTCCACTATGAGTTACTACCTTAGGTGGAAAATACTTTATATTAGAAATATTTATATCAAATTTTAAATTATAATTTTTATTATTCCCTAGGGAGAAAAGAGGATATTTTACTAAATTAGAATTTAAACTCTCTTTTAATCTAGTTTTAAAATTATTATTCTCCCCTTTAAAATTTATTAAAAACTTTCCTAAAGCAAGTTTTCTACTGCTTACATACTTATCATCTATATCTTTTCTCTGTTGTAAATCATATATTTTAGCTTGTGAAAAAAATCCATGAGCCCTTAACTTTTCCTCATAAGTTTCTGTTCTCACGCCATTACCTATTGTAAAAAAACTTTGTGCTAACTCTTTTTTTATATCTAATCTCTCCTCTTGAGGTGGTATGATAATTGCAATAGAGTTTTTACTTGTTGTTGGTAATTTATAATAGATATCCTGTACTCTCAGTAGATTTAGAAGTGCTTTTGTATAACCAATGATATCTCTTCCACGAGATATATCCAACTCATCATAATATTTTTTCTCTGCATTTGGATATATTATTTCAAAGGCATCCAAAGCTCTTCTATCCTCATTATTTTCTTTTAAAATACTTAATAGTTCATTCAATGAAGATACATAATTTCCACTATCAGCTTCTTTTATAGCATTCCTCACTTGAAAATAAGAGCAACTACATAAAAATAGTGATAATATTATTAGAATAATTTTTCTTTTCATATATTCCTCCAATATTTTTCATAAAAACATTATACCATTTTTTTCTAAAAATAAAACTATTTTTTTATCTTTTTTTCTTGAATTTTTTTTATTGACTTTAATTTTACTTCTAACGGAATAAATTTATCAATAAAATATAAAATTTTATTAATTTTCCCTGGAATTATAATCTTCTTTTTTCTTTCTATTCCCTTCCATAATTCTATAGCTACCTCTTCTGGAGTAGTTACATAGATTTTTTCAAATTTAGATAGTTTCCTATCCATTCCTTTAAATTTTGTTTTAGTTGGACCAGGAGTTAAGAGATATATCTCTACACCTTTTTCTCTCCCCTCTTCATAAAGAGAAAGAGTAAAAGAGTTTACATAAGCCTTTGTTCCATAATATACACTCATAAGAGGACCCCCCTCTTGAAAACCAGCAGTAGATGAAATATTTATTATTTTTCCATTGCCCCTCTCTATCATTTTTTTATAGAAATGATGAGTAATCTTAGTTAGAGCAATACTATTTATCTCTATAAGCTTTTTTATTTTTTCGTACTCCATATTTTCAAAATAGTCTATCTCCCCTATTCCAGCTCCATTTATAACTACATCTATTTCCTCATCTTCTATATCTTCTAAAAATTTTTCTATCTCTATCTCTTCTTCTATATTTATAGAATAAGATTTAACTTGATAATTTTCTTCCAATTTTTTTAATCTCTTTTTATCTCTACCTAAAGCAATAACTTCATAACTATTTTTTCTAAAGATTTTTATAATCTCCTCTCCCATTCCTCCAGTAGCACCTGTAATTAAAAGTTTCACTTCTTCCTCCTTAGTTTAATAAATAAAAAATTCAAGAATAACTTTTGTCTTTTCACTCTTCGTTATTCTTGAATTTTTTACTAAATTCCCTTGATATATTTTTTATACTCTGAAGAGGTAAATCTAGGACTTCCATGCTTATATTTAAAAGTATTTTTATCACTTACTTTTTCTACCTTTACATCAATAAGCCCATGACCAGTAGAAGCTATCTTATTAAAAGCAGCTCTACTTAAATCTATCTTTCTCCCATATTTTTCAAATCCACCTCTATCTGTAACTACAACAAGTACAGATTTTCCATTTTCTTTATTAGTTACTTTTAATACAGTTCCAAAAGCATAATCATTAGAAGCACAAGTCAACTGATTAGAATCATAAACATAACCACTTGCTGTTAATCTCCCTTCAAAACCTTTTCCATACCAGCTAGCTGTTCCAGTAGATGTACAAGCTGTTACAAACATTAAAACTACTACTACTAGAAAATATCTCATCTTCTCTCCTTTATTTATATAGATTTAACCAAATTTGTAAAATTGACACAACTATTATCCCAGTTATAAAAAATAGTGTTACACTTCTATGTTTTTGAAGAAGCATATTTATAAGTTTAGCTATTAGAACAAGCCCTATCAATACCCCCAACCCAAAAGCTGTCAGAGGTAGTATATATAAATTTGTGATTATCTCACTTATTGAAGAGTAACTTGTAATATTTATAAGATTTGAGAAAAATTTATTTATAAATCCTAAAATATTATAATACTCACCCAACATAAGAAGTAAAAGTGAACCAGATATTCCTGGAATAATCATAGCTCCTGCAGCAAGTCCACCACAAGCAAAAAGTTTTAAAGCATAACTTGTAGTGACTACTGTAACCAATTCCTTTACTCCACTATCTTTTCCAAATTTATAATCAGCATATACAAATCCTAAAGTAAGTAAAGCTCCTAAACAAAAGAAAAAAATATTTTTTTTATCTTTTTTATCTTCTCCTTTTATAATATATGGAATAGATGGAAGAATCAATAAACTAAATCCACCAGCAGTAGCTCTTGGATAATTAGTAAAACAAAATTCTATTACTCTTGCAAATAAAATTATTCCAATAGCTGCTCCACTTCCTATTTGTAGCAAAAATTTTATGTACTCTATTTTTTTCTTAACAGGAGCAGTAGGGAAATTTCCTATTGCCTCTGTAAGTTTATCATATACTCCCATTATTACTGCCAATGTTCCCCCAGAAACTCCAGGCATAATATTAGCAATTCCTATTATAATTCCTTTTAAAAAAAGTTGTATCATCTTCTCTCCTCACTAAATATGTTCAAATCCATTAACTGCTACATCTAATCTACCTGTTAATGGGTCCATTATTAGTCCATGTATAGCTACATTGCTAGGCATAAGAGGATGATTTTTTACTTTTGTAACACTCTCTCTTACTGATTCTTCTACACAATCAAATCCATGTAGCCATTTTTTTACTTTTATTCCTGCACGAGAAAGTGTATCTAATGTTTGTACATCTATTCCTTTCTCTATCATCTTCTTTATCATTTTATCAGTATCCATACTACTTACACCACAGTCATAATGTCCTATGATAAATATCTCTTTAATATCAAATTCATAAACACAGATAAGTAGACTTCTCATAGCACTTCCAAATGGATGAATTACAGTTCCACCTGCATTTTTTATGATTTTAGCATCTCCATTTTTTAAATCTAATGCCTTTGGAAGTAACTCTGTTAATCTTGTATCCATACATGAAAGAATAGCTATCTTTTTATCAGGATATTTTGTAGTATTATACTTTTCATACTCTTTCTTTTCAACAAACTCCTTATTAAATTTTAAGATTTCCTCTAGGTTGTTTTTAATTTCCATCAAATCACCTCATTAAAATTTTTATAATTTGTTTCTTTTACCAAAAGTATTTTAACTTAATTAATAAACTATGTCAAGTTTTCTATTTATTTAAAAAGAGATAAAAATGCTTCTGGTATTTTACTTGTAAATGATAACACCTCTTTTGTTATAGGATGTTTAAACACTATTGTATGAGCATGCAATCCCAATCTTTTAATAGGATTTTTTGTAGAACCATATTTTTTATCTCCAACTACGCTGTGTCCTAAATCTTGCATATGTACACGTATCTGATTTTTTCTACCTGTTTCTATATTTACTTCCAATAGAGAATAATTTTTATTTCTCTTTAAAACTTTATAGTGTGATACAGCTTTTTTTCCTTCCTCTTCATTAGCAGTAGAGTAAGTTATCATAGCTTTATTTTCTGCTAGATATGATATTATTGTATCACTATCTTTTTTTACATTTCCCTCTACTAATGCTACATAGGTTCTCTCTTTTACAGAGTCATTCCATGTAGTTTGTAAAATATCTTGAGCCTTTTCTGATTTTGCAAATATCATTACACCAGATGTATCTCTATCTAAACGGTGTACCACAAAAATTTTGTCCTTAGGATTTTTCTCTTTTAAATAATTTTTTAAAATATTATAAGCTGTTTTTTCTCTTTCATTTTGTGTAGCAACTGAAAGTATTCCTCTTTCTTTTTCTACTACTAATATATCATTGTCCTCATAGACAATAGATACTCCCTCTAATTTATGCTTAGTTATTTTTGTTTTAGTTATACTTACTATCTGTCCCTCTTTTAAAGGAGCATTATATTGTGATACTATTACATCATCTACCATTACCCTTCTTTGAGTAAGTAAAGATTTTATATTATTACGACTATTTTGTGGCATCTTCTCCATTAAAAATTTCATC
>OGZI01001481.1_pt1 | contig 23359 bp, 15 predicted proteins | sample 1576711 | NCBI WGS metagenome assembly OGZI01 (sample SAMEA3541482, study PRJEB24748) | human gut metagenome | biome: human gut; feature: human-associated habitat; material: faeces | place: China | collected 2012
AGCTGCCGCACCTCGCTCGCCGTATCGGCACTTAGAATTATGCGGTATTGCCATAGATATTATACCCCGCTGCACACATTGGCGCAATAGCCCACCGGGAAAAGGCGCTAATTTTTACACTTGCTGTTTTTTCTTGCTTGACGCTTTGTTGGGCGGCCCGTATAATAGAATTAGAAAATAGTATCCGCGGCCTGGGGGTTGGCCCCGCCGCGGCACGGCGGCCACGAGCGCGCCAAAAAAAATGCCGGATTGTTCCGGCTGATTGCGCAGCTTTTTGCCTGCGTTACAGGAGGACTTTTTATGGAATGGATGATCGCATCGGACTCTTCTTGTGAGATCCGTACCCTGCCGGACACTGCACCGGGGGTTCAGTTTGCATTGGTTCCATTCAAGATTCGCGTTGGCGAGCGCGAGTTTGTGGACTTGCCCACCCTGAACACCAAAGCCATGCTGCAGGCCATGACGGATTATAACGGCGCCAGCACCACCGCCTGCCCCAGCCCGGAAGAATGGGCCGAGCTGTTTTTGATGGCGGACAAAAGCATTGCGCTGACCATCAGCCATAATCTTTCGGGCAGCTACAACGCCGCGCTGGCCGCGCGGGAGATGGTGCTGGAAGAACACCCCGAAAAGCAGATTTTTGTGTTGGATACCCTGAGCTGTTCCGGCGCGCTGGCCGGTGCAGCAGAGCTGGCCAACAAGCTGATCCGGATAGGAACCAGCTTTGATACCATCTGCATTGAGCTGGCCAACTGGGCACAGAAAGGGCACATTATGTTTGCCCTGGCCAGCTTTGATAACCTTGCCAAAGCCGGGCGGGTCAGCCGCGTGGTGGGCTTTATTGCCGGGCGGCTGAACATGCGCGTTTTGGGCCGCCGCACCGAAGATGGCACAATCGACTTTTTCTTTAAGACGCGCGGCGAAGCGCGGGTGCTTGCCAAGATTTTGGAACAGATGGACGAGGACGGTTACGATGGTGTGCGCCCGGTGCTGATCAGCGAGTGCAACAACCAGAACGCCGCTAACCTGTTGGAACACGGCATCCACGCCAAATGGCCGGATGCACGGGTGGATATTGTGCCCTGCAGCGGTCTGTGCAGCTTTTACGCACAGGACCAGGGCGTGATCATCACCTATTAAATTTTGAGCTGAATGGCCTGCAAACGGGGCCGCTATCCTGTTTGCAGGATTTTTTATATTTATTCCATCCGAAAACGATCCATACAGAATGCCCATATAAAAAGAAAAAGCACATGCTCTCCTGACTGGCCGGATTTTCCCGGCTGACATGGGGCATATGCTTTTATTTTATCTAATTTGAATTTTGCTGAATTTTGTTTTCGCCCTGATTTTACAGCCAGAACTGCACCAGACGGCTGACATTCTGGTACAGCGCAGGATTCTGGCCCAGAAGGCCCGGTTCCGCAGCAAAGTAGACACAGAAGCTGTAACAGATCCCCACGGCAACAGCTGCCAGCATCGCCCCCTGCAGCATGTGCTGCACGGTATGCAGGATGCTGCCCGATGCGGCGGCCTGCACGCGCGGGGCAAGGGCGCTTTCGGCCCACAGCCAGACCAATGCGGCGGCGAACAGCAGCGGGGTTAAATAGTCGCTGAGATAGCGGTAGAGCACACCGGCCATCTGGCAGTCCAACGCGGCCAGAATAACAGCCAGCAGCACGGGCAGCAGCACCATGGCGCGCAGGTCTTTCTGCCTTGCCATACGGCGGCGCAGCAAAGGCAGGGCAGCAAAGGCCCACAGCAGCGGCAGGCTGACCAGGGCACCGCCGTAAAATACTTCGGTAATGGTCATACCCATAAAGTTTGTCTGCATTTTGGTCCCCGCCAGGTAGGGGAACACCGCCTGCACCACCGGCAGGGACAGGAAATAGGTGAACAACGCCGGGGCCATCCGCCCAATGCGGAAGCCGCGGTGGGTCATATCGTTGCTGGTCAGGTTGTAATTGGCGCCAAAATCAAACGGCGAGCCGAACCGCGCGGCATTGTAGGCCATCAGCCCCAGGGCTACCAGAATAACCGGCAGAACAAAGGCGATGGCTTCGGTTATTCCCTGCTTGCTGCGCAAGCGTTTTTGCCGGATATACTGCGGCCAGAAGATCGGCAGGCAGAGCACGGCAAACAGCTCCATCTGGGGGCGGCATCCCGCCACCAGCGCCATGCACAGGCTGCCAAGCGCCATGTGCAGCATGATTTTGCCATGGTGCTGCACTGGGGTGTTGGCGGCGCACAGCCACTGCCACAGGGCCAGCAGCACAAATGCCGCGCCGCACAGGATGGCGTATTCATACACCGAGGGGCGCAGCAGCAGGTAGTACACCTGGCTACCGCCCGCAATGCCCGCCGCAGCCAGCAGGCAGGCCGCCGCTGAGGCGGACGGGAACCAGCGCTGCGCAGCCTGCCGCACCAAACCAAACACTGCCAAAATCAGCAGCCAGGCCATCACGATCATTGCCAAGCTGGGCGGCAGGTCCGGTACGCCGGTCAGCAGCTCAAACGGCAGCTGGAACAGCAGGCACGGCACAATGCCAAAGTAAACATAGTACCGCCCCTGATAATAAGCAACATCCCACAAAGCATCCGGGGCCGCGCTCTGACGGGCGGCGGTATCGTAAGGGTTCTGCATCTCCGCCATGGCGGCGGGCGGGTCGCGCTGCAGATCCAGGCGGCCATTCAGCAGGCTGTGGGCCAGAGCGCCGTACTGCGCAGCGGAATCATTCTGCCAATCGCTGATATGCTGGGTGAAGGTGATGCGGCTTTCGCCGTCCCAGTTTTCGACATTATAAAACGAGGTCGCCACGCCGGAGTTGCGGGCATCAGCAAAGGGGGCCGCTGCGGCCAGCAGGCAGAGCATGCAGCCCAGCACCAGCACCGCCGGGCGGTATTTGGCGCGGTGGGTCAAGTAGGCTTCGTGCCACGCGGCAGCGCCGGGGCGCAGCCCCCACAAGGCCAGCAGTGCCAGATACACCACTGCCAGCCGCAGCAGCGAGAAATCCATCGGGCGGGGTACATTGGCCAGAACCGCCTGCACGGTATAGTTCAGGTCATAACTGCGGTACTCTCCGCTATAGCCCTCCGCTTGCAGGGTCAGGGTATCCACCGCGCCGGAAAAATCCAGCGTGCGCACCAGGCTGCGTGCCGCTCGCGGGGCCGCCTGCCACTGCCAGCTCTGGCGCGGGGCGGTGCTGGCTTCGTCGGTACCGGACACCCACAGGATAAACAGCGGGTTCTGATCCTGCGGATAGTTGCCGTCATACTGGTAGACAACGCCATCCAGCGCAACGTTATACAGCGGCTGATGGATGCCGGTAAAGGTAAGGGTACTGTGCTCATCGTTCAAAGCAATCGGCTCCCCATCCGCCGGGGCATCCTGCAAATAGGCGCGCAGGTCAACGGGCTGGTAGCCGTGGGTTGCAAAATAGGGTGCGTTGCCCACGAATACTTCCAGGCCGATGGCGGCAATCAGCAGCGCAGCAACCGTCCAAAGTGTGCGGTACCGCCGCCCGCTGCGCAGGCGGAGTAACAACACAGTGCCGCAGGCCCACAGTGCCGCCCCATTGATGGCCAGCAGGCGGAACAGATCAAACCCCTGCGCCAGCCCCGGCTGGGCAAACGCACATGCTGCGATGATCCACACTGCCAGCACAATGCCCGGCCCGGCCAGTACATCCGCATGGGTTGCCCTGCGGTCGCACAGCCGCCCCGGCAGTGCCCAAACCAGCACCCCCAACAGGATGCTGACACAAATTGCTGCTGCAAACATAAAAAGCCCCCATACCAAAGTGTATGGGGGTATTATACTATGAATTGCGGTTTTTGTCGATATTGGGGGTGCAGGCATCCTCTTCCTGCGGGTCGGACGGCTGTTCGCCTGCCCGCTCCGCTTTGCGGTACTGCGCGGGGGAAAGCCCGGTTTCCTTTTTGAACACACGGCTGAAATACAGCGGGTTATCATACCCGACGATCTCGGAAACTTCACCGATGCTGTATTTGGTGCCTTCCAGCAAGCGCTGTGCATTGACGATACGCAGCGACTGGATATACCGTGCGGGCGACAAGCCCACATACTGTTTGAAGCTGCGGATGAACCATGCCGTGCTCATGTGCAGGGACTCGGCGTATTCATCCACATTGATGCGGGCAGTATAATTCTCGTTAAAATAGGCGGCTGCGGCTTCGATCTGCTCCCGCGTGGTGCCGTTGATCGACCGCCGTTCCTGCCGCTGGCGGCTGACCAGCACCAGCATCATCTGGAACAACCCGGCCGTATAATCCCGATAGGCGTACTGGCAGAGCTGCAATTCCTGGATCATGCGGCGGAAAGTATTTTTGTACTCTGGCATAATGCCGCTGTAAAACACATGGCCATCCAGCGGAATCTCATGCGCCTGCAGCACCGCAGCGGCCTCGCTGCCGGAAAAATAGACCCAGAACACCTCCGGGTGGTCCTCAAGATAGTAGATATAGCGGCGCTCTTCCTGCGGGCGGTACAGCACCATATGACCCGCTGTTACCACATGCTCGGCATCATCAAACCAGAAGTGCGCCTTGCCCGCAGCGATATAAAACAGCTGATACGCATTTTCATCATACCGCGTAATAGTTGGCAGGCTGGCGTGCTTTTTCAATCGGCATGTTCCGCAGGAATCCACTGTAAGCGGTGCAGTACAGCTGCCGTCCGCAGCCTGGCGGCTGTTGATGGAACCAAAATTGATATACATCTGTGTTGTCCCCTCGTGTTGGCTGGGTAAGACGGGCGCCCCCATCTTTTATGTAGATTGTATAATATTATCCACTATAGTGCAAGTGCAACTGGCCAAATCATATTGTTTTGTTATACTTCTGTTATGATTTTCGCAAGCAATATTAGAATGCTTATCAAAATGTTTTTTCAGCTTTTCTGTTTTACCGCGGGGCCACAACAAAAAAGTGCCCGCCTGCTGCAAGGCAGCGTGCGGGCGCTTTCATGCTTATTCCTTTGCTTTTGAGCCGGGATTATTCAATGCCGGTCACGGTATAATCTTTGTCCTCAACGGCTTTTTTCAGCACAGTGTCATCCACCGGCTTATCCAGCGTTACAACAGCGGTACCGGCGGTGTGGCTTACTTCGGCGGCGGAAACACCGTCCAGCGCTTCCAGTGCCCTTTTCACGGTTGCTTCGCAATGGCCGCACATCATGCCTTCAATTTTAATGGTCTTATTCATGGTTGTGTTCTCCTTTTTGCTTGTTTTGTGTGTTTTGCGTTTATGGTCATGTTTGGTGCTGCGAATATCGAACAGGTTCAGCCGCAGTGCGTTGGAAACCACGCAGAAGCTGGACAGGCTCATGGCCGCAGCGCCGTACATCGGGTTCATCTGCCAGTGCAGCAGCGGGATAAAGACACCTGCCGCCAGGGGGATGCCCAACACATTGTAGGCAAAGGCCCAGAACAGGTTTTCGTGGATATTGTGCAGAGTAGCGCGGCTCAGGCGGATGGCGGCGGGCACATCGCTCAGGCGGCTCTTCATCAGCACAACGTCAGCGGCGTCAATCGCAACATCCGTACCGGCACCAATGGCAATACCGACATCCGCGCGGGTCAGGGCCGGTGCATCGTTGATGCCATCGCCCACCATGGCCACGCGGCCCTTGTTTTTCAGGCTGCGGATCACAGCTTCCTTGCCATCGGGCAGCACACCGGCAATCACTTCGTCCACACCGGCCTGTGCACCAATGGCTTTGGCGGTGCGCTCGTTATCGCCGGTCAGCATCACAACACGGATGCCCATGCCCTGCAGTTCACGCACAGCCTGCGGGCTGTCCTCCTTGATGACGTCCGCCACCGCGATAACGCCCTGCATGATGCCATCCTTGGCAAAGAACAGCGGGGTTTTACCCTGGGCGGCCAGTGCTTCGGCGCTGGATGCCATCTTTTGCGGCACCGCCACACCAAGGGTCTGCATCAGCTTGGCGTTGCCGCCGTACAGGGTACTGCCGTTCAGCACAGCCGTCAGACCGTTGCCGGGCAGAGCCTGGAAATCTGCCACCTCGGCGGGGGGCAGGTTATCCTCCTGTGCCTTTTGCAGCACAGCGCGGGCCAGCGGGTGTTCACTCTTCTGCTCCAAGGCAGCGGCAAGGCTCATCAGTACCTGCTCCGTCACACCGTCTGCGGGCAGGATATCCGTCACGCGCGGCTCGCCGCTGGTGATGGTGCCAGTTTTATCCAGGGCAACGATCTCGGTTTTACCGGTCTGCTCCAGCGAAACCGCGGTTTTGAAGAGAATGCCGTTTTTAGCGCCCACACCATTGCCAACCATAATGGCAACCGGCGTTGCCAGGCCCAGCGCGCAGGGGCAGCTGATGACCAGCACTGAAATACCGCGGGCCAAGGCAAAACCGACCGTCTGCCCTGCCAGCAGCCAGACAATGGTGGTGATGACCGCCAGGGTGATGACGGTCGGCACAAACACACCGGAGACGCGGTCTGCAATTTTGGCAATGGGTGCCTTGGTGGCTGCGGCATCGCTGACCATCTGGATGATCTGAGCCAGCGTGGTATCCTGACCCACGCGGGTGGCACGGCAGCGCAAAAAGCCGGATTGGTTCAGGGTTGCGGCGCTCACGCTGTCGCCTTCGGCCTTATCCACCGGGATGCTCTCACCGGTCAGGGCCGATTCGTTCACCGCGCTGCTGCCTTCCAGCACCACGCCGTCAACGGGGATATTCTCGCCGGGACGCACCACAAACACATCGCCCTGCTGCACCTGTTCGATGGGAACGGTAACTTCCGCCCCATTGCGCAGCAGCGTTGCGGTTTTGGGGGCCAGGTTCATCAGGCCTTTCAGGGCATCGGTGGTCTTGCCCTTGGAGCGGGCTTCCAACGTTTTGCCCACCGTGATCAGGGTCAGGATGGTTGCGGCGGATTCAAAATAAAACTCCTCCATATAGCCCATCACGGCCATGGCATCCCCCTGCACCTGGGCCACCGTCATGGCAAACAGAGCGTAAGTGCTGTAGCCAAAGGCCGCGGTAGCGCCAAGAGATACCAGGGTATCCATATTGGGGGCACGGTTCCACAGCGCCTTAAAGCCGCTGATAAAGAACTTTTGGTTGATGACCATGATGATAATGGTGAGCAGCATCTGTAAAATACCCATTGCCACATGGTTGCCCTGCATAAAGCCCGGCAGCGGCCAGTTCCATAGCATGTGCCCCATGGAGAAGTACATCAGCACCACCCAGAAGATCAGCGAGGCAATCAGGCGGCGTTTGAGGCGCGGGGTCTCGGTATCTTTTAAGGCATCTGCTGACGGCGCGGCGGACTGGGCGGCAGCGTTTTTAGGGCTTGCGCCATAGCCTGCGGCTTCCACTGCGGCCACAATATCTGCCGGAGCGGCGGTGCCCTCCACCCCCATTGAGTTGGTCAGCAGGCTAACCGAGCAGGATGTTACGCCCGGCACTTTGCTGACGGCTTTTTCCACCCGGGCACTGCACGCGGCGCAGCTCATCCCGGTTACGTTATATTGTTCCACTTCTTTCCTCCTGTTTCCTCTCTTTTGCGGTGGTGATTCTATAATTCCTGTGTGATGATTGGTGAGTGGTTTCGCTTTGGTGTTTGAACACGGGTTGTTGATGTTTGAGTTGTTTCTATCCTCACTCCCCTTTTGGTGAGCGGCTAGCCTGCAATTCGACGTATTATCGAGGTTACCATTTCTATCCACACCCTCTCACAGGGAATGACTGGCATTTATTCATGGCTCTGGTAATGTTACACAAACTTTTACCGATGTTTGTGAACAGAAAAACAATCGTACTGGGCACTGGCATGGCATTTTTGCTGGCTCAAACACTCGTGCATTTATTTCATGTTCTGCTTCTGCTATTTTGTGCAGGCAATGCTTATTTCATCAGTTTCTGCAGCGTTTTCAGCAGCTCATCCACAACTTCGTCATTCCCGGCACGGATATCATCCGCCACACAGGTGCGGATATGGTTTGCCAGCAGCTCACGGTTGAACGCGTTCATCGCCGCCGTTACCGCCGCCGACTGCACCAGAATATCCGGACAATACACTTCGTTTTCCACCATCCCACGGATGCCCCGAATCTGCCCTTCGATCCGGTTCAGTCTGTGGACCAGGCTTTTATACTCTTCTTCACTGCGATGCTTTGTTTTGTGTGCACAGCAGCAACACGGTTCCTTCTTTTCGTTTTCCTGCATTATGTTACCCTCCCATCACATGCAAGGTACCCCGGCGGGGTATATTCACTATATACCCCGCCGGGGTACCCTGTCAAGTAGATAATATAATATTTTTATATTATTTTATGCGAGAGTTTTTACTATATCAATTTTTAAAATTAAAGCGGATATCCGCATGAACAAAACCACCCTGAACAGTCAGAAAGAGAAACATTCCATGCTCTCCTTGCGGAGAGCGACGTCAAACTCAAAAGTTCTTGTTGCTGTAATAGAGTTATTTCTATCCACGCTCTCCTTGCGGAGAGCGACTGAGCATGGTACATGGGTTGCTTCGGGTTCTTCATTTCTATCCACGCTCTCCTTGCGGAGAGCGACGAACCAATCACGCACCTCCGGCTTAAAATTCTTATTTCTATCCACGCTCTCCTTGCGGAGAGCGACCGGAAACGACATTCCACGAGGTACATATCATCGCACATTTCTATCCACGCTCTCCTTGCGGAGAGCGACTCATCCATTGAAGAGGTGTCTAAGTATGTCGTCATTTCTATCCACGCTCTCCTTGCGGAGAGCGACGCTGGAGTGGACGGCTTGCGCCGCTGGTAAAGGAGATTTCTATCCACGCTCTCCTTGCGGAGAGCGACGCCGTGCGCTGGGCTTTTGAGGACTGGTACATAGATTTCTATCCACGCTCTCCTTGCGGAGAGCGACACAAGAGCGTGGAGACTATCACGGTAAATTTTACATTTCTATCCACGCTCTCCTTGCGGAGAGCGACTGGGTCTGCCAAACGTTATCAAGCTTATTTTGACATTTCTATCCACGCTCTCCTTGCGGAGAGCGACCAGACCATTCTGTATGTTCATCATCGCAGTAATCAAGATTTCTATCCACGCTCTCCTTGCGGAGAGCGACAGGCTGCGTAGAAAGGAGCTGCAAAGGAATCATATTTCTATCCACGCTCTCCTTGCGGAGAGCGACAAAAAAGGTTCTGGCAAGTCTACAACTTTAACTAATTTCTATCCACGCTCTCCTTGCGGAGAGCGACAACGGCAAATACCCGTGCCGTTGGGCTGGCGTTATTTCTATCCACGCTCTCCTTGCGGAGAGCGACGGTGGTTTCAACGTCAACGCTGACGTAATCGGACAATTTCTATCCACGCTCTCCTTGCGGAGAGCGACAAGTCCTTGTCATTATAGTTAATCTGGCTTGTTAAATTTCTATCCACGCTCTCCTTGCGGAGAGCGACGTGAAAATTGGTGTAAGGCGCCTCATGAATCGGTTATTTCTATCCACGCTCTCCTTGCGGAGAGCGACTCAGCAAAAAAGCGGCGATGGGAAAACCAACGTTAATTTCTATCCACGCTCTCCTTGCGGAGAGCGACAGGGCACCCAGCTGACGGTTGCGGACGTGTACAAGATTTCTATCCACGCTCTCCTTGCGGAGAGCGACCCCGCGCCTGTCGCGCGTGGTCCCGACGCCCATATTTCTATCCACGCTCTCCTTGCGGAGAGCGACGCCACTGAGGCAGCAACCACGGCAAACGAGGCACTATTTCTATCCACGCTCTCCTTGCGGAGAGCGACCAAACACTTCGCCGGGGCCAAACTCCATGACCCCGATTTCTATCCACGCTCTCCTTGCGGAGAGCGACCTCACAGTGCCGGACCTTGGCAAGCGGGACGTATGGATTTCTATCCACGCTCTCCTTGCGGAGAGCGACATCATTGACATAATCAATAATATAATCAATGGAATATTTCTATCCACGCTCTCCTTGCGGAGAGCGACAACCCGTCAAAATTGGCATAAACCTCACTTATGATTTCTATCCACGCTCTCCTTGCGGAGAGCGACCGCACCCAATCAGCGTCACGGGTAGAATAATAAAAATTTCTATCCACGCTCTCCTTGCGGAGAGCGACCATCACAGACGGGTCAATCTGCTTGGATTCTAGCATTTCTATCCACGCTCTCCTTGCGGAGAGCGACTGTATGACACATATGCCAAGGTGTTGCGTGTCAATATTTCTATCCACGCTCTCCTTGCGGAGAGCGACTTGACTATTATGCTGTATAATACATCCTCCCTCATATTTCTATCCACGCTCTCCTTGCGGAGAGCGACGTGTCCATTACGACAACTATAATTTGCATTGCGTGATTTCTATCCACGCTCTCCTTGCGGAGAGCGACGGCGGCGTTCAGTCAAGTTGTTTCGGCAAAATTATATTTCTATCCACGCTCTCCTTGCGGAGAGCGACTCGTTATGGTCGGCCTGTTGATGTGCAACTTGTATTTCTATCCACGCTCTCCTTGCGGAGAGCGACTTCAATGGGAGGGCATGCGCAGTCTTTCGGAGGTTATTTCTATCCACGCTCTCCTTGCGGAGAGCGACCGTTTATCCGGGTACTTGGTCGGGGTCTATTCTTATTTCTATCCACGCTCTCCTTGCGGAGAGCGACTTGAGGGTGATCGTTTCTTCTATTTTGCAGACAAATTTCTATCCACGCTCTCCTTGCGGAGAGCGACTCGCTAAACTTTACTATTTTGCCTGTCCTTTTTTATTTCTATCCACGCTCTCCTTGCGGAGAGCGACTCTTGACGGGAGGTTCAAGTTGTGATGACGGAAATTTCTATCCACGCTCTCCTTGCGGAGAGCGACGGAGCAATCAGCCAGTTACAATGCGCACTTGGAAATTTCTATCCACGCTCTCCTTGCGGAGAGCGACGGGCATACTTGCAATATCTCTGCGAATTGTCTTTGCAGAATTTCTATCCACGCTCTCCTTGCGGAGAGCGACGGCTTTTTCTTTTGCCCTTTTATACTCGACAACAATTTCTATCCACGCTCTCCTTGCGGAGAGCGACGGAATACTGGGTAGGCGGTTATGGTACCGCGAACAATTTCTATCCACGCTCTCCTTGCGGAGAGCGACTAAGGAGGTTACATATGGCAGATTTCGATAAAATATTTCTATCCACGCTCTCCTTGCGGAGAGCGACTATATGGGCGTTTTTGAGCCTGAGCATGATATGTGCATTTCTATCCACGCTCTCCTTGCGGAGAGCGACTCGTTGCGATCCATTACACGGATGGAGCCTTGAATTTCTATCCACGCTCTCCTTGCGGAGAGCGACAATTATTATACATTATTAGTACACCAAAATCAAATTTCTATCCACGCTCTCCTTGCGGAGAGCGACGATACTTGGCAACGTGGAAGCCGCATCACGTATGTGATTTCTATCCACGCTCTCCTTGCGGAGAGCGACATTGACAAGCGTTGTCAATTCAACGGGGACAATGGATTTCTATCCACGCTCTCCTTGCGGAGAGCGACAGGCTGATGAAGGAACGCACGATCAACTGGCACCAATTTCTATCCACGCTCTCCTTGCGGAGAGCGACGCTTGCTTGACTGGGATGCAATCGGCTACACCCCATTTCTATCCACGCTCTCCTTGCGGAGAGCGACGTCATCCCGCAGACGTCGCTTGTGGTGATTGGCACATTTCTATCCACGCTCTCCTTGCGGAGAGCGACTGAAGAGGTTGAAAAGCTTTCCCGCGTGACTGTAATTTCTATCCACGCTCTCCTTGCGGAGAGCGACATTTTTAAGCGGGTCAATAAAATTTTGTAACGTATTTCTATCCACGCTCTCCTTGCGGAGAGCGACCCGCCCGATCTGCAGATACGGGGAGCCCTTGATATTTCTATCCACGCTCTCCTTGCGGAGAGCGACCAAACACATTGTTGGCACTTCGCAGGTGTTCAACAATTTCTATCCACGCTCTCCTTGCGGAGAGCGACTTCATACAAGTTAAGAATACACCAAAAGCAAGAATTTCTATCCACGCTCTCCTTGCGGAGAGCGACGTTTTCGCTAATTTTGAAGGGTTTTACTGGTGGGTAATTTCTATCCACGCTCTCCTTGCGGAGAGCGACGGTTCCAGGCGGCAGACATATCGGCAAGGCGAATTTCTATCCACGCTCTCCTTGCGGAGAGCGACATATGGACAACAACTTTGGAAGAGGTAATACCATATTTCTATCCACGCTCTCCTTGCGGAGAGCGACGGTGTTACAGTCTTAGGCATTCAGCACAGAACCGGCATTTCTATCCACGCTCTCCTTGCGGAGAGCGACCTCCGTGTTGTGGATGGTTCGAAGTCATCCATTATTTCTATCCACGCTCTCCTTGCGGAGAGCGACGTAATGTATGCCCTCATATTCGCCGGTTCTGTGCTATTTCTATCCACGCTCTCCTTGCGGAGAGCGACGCCAACTGCCAACAACGCAACCACCAACTATGCATTTCTATCCACGCTCTCCTTGCGGAGAGCGACCTCTAATGCCGCAACCACGGCAAATGAGGCACTATTTCTATCCACGCTCTCCTTGCGGAGAGCGACGCTGGAGGTACTTTATACCGATGGCCCCACCATGCATTTCTATCCACGCTCTCCTTGCGGAGAGCGACTGTTGTCACAAATACATAGGTTCCTCGTGATGTATTTCTATCCACGCTCTCCTTGCGGAGAGCGACACCGCCAACAGAACCGACCCCTCCGCCATTCTGGATTTCTATCCACGCTCTCCTTGCGGAGAGCGACCCCACCATGCAAAGGGCCCTGGGTGTGTTTTCCATTTCTATCCACGCTCTCCTTGCGGAGAGCGACCAGCTCATTTTGCCCAGCAGATTCACAAGGTCGGCATTTCTATCCACGCTCTCCTTGCGGAGAGCGACCGTTAAAGACCCCACTGCCCGCAGCAACGCACAATTTCTATCCACGCTCTCCTTGCGGAGAGCGACAGCAAAAGTGCACAAAACAGTGGGGCACTTTTGCGCATATGGAACAAATTTTATGGGGATTTCATCTTCATGCTGACAGGCAAGGCTGTATTTTACCCTTTCTGCCCCTGTTTTTTCCATATTTTCTGGTGCGAAGGAACCGGGAATTTTATGATTGCCTTCCCCTCGCACTAAGCAAACAAGATTCCATCCTGATCAAAATCCGGGTGCAGACCCACATGCTCGACTTTGCTTTTGTAATGGTTTCCCAGTTGATAAAAGCGCAGGCTGTCCGATTCCGAATCGATCAGTTCGGTCAATTTTGCTTTGAACATCGTGTATTGCGCGGCATCCAGCAGGCACTCAAATACGGAGTTTTGCACCCGCTGGCCGTAGTCTACACAGACTTTTGCTACTTTGCGCAGCCTGCGACGACCGGCGGCTGTTTCGGTGTTGACATCATAGGTTACAAGCACCAACATAACGGCACCTCACTTCCAGAAAAACGGTGGGTACACTTCCAGGTCGCCGCGCAGAGCACGGGCCAGCAAAAGCGCCTGAACATAGGGCACCAGCCCCCAGGGCAGTTTTTCTTTCAAAAACGGATGGGTGATCTCTTCCTTCTTTTTGTTCTGCCATGCGGTCAGGAAAGCTTTGCGGCCATCATCCGTCAGCAGTACGGCACCATTTTCCTGTTTTTGCAGGTGTTTTGCCGTGATGATCTTTTGATTGATGCAGCTGATGACCAGCCGGTCTGCATAAACCGCCCGCAGTTCTTCCATCAGGTCAAGTGCCAGACTTTTGCGGCCGGGGCGCGGGCGGTGCATAAAGCCAACATAAGGGTCCAGGCCCACAGCGGTCAAGGCGGATGCACACTCCCGCGCCAGCATGCTGTAGGCAAACGAAAGCAGCGCATTCACATTGTCCAGCGGTGGACGGCGGCTGCGGCCCTCAAACACAAAATCCTGCTTTTGCTGCAGAATCAGGTCATTCAGGCAGTCAAAGTAGCGCTGGGCTGCCTCGCCTTCCAGGCCGCGCAGCTGTTCCGGATCATCGCTGGTCTGTATCAGCGGCAGCGCGGCGGCCAGCTGGGTGGAGGTGCGTTTCAGTTTTTCGACCGGGACACGCTGGGGATGATCGCGGGTTGCGCGTTCCAGCACCCAGCGTGCGTTATACACTTTACCAAGGATAAAGCTCCGGGCATAGCGACAGCTCTGGGCCGGGTCATCCGACACGCGGTACTGCGTCTGACGCAGCAGCACATTGCCGCGTTCTTCCCCCACGGTGCGGGCCTGAAATCTGCCATACGGGTCAAAAAAGCAAAGGTCAATGCCCCGCCGGGCACAAGCTCCCATCAAAGCGGGGCTGGCACCCGCGTAAGTAAAGCAGACGATGCCTTCCAGCGTATGCAGGGCATAGCGGTGGGTTTCCTGCTTATTGCGGGTAACAACAAGGTTTTCGCCATCCAATATCAGGTAAGCGTCCTCATTGATGACAAACAGGGTGTTGAGCAGCTTTCTCATGGCGCGCCCTCCTCAATATGCTCCCGCAGATACGCCGCCGGGTCTGCCTGCTGATACAGCGCCGGCAGGCAAAGCTCTTTCAGTGAGCAGGCATTGCAATGCTTGCCGGGTTTGCTTTTTGGGGTATAGCCGCGCGCAAACAGGCGGTTCATCTCATCCGCCATGGTCTGCGCGGTGCTGCGCAGTTCCGGTGTCAGGGAAACATGTTCCCGCTGCCGGGTTTCTTCATAAAAGATTTCCCCTTCCGGCACTTCGCACACCAGCATTTCTTCCAGCGCCATGGCCTGTGCGCAGAGCTGCAAACGGTCGGCATCGTTTACCTTGCTGCGGCCATGCTTATATTCCACGGGCATGGGCTGCCACAGGCCGCGGCGGCCCTGCAATGACACGCCGTTTGGATCCTTGTGAAACTCTACCACATCGCAGTCGCCGGTCAGTTTTAAGCGGTGGCTGACAACCCTCATACCGCGGGCGATCAGCAAATCGCCGCGTTTTTCCGTCAGGGTAACATCATGGCAGCGGGTATGCTGCAGGCGGCCTTCGGCGGTGCGTTGGTTTTCGGACCATTGTTGTTCCAGGTGTATGAGCGCCCACTGACGGCGGCAAAAGCTGAAATGCTGGATACCGGACATCAGCAGGTAATCATCTGGGGAAACCATTACGACAACCTCTCACACGTTACCCCTGCCGGAAGATTTTCATCCACGGTCACCACATAGTCATGGTAGCTGCGTGGGAAAGTGATTTTCTCTGCGTGTGTGACATGAACTGCGTCAAAAAGTTTATAAGACGGCGCATTGCCCAGTTCCGAATCATGCTTGAACACGATCAGTTCCCGAACTGCCATTTTGCCGCGGGCTGCGCTGTGGTCATTTTCAAACATATTCAGAATTGCCTGCCACAGCAGCTGCAGGTCATCCTCTGAGAATCCTGTAGTTTTGCGGGCAAGGTTGGCCGAAACATAACCCTCTGCACGGTACAAACCATACGGTATCACATACTTGCGGCCCATCTCAGTGCCTTTTCGCTCTGCATCCGCTTCGGTCGTAATGGCAATACGGGTAATGGTCACTTCCTGCGGGAGGACAGGATCCACCGAGCGTGCAAAGCTCAACTGAACCGGGCCACGCACCTGCCCACAGTTCAGTGCGCCTTTTACAAAGGTTGTCATAACGGCGCCAAAGGTACGGATATCATAAAAGTTCTGGCACATAAAGTCCCGGATTTTACGGTCCAACTCCGGATCATCTTTCTTGGCGACTTTCAGGGCATCCTTGGCATCAGCATCAATGCCCAAGTATTCGAGTGCTTTTTTATCGCTGCGGTTCAGGGGAACCTGATCTTTAATGTAAATCTGGTATCCTGCTTCATCTTCTTTGGCTACTTCGACATAGTTGCGAATCTTACGCTTCAAGCAGACATCTGTAACAATGCCATATCCCGTTTCCGGGTCGACACGCGGCATGTTGCCTGCATCCGGGTCGCCGTTCGGATTTCCGTTTTCAACGTCAAACAGAATTACAAAATCATACCGGTTTTTGATTGCCTGTGCCATTGTTATTCCTCCACTTTCTTTGTATAGCGTTCCTGTGTTTGATGATAATAGCCGAGAATAAAAGAGCCCTGTTCCGGCAGAGTCAGCCGTGCGGGAAAGCTTCCTTCCAGTTTTCCGCCCGCCAGCGCAGCGATCTGCTTATCGTAATAAATCTTTTGTGGCTTGCTCATTTTTTGCATATGCTTTTGCGCCAGCATCAGAATTGTTGGGAACACAGTGGCCGGCGTGGAAGCCGCTGCATTAAAATACCTGTCCTTGATGGTTGTATTGATATCCGGGTTTACCGCCATCTGGATTGCTTCCAGCACAGCAAAAAGCTGACCCATAACATACGGTTGATAATTTGTTTCCTTGTTATTTCCCACAGTTAATACCTCCTTTGGGCAACGGGGATCTTCATTACGCAGGTAGTATGCTTTTATAATAGCGGCACGGCCGCGTGTTACTTTTTGCTCTGCGCGGATACGCATCATAACGCCATCCAGCAGGGTTGCCGGGTACCTTGTATTATTCAGGATTGCACGCAAGACATCGCCTGCCAGCTGCGGTGCTGCCGATGGGCTGCGGGAATTGGTGTTGACAGTTTCCTGCAGCAGCCAATACACCCCCAGCCGCGGGAATTTATCATAAGCGGGGCGCACAATCTCTAAGCGGTCATAATGCTTCTGCACATTATCAAGCAGCGTTTGAAATGTATCCTGCCAGAAAAAGCGAACCGAGAGGCGCGCCGCATTAGGGGCCAAGCCAAGCACATAAAAGTGATTTTTTGGGTCAAGTGTCACGTTCTGCCACTCTACACTCTGTCCATGGACCAGCTTGTCCACTGCATTTCGCACATCGCTTTCGCTGACAGGCGCATCCATGGCAAACAATGCATCCATTGCTACCTGCTGGTAGGCGGTCTCACCACCTGCTGCCCAGCAGACAATGGTGGTATCGCCCACGCGCTGAACATGTTCCCTGTCTGCCAGCAGATAGTTTAATGCCTGTGCATAGGCAAAGGCCGCATAACTGCCAACCGGCGCATTGCCCCCCTGTTCATGTCCGTATGAGCAAAAAGCGTCCGCATTAAAAGAAACAATCGATGCGCCGGAAGACTGTGCCCCGGTCACGCCTTTAATCGCCGGGTGCAGGCGGGCAAGCGGTGCCTTTTGCCCTGTAACCAGGCATCGGATTTCCGGTGCATCCGTGTTCTTATCACACTGCCGCTGCCAGGCTTCCTGTATTTCCGGATCGTCCTGAACATAGTTTTCCCGAATCAGAAATACCAGATTGCCACCCTTGTAAAGTTCCTTGAGACTTTGTTCCAGCGCTGGATTCTGCTCCGCCGCCTTGGGGTCCCAATTTATAAAAAAGTTCCGCACTGCCTGTGCCGCCTGACCAGGAACATTTTGTAAAATGGCAAGATGCAGCTCCTTTGCAGCGGCAAAGCACTGCATTGCACGCTCCGGTTTGCCTTTTCCGTCAATGCCGAGCATGTAAGCACTGTTATCACACAAAAAATTGGCTGCCACACCACTAGAGCGTTTAACCTGTTCCGGAACTTGCAGCTGATATGGAGCAAGCACTGTTTTTTTACCGCGCTTTTCCTCTTGCTGCAAGGGGTGCAATGCCATCAGTTGGCCGTTTTCATCCAGTTCCAAAGCCCAACTGACTTTTGCGCTTGTCCAACCGGGGCGCGTGATTTTGCCATTGGCCAGCAAATCTTCATAGTATTGTACCAAAGCCTGTAAAATCATCGGTACACCTCGCAGTCTGCCACATTCAACACACCATATTCCAATTTTGCATGGAAATACATCGGGGTTATGTTCTGCGGGTCAGTGTAGTCAAAGTCATATAGCATGAATCCCAAATCCCGTGTTTCCTCAATGGTCGGGATTGGCCCGCCGGGCCATGCGCGGAATGCGGCAGGAAATTCACGGCACCCAAAATAAGGGGTATGAAAACACTGGCCCCTGGACATGCGCCGGGTAACAATATCCTGGAACTTTCCCGGATTGTCGCTCGGTGCCGCACGGTCAGTCATCTCAAATTCTGCTTCAATCACATAATGAACGTCCTGCAACACCATGGCTGCACGCTGAACGATCTGCTGGGGCGTGGCAAGGTAAAGCTCTTTCCCTGTTCCCTGCATCGCGCTGCGTACATCGGAACAAAGAATTTTGCTTTTTACTTCGTTCCGACGGATGTTGGTAAAGCGGATTGGGTTCATGACATAGATTTTCCGGATTTTCCACCGTAAGCCGGGGTGGTAATAGATTGCTTCTACTATGCCGCGTGCCGCGGAAGGGGTGAGGACTTCATATGAAACCCTTTCGACTTTTAGCTCAGGCCTCGAGAGCAAAGCATAATTCCCCCATACTTCCAGCTGGATCATCTGCATCAACTCCTTTGCATTTCTATTTTCAGTTGTTTTTAATTTATATTTTGCCATAGTTTCAATATACGCTACTTGGCACCAAATGTCAATCCTTTTATCATGTATACTTTTTGTTTGCTTTTCATTCGGTTTTCTTTTATAATAAGTTGTGTCGGCAGCTTATGCCGTGGATAGAAATAGTTGATTTTACTTTATCGCACAAGAACGGCAGGGCAGGCTCCCTGCCGCTTTTGCTTTATGCAAACCAGGCTGCTCCCGTTTCAGCTTCCATAGCAAGGCCCGTGTTGTTATCGTAAAGGCTTCCGTCCGTTAATTCCCATATGCCTTCACTGATTTGGCAAACCGCCCCGGCATTCTCCAGCGTTTTCAGATGATCCGGGTAAACCGGAACACCATATTGCCCCAGTTGACGGAACAAAGTTTTGCTTACCTCTCCTGCACGCAATCGTGCAAGCAAATGTTCCCCTTTCCCTTGGGGAATGTATACGGTCACGGCAGGTGTTTCAATTAAGCGGAACCTCTCTGCCGCTGTTGCAAAGGGGAAAATGCGCCCTTCCATATCCTGCTCGAATCCTTGCAGAATTTGCTGTTCATCCAGTCTTTTATCTCCTTTTAAGGTACGGTAAAACAGAAAGTATGTTTCGATTGCTTCCAGAGATGCCAGATCTGCATATTTTTTCAGAACGCTTTGCGTTGCGGATACATTCTGTTCCAGCATGCGCGGTACATGCTGTCCTTCCAATGTGAAAATCTGTACCAAGCTCTGCTCCGCCGGGCGTCTTCCCTCTCGATTGCAGCGCCCCGCCGCCTGCAAAATGGAATCCAAACCTGCTTCCTCGCGGTACACAGCCGGGAAATCCACATCAACACCCGCTTCGATCAAAGAAGTTGATATCACACGGCAGGGCAGCCCATCTTTTAAGCGTTCCCGGATTTCCTGCAATAACTGTTTGCGATGGGCTGGGTATAGCAATGTTGTCAGGCAGTAGCTGCCCTCTTTGGACAGGTTATTGTATAATTCCTGTGCTGTTTTTCTCCGGTTTACAATACACAGCACTTGTTCCTGCGCTGCCAGTTCTGCGCCAAGCTGGCTTTGTTCCAACTCTCCGCGCATTTTTAGCGTTGTACGCCGGAATGCCTGATATTGCTCTTTGGGATGTGGGCAAAGTTCCGTCATCTGCAGCCCAGGCGCCAGTTCATCAAACAAGGGCTGCAAAGCTGGTTGTGTGGCCGTGCAAAGCACCGCTGCTGCGCGGTAATGCTGTACCAGCTGCGCGATTGCCGCAACGCAGGGGCGCAAATAAGGAACCGGCAGGTTTTGTGCTTCGTCAAAAATGACCACGCTATTTGCAATGTTATGTAATTTACGGCATTGTGACGCATGGTTGCCGTAAAGTGATTCAAAGAATTGCACGGATGTGGTAACCACCACCGGAGCATCCCAGTTTTCCGCCGCCAATGCTTTGCGGTAGGCTGCCGGCTCATCATCTTCCTTGGCAGAGTAGTCCACCCCTGAATGGTGTTCCAAAACATTTTCTGCTCCTAATATTTCCGAAAACACATCCGCGGTCTGGTCAATAATGGATGTATAAGGGATCACATAAATAACCCGGTCCATATGGTTCTTTACAGCTAGCGAAAGCGCAAATGCCAATGACGCTACCGTTTTTCCCCCGCCTGTAGGAACGGTCAGGGAATAAAGGCCGCGCCGCCCTGTTTGCCCTGCCGTTGTACAGGCACTCAAAATTGAACTGCGGCGCTGATTCAAGGTTCCCTGGGGATGGCTCCATTTTGCGGTATATTGGTTCAACCTTTTCAGCAGTTCATCCATTGTCTGGCCTTGTCCGCGCGGTTTAGGGCTGCTCATAAAGTTTTCCGTATCCAGATAGTCCGCATCGACCAGGCAGGAATACAACATCCGGGTATAAAATGCCTGTGTAAAGCGATTTTCCTTCATCATTTCCGGCTGGGGCGGTATGGACGGCAGTTTAATCTCATTCGTCCATTGGGTATAGGGTTCAACGCTCTTTTTCAATCGCCCAAACATTGTCGCATCCTGCGCGGTATCGCTTCGGCCTCCTCCATCCGGCAGGCCGCTATGGTGTCCCGCAATAGCAAAAGCCAGTGGGATTTGACCATATCGGGCAGCCACCTGTGCACCAGCCGTTGAGTGATCCACTTTCTCTCCACCTTGCAGGCGCTTTTGAAACTTTGTACTATATTTACCAATATCATGCAGTAATCCAAGCCAAGTTCCCTGTTGCTGGGCATCAAAGGCTGCTGCAAATTGCCCACATAGGACTGCCGTTCCCTGCAAATGGTCCGCTACCGTTTGGACGCGGGTTCCGTCTTCACTGATATGAGCCAGCATCTTTTTCTCCTGGTGCATAATCAAACTCCCTTCTGTTTTGCTTTTCTTTATTATAGCAGATCACTCATCCCATAATTCGGACTTTCACTCCAGTTCTCCAATCTTTGTCATACTATCCAAATTTATCCATGTAGAATTGTTAGCTATTCCCATTAGCAGATATTTTTGATAAAATAAGATATTATAGGGTTTATGAATTCACTTTCGTATATTACTTCTTCATCTTACCGAAAAATTATTTACGTAAGGAGTGAAAAGCCATGAAAAGGAAGTTATTCTCATTTTCCGCCAGTGTTATCACCGCAATAATGCTTACCGCTTGTGCTGCAGCGCCAGAAAACAAACCTGTTTCCTCCGCTGCTCTTTCCCCGACCAGTGAAGCTGTTGCCACAGCTATACCATCCACTAGCAATGCCAACTGGAAGTTACCGCCGCAATATGATTTTGACGAGATGATTCCTCTCTTCTCCCGCGAAACCCACACTGCCGGTTACGCCGCTGCCCGAAATCTGTACGCTGTGCGCAAGGGCGAACGCTGGAGCCTGTTTAATGCTGCCAACTGTAATGCTTTTCTGGAAGATTTGTCAGAAAGCATCCCGTACCTGTATGGTGAGCAGGAGCTCTCCATTGGGGTAGATGATACATACGATTACCAGAAGCTGAATGCCCTGGAAGAACAGATTAACCAGGAGCTGGTTGCCCAACAAATGCCTTTTACAACCATGCTGGGCGGGCACGGCGGGTATGGCATCCAGTGGATTTTAGGTGACAGCCAGATTTACCGTTCTGCTATTGGTGTCTATACATTTAGTGGCACGCCCATCGAACAGGTGTATGCTCCTGATTTGGTTGGCATCCAGCAAGGCATTTGGGATGATGAATATGCCGGTTATCTTGTTGACAATTCTGCACCTTTTGCCGTTGCGGATAAAAACGGTACAATTTTAACCGATTTCGACTACCAGGATGCCTGCATGGCCGGTGAATCTTTAATCGCGGTAAAGGATGCAGCCGGTAACTGGGGATATTGTGACCAAAGCGGTGCTTTAGTAATCCCCTGCATTTATCAGCCGCAGATGAGTTTGTCCATCATGAACGAAACTGTTGAATATCCTTACGCAGACTTATCTGGCATGGTAGTTGTGAAAAATCAATCCGGACAAAAGCTAGTTCTGGATGTTTACGGCAATGAGATAATTTCCGCTGGGCAATATGAAGATTTAGCCCCCGCGCGCGATGGCTGCGTATGGACAAAACAGAATGGCTTTTGGGGCTTGCTGCAAGTACAGGATTATACCGAAAACAATGCCGACATTATTCTGCCGGATGGATGCATTGCACCAGATGTAACGCTTAGCCGAATTGATAGCCTTTGTACCTACACCACTGCTGATCATGGGCTGGTTATGCGTAAAGGTCCCGGTACAAATTATGAAAAAATGGATAATATCCCCTACGGTATCATCGTATGGGAATGCGGCTATAGCAGCAATGTGCCTGACTGGGTTGTTGTATATTACAGCGGGATTTATGGTTGGGTCAGTGATGAATACTTGGCTACCACTATTTATTCCAGCAGTAAATAATAAATAAAAAAGCAGGTGTTCATGTAGAAACGATATCGTCCTCCACGTGAATACCTGCTTTTTATAGCTTCTTTTATTATATCTGTTCTGTGCCGCTATTTGTCTCTGTATGAAATAAATAGCCGCTATATGCATTTAAATGAAGTGTTCTGTTTGTTTGCTTTTTTACCTAAAAGAATCGCATAGGAGGCTCTCTTAACTAAAGAGCCGACCTCTCACACCGCCGTGCGTACCGACCGGTACACGACGGTTCAACCGCATAAGTGCAAGGACTCATAGTAGCGCCTGAGGATACTAAAATATCCTGCTTCTGCGAGTCTTTCGTTTGCAATGGAACCTTTTAATACAGGACTACCGGCGATACGCCAATAACCCAGTCTGGAATTGCCCCACTGGTACTATTCCAAAATTCTTCGTTTGAGTTTCATTACTCATCGACATAATCTTTATCGAACCACTCGCCTAGCGAGTGGTTTTAGACATACAAAAAAGCACCTTAGCTTACGCTATGGTGCTCTTCCTGGTGACCCGTGCGGGAATCGAACCCACGTTAACGGCGTGAGAGGCCGCTGTCTTAACCGCTTGACCAACGGGCCATAATAAAAAAGAGAAGCCGGCATCTACCTATTTTCACAGGCCGTTTCCAGCCAACTATCTTCGGCACAAGTGAGCTTAACTTCTGTGTTCGGAATGGGAACAGGTGGTTCCTCACCGTCATCGACACCGGCCATTCCTGACCTTCGTCAGCTTCTCTTTTTCTGAAGGCATATACCTTCAAAACTGAATATCGAACTGCTTTCAGCAAATGAAGTATCAATCGAAAATGGGGTCAAGCCCTCGACCTATTAGTACACCCTTGCTCAATGACTCACGCCACTTACACATTGTGCCTATCAACCTTGTAGTCTTCAAGGGGTCTTACCTGATTATCTCAGTGGGATAT
>OGZI01001484.1_pt1 | contig 23262 bp, 17 predicted proteins | sample 1576711 | NCBI WGS metagenome assembly OGZI01 (sample SAMEA3541482, study PRJEB24748) | human gut metagenome | biome: human gut; feature: human-associated habitat; material: faeces | place: China | collected 2012
CAAGGGAGAGAGGAGGAGCCGGGGATGTCCGCTACCGCCGTGGAGCATGGCTACAGGCAGGGTCCCTGCAGATAGAGCTCCACCGGTTCGCGCACATTGAGGGTCTCGACCTTGGTCATCCTGCCGGAGGCAATGTCGCAGATATGGCGGATGAGCTTTTCCCCGGTCTCCTCGATGCTGGCTTTTTCCGAGATGACGACGCCGGAGTTGAAATCGATCTCCAGCTTGCCGTGGTCATAGGCGCGGGGGTTGCCCGTGGCGAAAAGGATGGGGGCCACGACGCCGGTATCGGCCACCGGCATCATGCACTTGTCGGGCATGGCGCCGCCGCCGAACTGGAAGATGTTGAGCACGGCCCCTGCGGAGGAGAAGCCCGCGAACAGGGCGGACGAGGACATCCAGGAGTCCATGTAGTTCAGGCCCGGGGCAGAGGGGCTTTCACCGTAGCGCACGCACTGCATGATGGGCTTGGTGCCTGCCTTGGCGATGGCACCAAGGGACTTCTCTTCCAGAGTGGTCAGGCCGGCTTCGATATTGGCGGGGATGGGATTGATGCTGCGGATGTCCTGGCCGGTGGCCTTGGCTTCTTCCTCGACCTTGCGCACGCAGGAAAGGAAGACATCGCGCTGTCCGGCATCGGCAAAACGGCGGGCGACGATCTCTTCGGCGCCGATGACTTCGGTGGTTTCCGAGAAAATGGCCGTACCGCCGGCATCGCACAGGCGGTCGAAGACATAGCCGATGACGGGGTTGCCGGCCATGCCCGACGTAGCGTCGGAATAGCCGCATTTGACCGCGATGCACAGTTTGCCCCAGTCCACTTCCTCGCGGCGCTGGGCACTGCACAGTTCGGCCAGATGGCGGGCTTTCTGGATGCCGAGGCCGATGCAGGCGGCATGGCCGCCGTCACGGCTGATGAAAAGGGTCTCCACGGGCTTGCCGGAGGCCATGATGTTTTCCACGATGTTTTCGTAGGTGAATTCGGCATAGCCGCCATCAGGCTTGTTGCCCACCAGGAGCACGCCGCCCACGTTGGGGTTTTTGGCCAGGCCGGTGATGACCCGGGCCATGGTCTCACGGTCATCACGGCTGCGCCCGTTTTCGTTGGGGCCCACATACAGGCGCGTGCCGCGCACGGAGCTGGCGATCATATAGGCCAGTGTCGCGACGTTGCGGGTGATGCCCACCACAAGGACATGGTTGCGGATGCCCACTTTGCCGTTTTCGCGTACGAATCCCCAGAATTTCATGCTAGTCCCCCTTCTTGTCGCCGCGGCCGCGGGTACCTTCGACATTGTGGATATGGACGGACTGTCCAGGTTCGATATCTTGTGATGCGACACCGATGACGCAGCCGTATTTGATGATCTGCTCTCCTTTCTGGATTTTTTTGATGGCGACCTTGAAACCGAACTTTATATTGTCGATAGCGGTGAGGGTATATGAGTCCTTTCCTACCGAGAAAGCGAACTGCTCGCCGGCCGGTATGTCGTCGAGTGCGTTGGCAACGTTGTCATTGCTGTTGACTACAAGAGCATGGTTCATGAGTTCCTCCTTGCGTCGGGTATTTGTTGCCCTTTCTATAGCAAAGTCCGTGCCAATATTTAACCAGTTTATTTTGTTGATGAAAAAATTTTTTTATGAAAAAATACCCCCAAGATATTTCATTTTAAAACTATTTTGTTCAATATGAACCACAAAGAATCCCGTCCCTGGAGGCATCATGAAACCCATCGCTGTGATCGCTCCTTACCCGGAGCTGGGCGCCATGTTCGAGCGGATGAAGTCTTTGCACGATATAGATTTTGATATCTATAATGCGTTATGCGATGAGGCGATCCCTCTGACGCAAAAACTGATCGATGAAGGATGCAAGATCATCATCAGCCGTGGTGAAACGGCAACAATGATCAAAAATCAGCTCAATCTGAGGGATTCTTACATCCTTGAGATCCCCATCACAGATTGTGACCGTCTCTCCATGCTGACAAAAGCCCTCGAATACGGGAACAGGATCGCCGTGGTCGGCTTTGGTGCGACCATGAACACCTCAAAGTTCATCAGCGGCATCATCAGCAAGGACGTATTCATCAAATTCTACAGGATAACAAGCGCTTCCGAGGTGGAGAACATCTGCAAGACCATCACGGACGACGGCTTCAGGATCATCGCCGGCACACCGCGAGCCACAGCCCATGCCGCCCGTTTCGGTGCCATAGGCATCCCCTTGCTCACGGAGTTTTCGACTGTGGAATCGGTATTTTCCGATGCCATCAAACTGATGGAGATATTCGATACCAAAGAGATCGTCCAGAAAGCACCGGAAGAGATATATAAGGTAAACTCTATTGTATTTGACTTTAATAACAATATCATATCAGACACGATAAAGATAGACAGCGCATCGAAGAAAAAAATCATCGCAAATGCCCGTCTTGTGAAAAAAGGGATGAATTCCTACGGGACGATACGCACAGCTTCAGGAAAGCTCCACTATATCATCAATTATGTGGGGAATACGGAAAAGAATGTGGCTTCGTGCTGCTATGTGTCCGAAGACAACCGGGCGCCTTCGGTCGCCAGGTTGAACACGTTCACCTTCGACGGCTTCGTCACCAATTCACCGCGTCTGAAAGAGACCATCGCCTATATGAAAGGCGTGGCGGCGAGCAATTCCACGCTCATCATCTATGGGGACACCGGCACGGGAAAAAGCGTCCTTGCGGCGGCCATCCATGATGCCAGTCCGCGCCGGGACAAGCCCTTCATCAGCTTCAACTGTGCCACCATCCCGGAGACGCTGATCGAGAGCGAACTGTTCGGCTATTATGGCGGTGCGTTCACCGGGGCGAACAAAAAAGGCAAGAAAGGGTATTTCGAGCTCGCGCACGGGGGGACCATCTTTCTGGACGAGGTCAACGAGCTTTCCCAGTCGGCACAGACCAAGATCCTCAAATTCCTGGAGGACAGGACCTTCATCCCCATCGGCTCCGAGGAATCGGTGAGCGTGGACGTGCGCGTCATCTGCGCCACCAATGGCCGTTTGCGGCAACTCATGGAGCAGGGGGCCTTCCGCAAGGACCTGTATTACAGGCTCAGCGTGTTCGAGTTCATCATCCCGCCGCTGCGGGAGCGCCCGGAGGATATCGCCCCCATCGCCTCGAAATTCGTGGCGGAATTCAACAGGGTGCACCAGCACAACTTCCGGCTGACGCTCGCCCTGATCCGTCGATTGCGGGATCATGACTATCCCGGCAACGTGCGGCAGCTGCGCAACGTCATCGAGCGGCTCGTGGTCATCTCCAAGCTGGGCATGCCGCTCGATTTCGCCTTCCGGGTCCCGGACCAGCAGGCCAGGCCGCCCCAGCAGGAGGCGAAGGACATGCCCATGGAACTGCGGCTGGTGGAACGGCAGCATATCGCGCGGGTTCTGGAACTGGCCGGGCACAACAAGGACAAGGCCGCACGGATGCTCGGCATCTCCAAGTCCACGCTCTGGCGCAAATGTCACGAGATGCAGCTTGGGCAGGAAAATCCGGCCTGATGGCCGGAAACGGGACTAGCGAAGCTGGGAACGTTCTCCCGGCAGGCACAGGGGCTGTACGGGGGATGTCCTGCCGTCCGGCAGCGCCCCACCGGACGGTCGGCAGGGGCCGCTGCATGATTGCCCCGGCAGAAAGATCCCCTCTGTGACGGATCAGGAGAGGCCGGACAGGGCATGGGGATCCGCGATCCCGTTTGCTCAGCTCTCCAGGCCTTTCAGCTTTTCGTGCAGCAGGGCCGCCCTGGAAGCCCCGATGCCGGGCAGGCGGCGCAGGTCGTCAACACCGGCGGCCCGCATGGCCTCCAGGCTGCCGAAGGTCTCCCAGAGCAGACGCGCCGTGGCCGGCCCGATGCCGGGCAGACGCATGAGTTCGCCGGAAAGGGCGGCCTGACCGCGTGCCTTGCGGTGGCGGCCGATGGCGAAACGGTGGGTGGCGTCGCGCACGTTCTGCAAAAAGAGCAGTTCCGCGCAGCCTTCGCGCAGGGGCAGGGGATTGCTGCGGCCGGGCAGGAAGATGCGGTCGGCCACGTTGCCCGCGCGCCGGTCGGCATGGCCTGCCTCGTCCCGGGCCTTGGCGATGGCCGCCAGCGGGAAGAAGTCCGGTTTGCCCGCGTCGTTCAGGGCGCGTTCCACCACGGCCAGCTGGCCGCGTCCCCCGTCGATGAGCATCAGGTCGGGCCAGGGCGGGCCGCTTTCCAGACGCCGGGCCACCCAGTCATAGAGCGTACCGTAATCGTCGCCGCCGTCGGGCATGGCATAGGCCCGGTACTGGTCGGGGCTGGGGCGGCCGTCCTCATAGACCACCATGCCCACGCGGGTCTGGCGGCCGCCGGTATGGGACACGTCCACGCATTCGATGCGCCGGGGCACGTCCGGCAGATGCAGGGCCCGCGCCAGCCGTTCCAGCAGGGGCGTTTCTTCCAGCTTTTCGCGCCGCCGAGCCTCTTCGCGGGCATTGGACTGGGCCACGTCCACCAGACGGTTGTCGGCCGGGTTCTGCGGCGCCACCAGCCGCACCGGGCCGCCGCGCCGTTCGGAAAGGGCCTGTTCCAGCAGGCTGCGTTCGTCGGGGGCCTCGTCCGTGCCGCCGTCCTCTCCGTTGGCGTCCTGCACGGCTGCGGGCAGCCAGGGCAGCAGGATGCGCGGCGGCGGGGTGAGCTGTTCGTAATACTGGCCTACGAAGGAGAAGAGCAGCTCCGGTGCGTCGTCGAAGGTCAAGCCCGGCCAGTAGAAGGCCCGGCCGTCGGTCATGGCGCCGCCGCGTACGAAGACCAGCCCCAGGGCCAGGCCCCGTTCCGCCTGGAACAGTCCCAGCACGTCCATGTCGCCGCCGCCGGGCAGGACCGTGGCCTGTCGCTCCACGGTCTTTTCCACGGCGCGGATCTGGTCGCGCAGCACAGCGGCCTGTTCGAATTCCAGCGCTTCCGCAGCGGCTTCCATGCGGCCGTGCAATTCCTTGAGCAGGGGATCGGCCTTGCCCTGCAAAAGGTCGCAGACGCGGCGCACGCCTTCGAAATAGTCCTCGGCCGTGACCAGTCCCATGCAGGGGGCCGGGCACTGGCCCATATGATGGTAGAGGCAGGGGCGCACGCGGTTCTTCATGGCCCGGTCGGAGCAGCGGCGCAGGGGGAAGGCCCGGTGCAGCAGCTTCCAGGTCTCGCGGGCGGCCAGTGAGGAGGTGAAGGGGCCAAAATAGCGGGCCCCGTCCCGCCGGGCCTTGCGCACCACCTCCAGACGGGGGAAGGGGTGCTTGATGTTCACGCGGAAGAGCACGTACTGCTTGTCGTCACGCAGCACGATATTGTAATGCGGCCGGTATTTTTTGATGAGGCTGGCTTCCAGCAGCAGGGCTTCTTTTTCCGTGGTGGTGGTCAGGAATTCGATGCTCTGTGCGTGGGCCAGCATGGCCTTGGTCTTGGCGGGCAGGCCTTCGGGGCGAAAATAGGAGAGCACGCGGCGGCGCAGGATGCGCGCCTTGCCCACATAGATGACCTGGCCTTTGCCGTCCCGGTACAGATAGACACCGGGCGAGAGCGGGATGGAAGAAGGATCGGGTTTCTGCATGGCCCCATGCTACAGGCGGGCGCGGGGCAGGGCAAGCCATGGCAGGATGGGGGAGCAGGGGGGCATCCCCCGCTCCCCATAAAGATACTGCCTACGGACAGCTGATGACGCCCTCGGACCACAGGCAGCCGCCGCAGGTGGGGGCATCGTTGCCGAAGCAGTCGGTAAGGCCCTGTTCCCAGTTTTCGCACAGGCTGCAGCGGTAGCAGGGCGAGAATTCGAAATTGCGCACCCGGCGGCGGAAGTCGATATAGTCCGGGGCGTTCCATATCTCGTCCAGCCCCTGTTCCGCCAGATCGCCGAAAAAGTGGCTGCGGGTCTCGCGCTGTTTCTGGCGCCAGTAAAGGATGGCGTTGCGCAGCAGGGACATGCAGGGGCTGACATGGCCGTCGAATTTGACGAAGGCCATGCCCTCGTCGATGAAGCGGCAGTGCCGGGCCGCCCGGCTGACGCGCTGGCCGGACAGGTAGACGCTGCACATGGACGTGGAGAGCAGGCTGCGCAGGCCTTCCTGGGCCGCCGGATCCTGCCAGTCCATGAGCGGCAGGTGGATGCGCGGCGAGCTCTCCATGGGCGCGGGGTCGCCCAGGCCCCAGTCCACCACGTTGTTGTAGAGCACTTCCGATGCCATATGCTCGTCCGTGGGGATGACGTTGGAGATGTTGACCTCGTTCACCTTGTAATAGGTGGAGAAATAGGGCAGCAGGGCCAGCTCGTGGGCATTGCTCTTCATGACCACGAAAGCCACGCCCAGACGTACGGTCCTGTCCAGGCGGGCGCGCTGGCGGTTGAACTCCACGATATGTTCCTTGACCAGCGCCAGCTGGCTGTTGCGGCGGATCTGGGCGTAGCGGCCGTCGTCCAGGGCGTCGATGGACAGCCAGAGCATGTCCAGACCGGCATCCAGCAGCTCGGCCGTGCGCCGGGCATCCAGCAGGGTCCCGTTGCTCAGCAGTTCCACGCGCTTGCCCAGCGAGGAGGCCGTGCGCACCATCTCCACGATGTCCGGGTGGGCCAGGGGCTCGCCCATGCCGCCGAAAAAGACGGTCTCCACGCTGTCGGGCATGGTCGTCATGGCCTTGTGGAAGGTCTCCGGCCGCATGTCGCCGATGACCTCGTTCTTCCAGCTGTTGCGGAAACACATCTTACAGCGCAGGTTGCAGCGCGCTGTGGGTTCTATGTAGAGCTTTTTCAGACAGTCATCGGACGGCATGGACTTCTCCTGCTGTGCGCGGGCCGGGAAGGCGGGCGCCGGTTGGGCGACGGTCTTTCCGACATAGCACAGTCCGGGCAAAAGGTCGATGCGGCGTGCTCCGGGACAGGGATGTTGTTCCTTTTGGCACATGCGGCGGGCAGGGAGAGGGCAGATGGCATGGGCAGGCCTTCTTGCATGAGGACACCGGCCTGCGGAGGCGCAGCGATCGCGTCACGAGCGTATCCTTGGGGAACAAGGGCCGTTGCTCCTTTCGGCAGGGGAGATATCCCGCCTCCTTTGTCCGCATGGTGGATGCCTGCGGAGCGCAGGCGCGGCATCCGCCGGTCATTGGTGCCTTGCCATGGGGCAGACCGGCGAGGGAGGAGGGGGGCATCATCCCGCCGGGATGGCAGGAGAATGCCCATTTGTGTCTTGCCGCCGGAGGCAAAGCCCTGTATGAGCCATGACGGCGGCAGGGGCACGGCTCCATGCCGGGGCGAAAAAGGAGGATGCCATGCCCGATGCACTTGATATCTTTGTTTTTGTCTGCTGGTTCGCCGGTGGTTTCGTTTCCGGTGTCAGCGGCATCGGCGGTACCATGTTCGCCTTCCCCTTCCTGGCGCTGGCCATCCCCATGCATGCCCTCATCCCGTTGAGCTGCCTGGTCTGCTTTTTCAAGGATGCCTGCATGATCGCCATGCATGTGCGCTTTTGCCGTTTCGATGCCATGCCCTGGCTGCTGCTGGGCGCGGTGCCCGGCTCCTTTGCGGGCGTCTATCTGTTGCAGGTCTGCTCCGGTGCCGTGCTGCAAGGCATCGTGGGAATCCTGCTGCTGTTCTTCGTGTACTGGCAGCTCTATGTGCATGGCGGGCGCGGCGGCGGGGCCCGCTTGCAGCCGGTGGGCGTGGCCTGCGGCTTCGGTGCCGGTCTGCTGGGCACGGGCATCGCCCTGGACGGGCCGCCCATGGCCGCCTTTGGCCTGGCCGTGGGCTGGGAACCGCGCGTCTTTCTGGGCACGGTGAGCGTCTTCTTCATGCTGCGCGGCATCATTACCCTGGTGGCACGGCTTCTTCACGCCCGAGGTATTGGGCATGGCCATGTACGGGACGCCCGGCGTGATGCTGGGCAGCCTGGCGGCCTTCCCTGTGGTCAAGCGCATCAACGTGCTTTTGTTCCGCCATGTCCTGCTGGGCATCATCGCCATCTGCGGCGTTGTCTGCCTGGTGCGCTCCATCTGGTAGGCGGCTGGACAGCGGGAAAGGCAGTCGGGGATCGGGCAGCCGCGGCGGATGTTTTTTGTTCCTTGCAAAAAAAAATTGCAGATTCCAAAATTTTTGCTTGACCTCCGACAGCATTTCCCATACATAGAACGAGTTCGATGCGTCCCCATCGTCTAGCCGGCCCAGGACAACGGCCTTTCACGCCGTCAACGGCGGTTCAAATCCGCCTGGGGACGCCAAAAATTTCAATAGGCTACAGCAGCTCAGTTTTGGGGTTACAAAAATTGGGTTACAATTTTTCCTCAGGAGACCTTCTCTTGAGGAATTTTTGTTTTAAGCAGGTTTTCCACTACCTGCCCGATGCCGCTGCCTCCCAGAGCCGAAAGAATTTCGCTCTGGTCCGTGTACAGACCCGCGCTCTTCGTATAGCGGTCCGTGGTGGTCGCCCGATAATGTCCCATGAGAACCTGGGCGGCATTCAGACCTGAACTTACGAACGTGATGGCTGCACTCTTATGCCGGATGGCATGAAAACCGAAGGGCTTCACATGGGCTTTCCGGCAGAGACGCTCCATGAAGTGAATGCGCTGGGTGAACGGCTGCCCCAGAAACGTGTCGTTCTGAAGCTGCATGAACACATTGTCCACCTTGCATGGGCGGGCATCCCGCCACCACTTGAGCGCCTTGACCAGTTCCGGGTGCATTCGGAGCCAGCGTACCCGTTCCATTCCATTCCCAGCCTTGTTGTCGGTCAGCCTGATTTTTTCCTTCTGAAGGTCCACATCGCTCCAGGTCAGCCGGAAGATTTCACTCCTGCGTCCTCCCGTGAAGTACAGGGTCAGCAGCATGACCAGGTCCTGCCCTTCTGCCTGCTGGAACACCTTGATGACATCACTTTCCGGTGGAACGTAGCGCTCGCCGTGCTTTACGGGAAATGGCTTCACCTTCAGAAATGGTGGTGCCACCTGTGGGAATCCCTCAAAGAAGTCGGAACCCCAGTTCCATGCAGCCAGCAGATTCTTGCGGTACTTGTTGGCAACGTTCGCCCCGCGCTCATCCTTGATTCTGGAAAGAAACTCATAGGCTCTTGCCGAAGTGATTTCCGCGAGGTCATGGATGCCTTTTTTGCCGCAGTAGGCGAAAAAGTCCTTCGTTACCAGCTTCTTTTCTACATAGGTCTGTCGGCTCATGGTTCGCTGAACATGGGTAAGGTAACTATCTCCCCACGCCATAAGCAGTTCTAATGCCGTGGGGATCGTCATCCCTTCCCGTGCGAGCCTTTTTTGCTCTTCCTCCCATTCTTTTGCGGCCCGCCATTCCGGGCCATGCTTTTTCCCTGCCGGGAACATTTTGCAGGCTATCTGCCTGCCGTTCACGATGACTCTCGCCATCCAACAATTTCCTTTGTCCGGTCTCAACGTCGGCATTGCTGAAATACTCCAACACCGTGCCCCATCGAAACCTCCAGCGGTATCCAATGCGCCTGCCGCCTAAGGCAAAGGCTACTTCTTTTACCGTTCTGGGGTCAAGGCGTAACTCCTGGGCCACTTCTTTCAAGGTTAGAATTTTGTTCTCATCGTGCGCCATTATCAGGCTCCATTGAACTAATTCAGTATTTTTATTATAATCTTCAGATAACAAGTCACTCTCTGACTAAGGTTAGTCATCCTGGTTTGTATTTAGACTATTGTTTGCATAACATTTTGAAATGAGTTCGATTATTGTTTTGCAATCATTATCTAAAAGCATTTTTTCTTTATGTCTTCTTACAGCACTTTTACTTATACCCAAGTGGTTACTTATCTGTTTTCCGCTCCATCCTTGCATAATAAATTTAAAAATTTCTTCTCCTCTTGGAGAAAGCTTGATTATGGTACAATCAATGCTTATTCCACCACTAACAATATATAATAATTCTATGCTACTATGTGCATTCAGGCGTTTTCTTGCATTTGCTAAGTGTAAATACACTATTTCGCGAGCTAGAGACAACTCATCTGCTATTTTTTTTGGGTTTCATACCTTTGAACATAAGCTGAATGATTTTTTGTTGCATAGGTGTTAGTTGGTGAAGCATGGTTCCTCCTGCCCTTTATAGAAAACAAAAGATGGGTATAAATTCTGGATACCATCAAAAAAATTGAGTGGGCAGTGGCCAAATTATATAAATGGGTAGGAGAGCCTAAAAAAATACGGAAGCATGAATGACATGCGTTCCGCACACCTATTATGGAGGAAGGGGCAAAATTTACTTAAAAAATGGGGCTGTCCTAGCTAAGAAAAAAGAGCTCGGATAACGCCATGTATGAAAGACGCAGCAGACTAAATAATCGGCAACAGTCCGAACTCATAAAATTTTTTGTGGCTGGTACCACGGCAAGGGCTGCCGGAGAGATGGCAGGAGTAAACCGTAACACAGCCACGTCCTATTTCATGCGTTTGCGCCGTATTATTGCTTCACATCTCCCCAGTTATCGGCTGTCCGGTGAAATAGAAGCCGATGAGAGTTACTTTGGAGGTGTAAGAAAAGGTAAAAGAGGTCGGGGAGCTGCCGGAAAAATAGCCGTTTTTGGTCTGCTGAAGAGAAATGGCAGAGTCTACACGGTAATCATTCCTGATGCTCGCACTGAAACACTTCTCCCCATCATCAAGGGACAGATGGAACCTGACAGTATAGTCTATACGGATACATTTTCAGCTTACAACGCTCTGGATATCAACGGATTTCATCATCACCGCATCAATCATTCCCAGAAGTTTGCGGAACAACATAATCATATCAATGGAATAGAAAACTTCTGGAATCAGGCCAAAAGACACTTACGTCGCTTTAACGGTATCAAGCCTGAACACCTTTACTGTTTTCTCAAGGAATGCGAATGGCGCTTCAATGGAGGCAATCACAAAGAGCTTCTAACTCAGCTAACTTATTGGGTAAAACAAGCTAAACACTAGGCTTAGCTAGGAAAGCCCCCTGTTTTTTCGTTGAAATTGCAGTACACACCGAAAAATTGATCGAGTCATGAAGCTCTTATAGCCCTACTTGGGATAGCCCCGCCTCTCAAAGAAGCCTTACGCTTAACGGTATCGAAGTACCGCCAGCTACCAGCTCGGTGTCCGGAAACAAGGAGACGGGGCTTGGGTGAAAGTTGCCGTGTTGGATTGGATATTGAAAAGAAAATAATGGGGAAAGTGATATTGTACCTCCTTTGCCCCAGTCAGATAAGGCCTCAAACCTGTGTTGTGCTGGTGCTCCCTATTCTACTATCCATTTTCTAACAAGGAAGAAGCAAACAGCCTGATTACTCCTTGGTGAAACAAATTTGAAAATCAGAGCCGACCCAACATTTGCCGTTGAACTTAGCTTCACCCCAACGAGAATTACATCCATTTTTTGTAATTCCATAGACTTGGGCTACACCGGGCAACACCTCGGCAACGGTAAGTAGCATTACTTCATCAAAAAGGGAGGTCTTATTTCCTCTTTTCAAGGTGTAAATTGTAATGTTATCATTTTTTTCTATAACTATTTGAGTGTTATTGATAGAGTATTTCTGTCCATAAGATATAATTTCACAATATATATTATCTGATGTGTTATTATTTGCAAATAAATACTGTGGAAAAATTATTAATGACATAAATGAGATGATTATAACGGTGTAGAAAAATTTTGACATTGTCAACCTCCTATAGTTTTATAGCGATATTTCACGCTATGTTTATGCCTTAAAGCATATTAATAATTTTCTACGAATATAGATATAATATCGTTGATATTTAGGAGAGGAAAATATATCTATGTCATCGTATATAGTATAATTTATATTTTGTTTATGAAAATATTCGTGTCGTATATGAATATTTACATATGGTATAAGTTGATCTATGTGGGCATTTTTTAATATTAATGTCATACTATAAAAGGAGTTTATTTTCTTTTACAAGAGAATTGAGTTCTTCAAGAAAGAGGGCTCTGCCTTATAATAGCTGCGATTGCTAGCGGATGTGTTCCCCCGGCAGATCATGCCGGAGACATATTGCCCTAGTTGCTGGGTGGAAAACATGAGCCAGCTGTGTTCATCGGGGGATGTCCTTTCTATGAACTCAAAAAGCTCAAGATGTTCTGAATTGATTTGCAGTGGGGGCTGTCAAGGAAAGCGATACACGGCCTTATCCCATGGTGACAGAACATCGTTTTTGAAGACCCTAAACCCCTCAGGTCTGAGCTTGGTTCCGTGGATGTCAATTTTTTCCAGATTCCCAAATGATGACAAGGCTAAAACTTTCCCGCTCTCTCTTTTCAAGCCAGGCGTGGCAGGGTTGATCCTTGAAATTGTTCCAAGCGGCTAAAGGATGCTGACGTACAAGGTTGGTAAAGGCTTCCAAAACTTTTCTATCTACTCTGGTGCGGTAGTTTTTATCTCCCTCCACTTCCAGCAGTATCTGTCTATTATCATCCCGCCAGATATGGATGGCTCTGGGGCGTTCCATACCCGCCGGACTGGAATGAGAACAAGTGCAACTTTTCTTCACTTTTTTCGCTTGCAGTGAGGGGTGCAGCATAGATAAAAATCGAAAGCAATATGACAGTCAGTAATGTCCGCATGGTAAAATAGCTTCAGACATTTTTAGACTGTACTATAGTTGAATTTGAAGCTCTGCATCACTTTTTCCACTTGGGGGGCGTAGAATTCTGCCTTATGCTTCGGGTAGCTCATGCGGACAATACAGGCTGCATCATTTCTTAAAAAGCACTTGATATAGACAATATCCTCACCCGCAAAGCCTGAGACTACAAACCAGCTCCTTTCGTCGTTGATTCGTCTGTAGGTAACATCCAGCCCGTGAGAGAGTTCGATCAGCACATCCTCCATTTTCTGTCCCATGGCCATATAGCCATATGTTCCATAGGCAAGCATGGTGAAGCCTTTATTGTCACGCACCGTTACGCCGTCTCCGTTATCGGCTTCCAGTACGTTGTAATTCCCCGGCAGCCAGGAGAGAGAAAAACCGAAGCGTTTGTTACTGTAGTGTGGGGCGGCTCCGGCGACCTCGGCCAAGCCGGGCATGGCCTCGTAAAGGGTGGGGCCTCCTCCCGCACCAAAGGCAAACTCTCCCCACAGGATACGGAGCGGCTTGTTTTGGAAGCTTTTCAGCCAATGCCAGCACTGTTCGTTTGAGTTCCCCCCAAAGCAATTGCCCATTAAGTCCAGCACCTGCCCATCCCTTGTCCGAAACAGATGTCCGTATCCGATAAGCGCCATTCCCTTTCCATTTAGACCTAGGTATTCCACCTCTTCCAGCCTGAGATCCGTCCAGTGATGTTCCCCGATCGCCTCGCTACTGGTATGAATTTCGTTTTTTCCCACAAGAGTTTCGTAGGAATAGCCGTTTTCGTCTTCCCAGAGAAAAAGTAGTTTTCCGTCCAGCGGGCGGTGCTCCTTCAGGCCGGGGCCGCTGGTATGGAAAATATGCAGCGTTGTGCCCTGGTCAGAGAGCAGGGAGAGTAGCTTTTTGCCATCTTGAGAAGACTCCACCTGATAGAAGGAAAGGCCGCTGGTCTGCGTGAGAGAAATATTCCAATCTTCATACACACAGGTTTGTGCAAAAGCTTCTCCATCACGCACAAGGCGCAGCCACTTGCCGATATCCGCATTAAAGGCTCCCCCGATTTTGCAGGACGGCAGACCTTCAATGCTGCTCAGAAGCTGAATTTCGATCCCCATTTCCTGTAGCTCGCTTTTTGAGCTTGCCACTTCAACAGCTGCAGCCTGACTATACGTAAAAAGGCATAGTATAAAGAGGATGAAGAACCGCATAGAAACCTCCTGCTACATAGACAGTCATGAATGTAGATGCATTATTCAATGCCAAGTTCTCTAGTCGTTATATATATGATTCATCACGTACAAATATATTCATTGACCTTATCGTAAGTATTTCTATATTAATTGTGGGCTGTACTTTGATCTTGCATAGAGATTAAACAGCCACAAAAGACTGGTAAGGATGTAAACTGTCTTTATAAATAGAATCCCTGATTATTCAAGAATACGGACCTGAGCCTTGATGGCTTCAGCCCGAAAATACCCCTGCTCAAGCACCCCCACGCTGCCGCCGTTTACTTCTTCGTAGTAAGCCGCCATCATATCCACATAGTTCTGCCAGGCTTCCTGCGATTTGTTCAGGTGTTCCAGGCAGGAATCAGGCCGATCGGCTTGCCTGCACATCATTCTGGCGTGACTCAGTTCTTTGTCCAGTCTGTTTTGCCAATACTTGATGGCATTGGCGTTGCACTCACGCATTTCCAGAGTGGAAGAGCTGTGCGAGACGCAGGTCTTGAAGCCGGGGGCCAATTCTTCCACTGTGTTGATGAGCGTGGAGGACGTTTGTGCCACAGGTCCCTCCTGCCCCATCAAAATGTCAGCCGGAGCCACAATTTTACCAGAATTCGGCACATAGAAATAGTCATACGAGGAAATTTTGCCGTCCGACCAGTGTTCTAGCGTACAGTCCATCTCCACGAGACAATTGGGGCTGGCTTCCGCAAATTCGGGCAGGACGTCCTGCCCCATGGCCACATCAAGAATAATGCCGTTCTCCAGCTGCAGCTGATAACCGTAGGCGTCTTCATAGCTGACAGGCCTGATCAGCCGTCCACTGATGTGGAACTGGGCCACTTCATTGGGTGTCACGGCAAAAAACTGTCTCAGTGTACTCCTCGTGATGACGTCCTGATTGGTATCCTGAATAAAGGTATAGTGGTATACAGCATAGCCGACGGATTCAGCCGTATACTCCGCCATAAGGATTTCCATGCTGCCATCCCCGTCCAGATCCGCGAAGTTCAGAATCTTGTGGACACGGGGAGCGGCCCATGTTGCCTCAACGTCCTTCAGAGCCACATATTGGGTCAGCAGATGCCAGCCGTTGGCATCATGCAGCATGACCACGGAATGCTGACCTTTTTGGGGATTTTGCGGGAGGACAGGATTTTTCGCAAAAAGCGGAACATCGAGTTGCCAGCTCACCCCCTGACTCCGTGCCGGTACCATATTCTGGGACACAATAAGCAGCTCTTCCTGTCCATCCCCGTCCAGATCCACTCTATAGGCCTGCTCCAGCTGGGGCTGGGGATTCTCTACCCCCTTTTGGGTTAGATACTGATGCACAGGTGTGGGATCACCGAGATAGGACTGGACGGGACGAGGCATGGCTCTCCAAGAAGAGGCGAGCTGCAATCCACGGGAAGTGTCTTTTTGATTTTGCTGCAAAAGCTGAGCAAAAGCTGGGTAACCGTCCAGCATATCAGCGGCAAGCCATAGGGGACCATTCTTATCATCCTGATAAAAGCCTCCGAGGCGAGTATTCTCAAAAGAAAAAACAGATGCTTTGCCTTTGCTTGCCGGGCTTGCTTGTGCTAGGGCGTGCGACTGCAAGAACAGACTTCCCAGCAGACAAAGACCCAGTGCCCATTTCCCGAGTTTCATATTGTCCTCCATCATGCTTGTTCTCTGCCTCCAGCGAAGCGGCAATGACCGTACGTCAAACGATAGACTTCGACATGCTCTTGTTCGGTAGACTGGAGCAAAATTTTTTGCCTGCCCCAACCTTAGCAAGGCGTCTTTTTTTTGCATCATCCTGATGATGGATTTGTCCTGTTTTTTTTTTAAATGTCTCATCATTGAAAAAAGATGATCTCATCACGACAATGAGAAAGGCGTTGCAAGCCTCATGAAAATTTTTTTGCGACGTCATTTTGGTAAGGATGCGTTCTTCGGGGTGGTGGGCCATACTCTTGCCATGTCGCTCCCGACTAATGGAGGTTCCCATGCAAAAAAGATTTATGATGTTTGGAATGGTGCTGCTTTTCAGCCTGTCTTTCTGGAGTTGCCCGGCCTGGAGTGGCGAAGGATCCGCCATCATGGCCGCCATCCTTGAGAACGATCCCTCCGCGTTGCAAGAGGCATTGCAGTCGGGCGTCAGGCTCGATGTGACGGACAGCCATGGCCATACCCCCCTGGATATGGCGCTGGCGCATGGAAATGCGTTCAGCGCACCGGGCATGGTGGAGCTCTTGCTGCGGCACGGAGCCCGGCCCGGTTCCGGCCCCGCTGACTCGGCCCTGACCTTGGCACGCCTACTTGTCACTCAGGCCCCCCTCAGCCAACTGGAGGCTGCATTGCAGGTTGGAGGCAAGGCGGATGTCGCTTTGCCCAATGGATTTACCGCCTTTTTATGGGCTGCAGCACTCAGTCATGATCCTGCCGTTCTGGAAGCTCTGGTGAAGGCTGGGGCCAACCCTTTGCAAGTCCTGCCGGGAGGCGATGTCCAAATGGGGGACAATGCGCTTTTACTGGCTGCCGAGTATAACAGGAACCCGGAGATCATCCGTTTTTTGCTGCGCAGTGGCCTTGATGTGAACAGCAGATCGTCTTTTCTGGGGGACAGTGCCCTGATGGTGGCCTGCCGTGCAAACAAAAATCCTGCCGTAGTGGAAGCACTTGTCCGCCATGGTGCCGATGTGAACATACGCAATGGGGTTGCCTGTTCAGCCTTTCTGTTCGCGGCGCGACGGGCGGACGGCTTGGTCCTCCTGCGTCTGCTGGCGGAGCGGGGGGCGGAAGTACTGGCTGCCGATGCCAGCCTTTCCAATGCCCTGCACACAGCCTGTTCCGGGCAGGGTACTCTTGCAACCGTCAGTTTTTTGCTGTCCGTGGGCCTGCCCGTCAATGGGCAAAACGGGAAAGATTTTGGTGCGTACAGTCCCCTAATGCTGGCCGTACGGAATGACAGTCCTGATGCGGAGGTCATTCGCCTGCTGTTGCAGCAGGGGGCGAATCCGGGCCTGCGTGACATGGAAGGAAAGCGGGCAGGAGATGATTTGTCCGCTGAGCGCATCACATGGCTGAAGCAGAACGGCCTGGAAGAGATCTTGTAAAACGGCCCTAGGATTTTGCCTTTGGATGAAACTCGTTCATTTTCCAATATGATAGATAGCTGAAGGCACCCATCAGTCCAAAGGAAAAGTAGAGACGATGTCATGGGGCACAATCCATCTTGGGAGTTTCTTAAGATGAATGAACAAGCCATGACATCGCCTCTTAATTTTAATATCTTTTGTCATAATCTGCGTCATGGCGGTTGTCAGGACGATAGCTGACTGGGGCGCGCACCTTCAGATAGGTGTCCGCGTTATTGATGACATACCAGAGTCCGTCCTGATACTGCTTGACCCAGACTATGCGGCGGCTGTCGGAACCTGATGAAATCAGGAAGATTCGCGTATAGTCCGCTTCCTTGGATGAGCCTGAAAAAACAAGCGAATAATTTTCGGGTGACATGCTGTATCCGTTTTCAGGACTTGTTCCCGCAGCAAAACTTTTAAAGATATAGTGGGAAGCAGGATCCTTCAGGCGGCGTGTGAAAGTCACATACTTTTGCTCCTTTTCCCAGCCTGCATCGGCGTGCATGATGTAGCGTAGCATTTTGGAAGCTTCCGTCCGGCGATTGGGGTCAAGGTAGCAGAATACGGCGTCAAAATACATTTTAACTGCTCCTTCGGGACTGCGGGCAACAGTGCTGCAGCGTTTTTTAAATTCGCTGAAGCTTGAAGGAAGCCCAGCCTGGGAAGATATGTAGGTCACATTGTTGTTTAAGGTCGATGTCGCGTTTTCAAGGTTGATAAGCTGATTTATAATATCAGTAGGATTGAGTGACGGGGAAAAATTTTGGGGTACGCATGCAGTAACAAGCATACCGCAAAGTAAAGCCAGACAGGTGATGATATATCTCTTCATGTGCTTATTCCTCCAAGAACTCGTGTTTTGGGCAATACTGAAAGAATTTTGAAGCTGTCCCGGAGAGTTTTCACCTGTCTGACTATACAGGCTTGTCAGCGGGCAGACTTCCAATAGGTCTTGTCATTGACCATATCCCAGAAACGCTCCTGATCTATGTCAGTTACGATACGGGCCTTGACGCATCCGGCCGGAGAGACCTTGGGAAATGCCAGAGACTGTCCGTAGGACAGGCCAAACTGGGTGTTCACGTCTATGGCGCAGGTCTTTTCTTCGGTAATAATGCTTGGATCAATGATTGCGGCGGCTACCAGAACGTCCCAGACAAAATGGGTAAAGTTGGCGTCCTTGGCAAAGGACTGTCCGACAACGGATTTTTTCAGAATATCAGCCTGTGCGCTCTTGCCGAGGCTGGCAAGGAAGCGGTCATAATGGTTTTTGCGGAAAACGACCTTTTCGCATACATCCAGGCCGAATACGACTTGTTCCTTAAACGGTGCGCGCACAGTCATTTGAGCGGCTTCGGGGTCTATCCACCAGTTGAATTCCGCCGCAGGCGTTACGTTGCCCGGCTGGAAGAAAGCGCCGCCCATGTAGACAACGCGCTTGACCAGAGGCACGATATCGGGAGCCATGCGGATGGCAGCGGCCAAGTTGGTGCAGGGCCCGATGGCGGCGATAGTTACTTCATGAGGGTTCGCCCGGATGGTGTCGATGATGAAGTTGACGGCATGTATGTCTAGCGGTTTGAATTTGGGTTCACTTTTGTAGTGTTTTTTATAAAATTCCAGCCAGCTTGTAGGTTCGGGACGGCCAATGGAACCAAGCCAGGCGTCGTGTCCCATGCCGAACTGGGCACGTTCCATTTCAAAAAGTTCATGGCGCTGCGGACGCAGAGGATAGCGCATGCCTTCCACTACTGGGATATCGAGTCCTTCAATTTCCAGCTGGCGCAATCCGTAGGCTACGCCCTCCTGCACCCAGCTGTTGCCGGTGACGCAGGTCACGCCAAGCAGATCTATGCCCGGCGCATTGGCCAGCATGATGAGGGCGACCCCGTCGTCGAACATCTCGACCATATCCGTATCCAGCAAGACTTTTTCTTTCTGCTGGGCCGCCTGGACACTTGTTCCGCAGAGCAGGCAAAACGCCGCTACGCTCAACAATATATGACTAATGATTCTCATGAGTGTACTCCTTGCTTATTTTGTCCTGTCAGAGCCCGAAAGGGCTGCGACGTCCTCTTGAAGGATAGTCAAGGCTCAACATTACGTCATGGGGTCAGTGATGCCTAGGTGATAACCACAATCGTTCAAAAAAATTTTTCGAATAGAGCTATGGAAGTAGTTTATGGTAGGATTGTATGGAAAAATTCCTAACGTCCTTTGAAATATACGTCCACATAATCGACTACGGGGTCACAGGGGTTATCCATTTGCTGGAGCCGCCAGTACTTGCGGTTTTTCGTTACGCGAAATGTAAATTCTCCCGAGCGGGGACAGGGCTTTCCGCCGGCAATATGGCTCACCCGTGTGACAAGAACCCCCGTGACCACAAAATTTTTGTCATCTAGGATGCGCACGTCGCCGTTCAGGGTTACAAAATCACCTTTGTGTTCCTGCCTGGCATCAATACGCAGGCCGCCCGTTTCCGTGCGAGAAACAACAGCCTCGCCCATGGGGCCTTCTATCCACTGCAGGGAGAACATGTGCTTGCCCAGCAGCTTTTCTTCCATTGGGATCGACTTGGTGGCAGACGCGGTCGTTTGGGGTACAAGGAGTACATTCAGTTTGGTCAAAAGAACCTTTTTGTCCAAGGGGGCAAGCTTGTTGCCATTGGCTTTTACTTTTTTAAGAAATTCCGCGATGATGGCGGCCGTTTCCGTACCCGGATTCTCCAATGTCACACTCTCCAGCTCTTCCAACCATTCATTTTCCATCTTACCATTGTTGTAGTCAGGAAAGGCGGGCGTGTTGGGCAAGTCGCTGAATAAAATGTAGGTTGCAAATTCAAGGTAACGTTTTTTGCCTTCGATGAAATAAAAGCTGTCGGCGGGCACTGTTTTCAGGTATTGTTCCCACTGCGTAGCCCATGTTCCCATCTCTTTCACCGAATGACGGCAACCGCCATCGGAGAACAGTATTTGCGGCTGAGTGTCCAGCAGGTTCACATAAGCAGTATAGGCGGCAACGGGAGGATCAAAGATGACTTTTTTGCGCAAGGTGATCAGGTCTGCCATGAGGAAGGGGCTGCCCTCGACGATCCCTGGAATCAGGCAATAGCTGGCCAGTACATCAAAAATTTTCTGGTCATCAGTGTTTAAACTAGCTTGGGAGCCGACATATTGGGTTTTCGCCCAGCGGTCCAAGAGTTGTATCACACTGTCTTCTACCGCGTGGATATCCTTACTGGTAAAGGTGGCGTAGTCAGTCCCTGCAAGCACCTCTATTGCCGCCTTGTTGGACTCCATGCCTTCATATTTGCTGAGAACGGTATTACAATTTTGTACCCAGACATCCAAGGCCGTTTTTAATGCAGCTTCGTCCACAGCACCGTTGGAGGCTATATCCTCAGCCTTGGGTGCGGGCATAAGTTCCACACGCACGCCTTGTGCTGCCGTAGCATCAGAAGTGTTTCCGGTCGTCTTAAGAGGTGTTCCATTCTCATCCTCCACTTGGACCACGTCCGCAGCGCTGATGTACGCATCGGGAGTTCTGTACACAAGGTGAGCATAGGCCATGCCATCTCCGATATGCTTCTGAACCTCCACCACCTTGATCCACTGCGGACTGGAACCGCTCCCGGTCATGTCGTTCACTATCCAGCCTTTTCGGGCTGTATCCAGCCGCTTGGCATCAGTGGATGCGTCCTCGCGTATGGGGGTATCACGTACAACTTGCCAGAAAGCGGCGTGGGCCGTGCCAACATACAAAGCCATCCCCAGAACGCCGCACAGTGCGATCCAGAATCTTTTCATGTTTGTCTCCTTTTGACGATGCTACCAGGTAGACATCGCAGGCTCTTCACTTTCCGAAGGCTGTTGTTGTGCCACTGAAGGGGTTACTGCTTCTGAAGATTGTAGTTGCTCTGGAGGAGTTACATCTTCCGAAGGCTGTGGTTGTACTGCTGGAGGAGTTACATCTTCCGGAGGCTGCGGTTGCGCCGGAGGAGCAACATCGAAATCGGCATCGTGGCTATTGTTCAGAGCAGAGACCGCAGGATCACGTACTTTTGCATACGTATCTGAATTATTGATGACATACCAGAATCCATCAGGATACTGCTTGACCCATACTCTTCGGTCCGAGTCTGCTCCGGACGAACGCAAAAACACGCGGATATAATCCTGTTGCTGGTCTTTTTTGGAAAAGACTAGCCTATAATCATCGGGTGACATACTGTATCCATTTTCAGGACTTGTTCCCGATGCGAAACTTCTGAATATATAGTGGTAGGAAGGCTCCTTCAGACGACGTATGAATGTTACATGCCTCTGATTCCCTTCCCAGTTGGCATCGGCGTGCATAATATAGCGCAGCATCTTGGATGCTTCCGTCCGGCGATTGGGATCAAGGTAGCAGAATACGGCGTCAAAATACATTTTGACAGCCCCTTCAGGGGTGACGGCGACAGTATGGCAGCGCTCTTTAAAGTCTGCATAGGTTGATGGAAGACCTTTCGCTGAGGCAACAGTATTCTTTTCTTTTAATGGTTTGGCCGAGATGCAATACGGATCCAGGCACATGCCCATGATAAGCAGGGACATGATTAAAAAAAGTTGTGTTCTCATACGTTTTTCCTGCAAGTATGGCTATCAATCTGAGCACAGAAAGGAGCCAAAATTTTGTGAAACAGTATCTGACGACATGGAAACAGTTCCTTTTAGATCAAACAAGTGAGGTCCTAAGAAAGAGCCTCCATAAGGGAGCCTTATTTTACCACAGGTTCCTATCTTGGATCCGGATTTCATGGCAAAGACGGCAGGCACTTCGCTCATGGATAAAACCCCCCATTGGTCCAGATCGTCACCTGCAAAGGCATAGGCACCTTTTTGGCACCCCACACATTGAACCTTGTTGATCTGTGCCTTGATGGCCGAACCTCCTTTTATGACCACAAAACTGTCGGCCTGTGTCATAATGGTATATCCGGAAGTCATGAATTCTCTTTTTTTGTCAAAAATGTGTGCCCCATCAAACATTTTTTCGCATTTTTTTATGGGACTTCTGGTCTTTAGTATAATCCACTTTGATTGCTGATAATTGGGATCCTTGTGCTGGATGATCTTTCCGTCGAGACTGTCAGGAGTAAACGTAAAAACTCGTTTATTACACGACCAGCATCCCCATTCTATGACAGGGATAGTACGTTCTTCACCGGAATCACCTGCCAGGCTAACGCTTGAGTTGCCTATGATTAAACAAAGCAGCAGGGTTATTGCAGGCAATGCCATGTTGGCTTTCATGTTCATTCACTCCTGTAAGGGGGTATTATTCCATCGCATAAAAGCGGGATTTGTTTTTATGTCATCAAGTCTGGTGACGTGTCAGATAATCCGATTTCGGGATAGCGTGGTTTCACTATTCCCTGGAACTTTATTGCGAATGTCACTCTTGTCTGTGACACAGCCCCATGTTTCCTTTTTTCATGCCCGGACTGGTATCCATCACGATATCCTCGCCAGAATCGGTCATACGTCATGTGCCAAACAGTGCTATCTCCCCTGCATGCGGTGCTCGTATTCGGCCAGCCTCTGCAGGGAACTGCCGCGGAACTGCAGATCCGCCAGAGAGGTGGCGAATTGTGCCCCCCAAGCCTTTTCCAGTCCCAGCGCCACAGCGTAGGGCATGAAACGGTGGAATTCTTCCGGTGTCCGGTCCGGCGGATTAAAGGTGTTGAGACGCGATGCTTCTGCAGTCCCCAGATACAGGGCAAGACCTTCGATCTCCGCCAGAATCTGCGCGGCCTTGGGGGCAGGTCGCTTCATGAGAGGCATGAAGACCATAGGCAGAAGCAGAATGCCCATAAAGGCCAGATTGCCGCTGCCCATAAAACTGTTGGCCCAGAAGAGTGTCCCTCCCACCACAAAGAAAAGCAAAAGGAAGCCCAGAATCTTTAAGGGGACTAAGAATACTTCCGTAATGCTTCGGGTCAGCCAGAGGAGATAGCCCATCAATCCCAGCCAGAGCAGGGGGCGCAGCGCACTCCAGCTGTGCATGAACGGGTAAAGGGCAAAGTCCGACATGCTTTCGTCGAGGATGACGTCATACACCAGCATGACGGGCACGAGCAGTATATAGACTCCCAGAAGGAGCAGGTTGAGGTAACCCATTTCCTGCCAGCGGACCAGGATGCTGACTGCATACTGTGTGCTACGATGGGTCAGTGGGCCTCGTATGAGGACTGCCTGGCCGAAAGCCATATGGTCTTGGTTGT
>OGZI01001489.1_pt1 | contig 23189 bp, 23 predicted proteins | sample 1576711 | NCBI WGS metagenome assembly OGZI01 (sample SAMEA3541482, study PRJEB24748) | human gut metagenome | biome: human gut; feature: human-associated habitat; material: faeces | place: China | collected 2012
TATGCTGGCAAAGGCCGCTGTTTGGGTTGCCCTTGTCCGGCTGTTTAATTGGCTGTGGGATACTTTCCTGAGCTAAAAACAGCCCGCTAGACAAAGCAAAGCCCCAACAGTGGTAAGACTGTTGGGGCTTGTCTAGTGGGAAAACACTCGTTTTGTCACCAGGGGAGTCCCGAAAAAGACCCCGCGCAATGGGACGGTAGGTGTTGACGCACTTGCCGTCCCTCTTGCTTTTTAAGATAAGGAGTTTCGATCAATTTGGCAAGTCACCGCGCCCGGATGAGGTAGCGAACCGCACGGTTCACCGGACGAATTTCCTGAGCAACCGGTGTCACGCGAGAGGCATCAAAGTGGACGCGGCCTATAAACTCACTTCCTTCGCCACCACTCATCTCTCTGGTGGAAAGGTAGTCGACACCGGAGACGAAACCTGAATAAACACCTGAGCCGCTATGGTAGCCTCCCCTATTCAAGACGCTTTCGATGTCCCCAATGACATTCCGTATGGTATCCCCTTGCAGCTCACCTAGCCCTGCGCTCCAGTGGCCAACAGCGCCATAGTGATAGCTGGTCTGGCCACCGTATCCCCGGAGGAACACTCCCTGATAATTCGGGACGTTCCCTCCTATACCCCCTACCAGTTCCGGGTATACTGACATGGAAAGAATAACAGCTTAAAATATAAGTTAATCACGAGAGAATACTGTCGATATGATTAGACAATATATTGATACATAGATACATATTTATATAAACATGTATTTCTTCGCATGAAAAACGAAAACAATCCTCCAGCATAACCAGGCTTGGAAGCCTTGCCATAGGAGACGTACCTGTGTACTTTCCGAGCCGGGACTTCCCTACTCAGTCACCAGCGGGGGACTATAAGGAGGTTCCATGCCACCATGTACGGACTCATCCGTATGCTGGCAAAGGCCGCTGTTTGGGTTGCCCTTGTCCGGCTGTTTAATTGGCTGTGGGATACTTTCCTGAGCTAAAAACAGCCCGCTAGACAAAGCAAAGCCCCAACAGTGGTAAGACTGTTGGGGCTTGTCTAGTGGGAAAACACTCGTTTTGTCACCAGGGGAGTCCCGAAAAAGACCCCGCGCAATGGGACGGTAGGTGTTAGCAGCACTTGCCGTCCCTCTTGAGTTTTAAGATAAGGCGATTCAGAAAGTTTGGCAAGTCACCGCGCCCGGATGAGGTAGCGAACAGCGCGGTTCACCGGGCGGACTTCACCAACAACCGGAGTTGAGCGAGACGCATAAAAGTTCATTGCACCTGATGGCGCCTTACCCGCGTCATTCATCCATTGATTCCGCCCTTCGTTCCAAAAGGCCAGTGAACCGGACTGGCCCACTTCTCCATCGCGGCTTCGGGGCAGATAGGAAAGCTCTCCCCATATTTCTCGTATTCCATCCCCTTGCAGCTCGCCTAGCCCCGCGCTCCAATGTCCTACCGCGCCATAGTGATAGCTTGTCTGTCCTCCGTATCCCCGGAGGAACACCCCTTGATAATTCGGGACGTTCCCCCCGACAACCCCGACCAGTTCCGGGTACACTGGTATGAGGTATAAAAGTACCTATCATTTCGCTCGAATGAGATAACGAACAGAACGATTTACAGGGCGAACTTCCTGAGCGACGGGTGTTACCCATGAAGCTCGGAAATAGATACCATAGTCTCCCCCTCCTTCATCCCCCCCTCTACCGATTTCAGCCGATCTGAATGCCCCTGAGAATGCGGCATCTTCTTCCACGGCTCCCGTTAGAATATCTCCCCAGATTTCTCGAATGGCATCACCCTGGAGTTGGCCAAGTCCGGCGCTTGAGTGCGTCACGGTTCCATAGTGATAACTGCTTTGGCTACCTTGGCCGCGCAGGAAAAGCCCCCGGTAGTCCGGCACGGTCGAGCCCACAACCCCGACCAGTTCCGGGTATACTGGTAGGAAGACAAAAAGGGCTTGCTGTACCTTACGTTCCGGGGGATGAGAGGCAAGGTAAACCATATGCGAATTTTGACGGATGGAGCGTAGTCACAGTATTTCCCCCTTGGAGGGAAGATTATGGCAACAATCCGTTATTCCATGCGCCAGAAAAAATGGATAGTGACGTGGAAAGTACGAGGTGCAACTTTTCATCACGAATGCGCATCTGAAGAGTCTGCTCTTTCGTTCTCCGAAATCCAGAGGACCATATCCCAAAAAGAGAAGGAACGGTTCACGCAAACCAAGCCCATCCGCAAAAGCATCACCATCCGGGAACTGTTCGATCACCACTTCAGCCTGTGCTCAAAACGTCCGGTAACAATCAAGCAGGATCTCTATCACGCCAGACCTCTGCTCCAATCCATAGGAACCAAGCAGGTAGCGTCCATAACTCAAAAAGAAATTCTGGCTTTTTGCAAATCCCAGAAAGCATCTGGTCTGGCCCAATCCACGATCCACAGGCGTATTTCTCTGCTGCGTTCAATCGCAAGTTGGGGGAAAAAAGAAGGGTATCTATCTTCAGCCATTGAGAATTGTTCCGTTTCAAAAGGGAAAGCCAGAAGAACTCCACCGCCGACCGTCTCGGAACTCAATGCACTCCTGCACGTGGCCGCCCCACATGTCCAGCGGGTCATCCTGCTTGGTATTTATACGGGTGCCCGTATCGGCCCGAGTGAACTCTTCTCGCTGAAATGGGATGACGTTGACCTCACCCACGGCGTCATCAGTATGCCCAACGCAAACAAGGGCAGTAAACTGAAAAAACGTGACATTCCCATTCGTAAGGATCTGATCCCCACTCTCGCCCGCTGGCAACACCAAGACGCGGACTGTCCATATGTCATCAACTGGTCGGGAAAGCCGGTCCGGAAAATAGCCGCCGCATGGAAAACTGCACTCCAGAAGTCAGGCATCAGGGCTATCCGGCCATATGATCTGCGCCACGCCTACGCAACCTACTCCATCCGGTCTGGAGCCGACATCAAGACTAGCGCAGAGATCATGGGACATGAAAACGCCAGGATGATCCTCGAAGTCTATGAGCATGTCGATTGGGCACAAAAAGTCAGGGCCATCGAGGGAATGCCGGATTTTTTCGCTCTAGCTCCGAAAGCCGTCCGCAACCCCATCCATGAACGACGTCCGCGAAAGCGCGAGATAGACGAGCCAGGCGCAAAGTATTGTGTACGGAATACCGTGCCAGCACTCAACGACAGGAAACACCTTATCCACTCTGAAATCGAAAATCAGTATGGCAATCCAGCGGATAAAGACGCTGATCATAAGCGCAATGCCAAAACACAGAATCCGTGCGGACCTGAATGCCGTAGCCAAAAAGAACGCGGGCACAAGTATGAACTTTCCCAACAGACAGAACAGAAAAAGCTGAAGGAGGAAATCCATAAGCCACCTCCATTCGTCGCCAAGCCAGAATACCGCGCCGAGAAACAACATGACCGTACTCAGCCCCGAAATGACAGCACGCATGACAACCTCCATGACGGGGCACCCCAATGGGATGCCCCTGGCTAACAGGTTAGGCGAGTAAGATCTCCTTCATCTTACCGTTCGGACAACGCTCCTTGATGATCCGCATCATTTCTTGAAAGGTACATCTGCGCGGTTCGGATTCTCCGGGCAGCGAAAACGTATAGGATTTGACGGAACCCTCGTCTTGCGCGTATCGTCTCTCATCGGATTTCTTGATGTTCATCTCATGAATTCCTTTCATGTCCTCTGCCGGTGGCTTCCGGCAGAGGACTTTTTATTAGTCTATGGCCGCGTAGATCGCCTGGGCTTCAGGATGTGACTCGATGTAATCATAGAGCTGCCGATGCTTTTCTCCAAAAGCAGGGCTGATCTGCTGGGCAAAATCGTTAAGCGCATAGAGGGTAGCAACAATACCGGCAGCGTCTCCCGACATTTCATCGTCAAAATAGTTTCCAGGCCATGTAAGCCATATCTTCTTTTCATCTGCCGGAGTGATATAAAAACCGCCATTGCTCAAATCATAAAACTCCCAGTATCCTCCATCATAATACGGGCAAAGCCTCCGCATCCAGCAATAGACATGCCGCTCAAAGGCAAGCATCTTCGCCATTCCCACATGGCGGAGCCAGAAGTTCAGCCGGTCTTCGTGGGCTACCTTCGTCGCTGTGATGATTTCCATTTCCAGATTTTCCATCGTGTCCTCCTTGGACGTTGCGAGTTTTTCCCTGGAGTTGAAACCTGCCTTTATGCAGTTCCCCCCGAGGGCTTTCACCAAGTGAAAGAAGCCCTCGGGGGGAACTGTTCAAAGGCGTGTCAACGCCAAAAAAGGAATCTGGAAATAAAGGGCCTGCTTCCGTGACGGAGAGAGCGCAGCGAGCGACGGCGCGGAAGATGCGCCTCCGGCGCACCCTCTTCCTCTTTTGGTGGGGACGGTGAGCTGCTGAAGGATTCCGCACAGCGGAATCCTTCATAAGACGCTTCGCGTCTTATGCTCTATCCTTATTTACATAAATATGTATTTACAATATCACGTATACATGTAATAGTGTAAATACATATTTACAAGGAGAGCAAGCATGTATATCTGCGCAATAGCCAATCAAAAAGGCGGCGTAGGCAAGACAACGACGACGCATAATCTGGGTGTTCAGCTTGCCAGAAATGCCAAAAAACGAGTATTGTTACTCGATTTGGACGCTCAGGGGAATCTGAGCGACGCCTGTGGTCTTGAGCCGCAAACACTGGAACAAACCGTTTTTGATGTTCTCGCAGGAAGCGCCTCCATCGCCAAAGCGAAGAGCACGCTGGAAGAGGGATTGGATATTCTTCCAGCCAACATCCGCCTTGCAGAAGCGGAACTGGCGTTTGCGGGACGAATGGGGCGGGAAAATCTGTTGAAGAAGGCTCTCGCCTCTGTTGCGGGCGAATACGACTATGTGCTGATTGACTGCCCACCTTCTCTTGGGCTTTTGACCGTCAACGCCCTTAATGCGGCGAACGGATTGCTCGTCCCGGTACAAGTCGAATATTACGCTCTGGCGGGACTCGCGCTCATCAGGCAGACGGCAGAGCTTGTCCGAGATCTCAATCCCGCTCTGGCGATCCTCGGGCTCGTCTTGACGTTTTTTGATGCCCGAAAGACACTCAACAAAGATGTGGCCGCAGCTCTCGCGGACGAATGGGGAGACGCGCTGTTCTCGACCCGCATTCGTGATAATGTGAGCCTTGCGGAAGCCCCCAGTAATGGGCAGGATGTGTTCAGCTACAAGCGAGGCAGTTACGGCGCAAAAGATTATGCGGCCTTTGCCGCCGAATTTCTGGAAAGGACGGAGGGATGCTATGGGACTCGGGGATAGAGGGAAGAACCAAGTAAAGAAAGGGAGCCCCAGCGGGCTGTTCACCAGGACGGAACCCAATGCTACAGAAATACAGACTTCTAGTGATACAAAAATACAGAACACTATAAATACAGAAATACAAGAATCTCTGCCAGAGAAAAATGACCAGAGAAAAATGTACAACATATCGCGGTCATTGTCGGAACGCCTCCGAAAGTATGCTTTCGATGAACGCCGGAAGGAAGTGGATATAGTGCGGGAAGCACTAGACGACTGGCTCACGAAACAGGGATATTGAGGAGGGCGCATGTTGCAGACGGCACACTTCAAACGCTGTATCCAAACTTTGGATGCCTCATTTGCCCTCCTGAAACGGGCTGCACCGGGCAGCGTGGATTGAGCTCTTTTACCTGAAGGTTTTCAAAAGGAAATTGCAACACACTATATTTTATTACAATAATACTATTTCAAAACCCATATAATGAAACAAAAAACTCTGCAATCTACCGCCATAGAATTAGAAGAAACATTGCACCGCCTTAGCGTTAAATATTCCAGGACAGACGTTCAAACGTCCCAAGTGAGTAAAAGTATTTATTTCAAATTGTTTCGCAAGGATGGAACTGTTTCCTTGCGAATCAGAATATCTGACCATCCACATATAAATCCCCAAAATATACAAAACCTCATTTGTATCGGCAATCACAATGGATCTTTGTATAAACTTGATGAATGGCATAAGGTCATTCCATTAATAGGAAATGCGACTCGCTGTATTGAAATAAAATCACTTGGTGCAAAAATTATTGGTGAAATAGAAGTAAAAGATAAAAAACAAAATAAAAATTTTCAAAATACTCTAGAGAATATCCGAAATAAAATCGTTCACCGTACCTCTCCCAATGAGACAAAGGGGATTACCGAGAAAGAAAAAATGGAAATCCTAGCTGTTTTGTTCACCGGATTCGCCACTAGATTTAATTTGAACCTACAGAAAATAACTATTCCATCCGGTTATCTATTCCGTTTGCAGTATCAAAACAGGCTTCCTGTCTACGTTGCCGCTTCCCGGCATAAACCAGACTCTCTCCCCCAAGACTGCCGCATGGAACAGATCGTACTCATAGGAAATTACGGTACTGCCAATTTTCGATACCAAGACTGGAAAAAATTTCTGCACATCATCTTGAATCGAACTGGACTCATCGGTAAGGCGCATAAACACACTCTGGATCAATTTATCGAAAAAAAAATGTCACGTGGATTTTCTGTCTAACCCGTATGTTATGCTTCGGAAACGCTAAAATAAGGGGGATTATACATCCCCCTTTTATGTCTATACAACTCTGTCTTGCGTGGCTGCTAAGGCAGTTTCTTCATCTAACGCATCTTCCAGAAACGCCCCGCACAATCTGGCTTCCTCCGGATCAAACTCCACTATGTGCCCAGGGACATTCATTTCCTGGCATTTTTCGTCTAGGGCTTCCCGCGCCGCCGTTTCATCGTCAGGACGCTGATAACATTCCTTGATCCATACTTCCGCCTCTTTCTGCGTCACTCCAGTCTGTTTGTCTTCCATCATCGTTCCATCCCTTCGGAGCGGGACCGCTCCTGCTGTTTATTACGCTCCAATTCCTTGACCTTTTCCGTGATCGCCTTCTCTATCGCTGGCTTGAGCTGCCGCGCAACCGCAGCCATACCGAATCGACTTTTCACCGCCAAATCATTAAAATCCGTAAACGCTGCCTTATCTTTTTCCTGCTCTCCTGGCGCGAAGATGGGGAAGATGGCCTTACCGCCCACAGCCTCGGCTACCCTTTCAGCCTTTTCCCGTCCTACATTTTTGCGTATTTTCGGATGCTCAAGAAGATGTTGGTCATCATCACCAGCAATGATTACTGCTTTGTCTGGATACTTGTCATGTAACGCCTTGGCAACAGCTGTCAGATTCCCCGAATCGAACGCGGCAACGACGGGGGCAGCAATGCCATCGGAAATACTTCCAGCCGTCGCGTAGCCCTCCGCAATAATGATGGCCGGAGCATTGCGCAGTGCATCCATACCCCCGCCAACTAATGCAAAACACCCCTCTTTACGACTATTCTTCGCAAAACGTTTCGTTCCATCTTCTTGGATGTACTGCATGGTCCAGAGCTTCCCATCCACATCAAATGCCGGGATACACGTCGTCTTCCCATCCTCTCCGAGGAAAACGCCGTTCCTCGGGCTCATCCCCTTCTTCTCCAGATAGGACGTGGAGACGTTTTGCTTCATGCGTGAAAGCTGTCCGGCTACACGCTGGGCCGTTTTCTCATGCTCAAGAATCTGCGCAGCTATACGCTCTGCCTTCTTTTTCTCACATTCCGCTAGGAACGCAGCACGATCTTGGTTATTCAAAAAAGCTCCCTGCGACTTCCAACGTAATTCCTCCCCCGTCCGGTTGTTCTTAATGTAGCCCGCTGGCCGGCCATCCATGTGCCCAACGTAAAAACCGGACTGTGCGCCTTCCCGGTCGCCTTCCGTCATGATGCGATGCGGCTGGCCATCCATGTGCGGATGCTCTCCGTCAACGATACATCCCAAATTCCGCAAGGCTTCGGCGAACTCTTCACGAGGCGTCATGGCCGGCATCTGCTGAGACTTGACGTTTTCCGGAAGCCATTTCTTCAGCTTTTCCATATCGGCCTTTGGTCCCGCATACCAGCTTTGAGCACTCTTGTCCCATTCTGCGCCGGCCTTTTTCGCCGCCCAATGATCCTGGTAAGCTACAGCAAGGTAAATGCGTTCCGCACGATTCTTCTCCTTTACCGATTCCTGCGTCTTTTGTCCCTGCATCGGTTCGTCCTTTTTGAGCCATTTCTCGAAAAGGGCTGCATCCACCCCTTCGAGGATGTACCATTTCTGCTTGTTGCGATCCCAGTCCGCGCCAAGGGCCTTAGCCGCGTCTTTCTCTCTGTACGGAACGTTCAGGTATACCCGCTCCCGAGCCCCATCCTTGGAAGCCTCCGCGACAGGCCTGGCCACTTCCCGGCTGAAGACAGTCGGCTGCCCCATGAACGGCGTAACATCGGCAAAGGATTTACGCCCTGCCTGCTTTTCCAGACGCTGTTCCTGTGTCAACTCGAAATCCATGATGAAATCACAAATTTTTTCAGCTTCAGCCGCAGCTCTGAATATTTCACGCGGATCGTCCTGGAGCACCTTGATCCAGCTCTGGACATATGCGGCATGGGAGTCAATGCTTACCCCAATACCTAGCTCGGCTGAGAGCATCATGCTGCCAATTTCCGCACGGAGTTCTTCTTCTGCATACGTTACGCTGCCAAACGGAGCATAACTACATTTTCTGTTCAGCCTGCTCTCGTGTCCGGTCCAGTGACCAAGCTCATGAAGTACCGTCGAATAGTAGGCGACTTCATTAGGAAACTGTGACTTCTGCGGCAAATAGATTGTGTCCTCGTCGGCTCGGTAATAGACGCTGGCCTGACTACGGTTGACGATGTTCGCTCCGGAAGCCCCCAGGAGCTTTTCCGCTCTGGCCACGTCCGCCCACCCCTGTGGCTTCCTAGGCGTAAGCGGCTCCATCCCCTCAATCTGTTCGGCATTGAACAGGTAGCTGATGAAGCTGCGTGGGCGCTCCAGTTGCACTTTTTCCTTGACCGTATTTCCATCCGCGTCTCTGACCGGCTTCCCGTCTTTGCCGCGAACAGCCCGCTCTTCCTCAAACTTCCAGTAAATGATCGGCGTCCCTTTTTCACCTTTCCTTACCTGGGCTCCAATGGATTGAGCCTGATGGTACGTCATCCATCTCGGATCGCCCCGGTCCTGCCCCATGAGCTGGATCGCATTTCCGCCGCGATAGAGCTTTCCCGTCATTGGGTTCATCGGACGCGCCCCATAGCGGCCCGCATTCCACGGCTTCTGCCACGATGCCGTACCCATCTTCAGCTTCTCGATCAGCTGTTCAGCCACTCGTGTGTAGTGATCATCTGCCTTGCTCATATCATTACTCCCAAAGAATTATGGGTTTAAGAGGCGTACACAGGGCGTCCGTACTCACCGGGCCGAAATATCGGCTGTCAAAAGAAAGCGGATGCTCGGACATAAGCAGCGCCTGATGGTGCAGTTCGACCGTCCCCTCCACACGGAAAGGAATTGTCGTCTGCCGGGAGCTGTTCTTCAGGGGAAGGCCATTCACTCGGATACATTCATCGGAAAATTCGACATGGTCTCCGTCGAGTGCTGCAACCCGCTTGATCAAGTACCCGTACCGATGGGGACAGATGCCATAGGAAATAAGCCCACGTTCTCGACCAAATCGGCTGATTCCATTGTCTTCTGGGCATATCAGCACAAGATCCCCCCAGTGTACGGGGCTATACGTCTTCATGTAGATTCCCAGTGGAAAGCTGTGCGTAGTGTTGACGACAAAAAAGCTAGCTGCTACCTGGGCAAGAGCAAGAACAAAAATGACACAGCTAGAGAGCAAAGGAAGGTTTGGCATCTTCAGCCTCCACAACCATTTGAGTCATCTTTTTTGACTCTATCGTCACGTCCGTCTGTGCGGGCGGATCAACGCACGAGCGTTTTTGAAACACGGGATCGAGAAAATAAGGCATCTGGACGCCGCGTATTGCAGGTATTCCCCCATAGAACAGTAACATATCGCCGCCTTCGACCATTACGTCGCCATTCATCTTGGGACCGCGCATACGCAAACACTCGTCCTCGGTCATTAACGGTCGGGAAACCTCTTTGTAGGATCTCGTCATGTTCGACTGGAACAGTCCAAGCCTGCTACCGCTCGTCGAAACTTCTTCGTAGGAAAGGGTGGTCTGCCCCGTCAGCTGAGAAAGATACTTGGCTGTATCAAGTTTCTGTGGAGTGAAGGCTACTTGGATATGACAGTTTGAAGTGATAGCTTCATTCTCACCATATCCCTCTTCTCTGCTTCTAATCTGCGATAAATCTTGGGAAATCAGGTAGAAACGGATGCCGTATCCAGCCAAAAACGCCAAAGACTTCTGAATAACCTCTAGCTTTCCGAAACTTGGAAATTCATCAATAAGCATAAGCAGCTTATGCTTATTAGGAGACTTGGCGCGACGCGATTCACCAACTCTTTCGTATATCATCCCCGATGCGAGCTTGCGGCAAATCATTCCCAAAAGCAGGCGGAAAAGAGGTTTAACGCGCTCTTTGTCCGTTTCTTCCGTTATGATGTAGAGCGTTACCGGTCTCTCGTAGTTCATTAGATCCTTAATGGAAAATTCGGAAATAGACGTGTTCGTACTGACGATCTCGTCTCGGTAGAGAGCTACGGTATTGCGTGTCGTACTGAGAACTGAGCCCCGTTCTTTAGTTGCCGTATTGATGATGTCCTGTGCGCATTTGACCACAAGAGGATGAGGTTCCATTTGACCAGTATTCTTGTTCCTCCTATGTTTGTGCTTCTGCATGGCCTTCCAAAAATCATCCTCCAGTAATTGAGACTCCGGAGCCGATAAAAGGGTATCAACTGCCCCCAGAGAGGCTTCCAATTCCGGGTCCTGCTCCCGTAAATACAAGACATGGGTAATGAGCCCGGTCAGTAACGACCGACAGAGGTTCAGAAAATGTGCTGAAGAACCCAATTCCTCCAACCCCTTTCCATTAGGATCGGCAAGTAATGTGGCAAGGTTTTGAATATCTCCCGTTTCATATTTTGTTCCAAGTCTGATCTCGTCCAGGGGATTCCATTTGACTGACTCCGGGGATGCCGGTTCAAAGCGCAGCACCTTCTGGCCCGCGTACTTCTGCCGCCAGCCGGAGGTCAGCGCCCAAAGCTCTCCCTTCATGTCGGTGACTACGCAGCTCTTCATCCAGGTGAGAAGCGTAGGAATGACAAGGCAGACACCTTTGCCCGAACGTGTCGGGGCAAAACACAGGATATGTTGGTTTCCGTCATGCCGCAGGTAGCGGCATTTTCCCCCGGTTTCTCTCCAGCCGCCTACGAACACGCCTTCCTGATTCATCAGCCCGGCACGTTCCACTTCCTCTTCCTCCGCCCATCTCGCCGATCCGTATAAATAAGGATTTTGTCGTCCCGTGTTTGCTGCGAGAACACGGGAAAAAAAGAATCCAAGCAAGAGTACGCCAATGATAAGCAACCCAACGGACCCAGCACCTATGAACATCCCCGGCGCAACATCATAAGCCATGCTTGCCCATGCAAGTATGCTCCACGGGGGATAGACGCCATAAAATTGAACTCCAAGAAACTCGTCATACCTGTATTGCCAAGCAAAAACCTGAGTTGCTACACTCAGCCCCGCAACAAAAGAAAACGCCACAAATAGACGCCCCTTCCAGTAGCTCCTAGACTCCTCCTGCATGACAACAGGTTTCGCATTTCGCTTTTTCATCATGCTCCTCCTTTAGCGCTCTATGCCGCTGTCCATATCCTGAGCTTTCGACTGGCTCCTCGAAACAACCTGCGGTTTGTGCTCGGCAACTCCGAAAAGTTCCTTCAATCGCGTATCTCCATGAACGGTAATCTTGTCGAAATGCTTTTCGGTAAAGCGCTTGATGGATTGAATCTCTTGGGGGGTAGGATTCTTTGGTATGAGAATGCACCCGTCCCTTTCCCGGATGTTCCCCGGAAAGATGCGAGTTCCTTTGCGCGTAACCACTTGTGGTTTTCCCAATGGAACTTTTTCAACGCCACTGATATAGCCACCGTTCTCTCGCCTTCTTGAGACGTTTCGCGACCGCAGGTAGGTAAGAGCTTCCGCCGCATGAGGATTCAGTTCCTCGCGGGCTGTTTCGCGCAACCAATCCATCCACTGATCTTTCCTCACCTGCTGCTGCAACTTTTTTTGGCTTAGGTGGTAGAGGATCATCTTGTTTAGACGCCCACTCGTCATCTGACGGATCAAAAGATTTCTGAGCCTGAAATCTCCCAAGGCGCTATCAAATGTTTTTTGTCTATCTTCCTGTAATTGCTGCCTACCACTAGAAAGTTGAGCCTTTTCATCATGGAAGGAATGCCACAGCTTTTCATAGCCTGAAGAAAGAGGTTTTCTTCGATAAACCTTGTTTGGCATGACAAGATTTTCATGACATTTCTCGAAATTTCCAAGGCGCATTTCCAGATTTTTTTTGGATAATTCTCTGTCAATGGAGCTGGCCTTTACATGGATACCCCCAGAAACAAAAACAAAGCCGTTGGCACGCGGTTTCAGGGAAAGGCCATTCTTGAGAAGTACATGGTGAAACGTCTTCCAGTCTTTGGCGTTTTGCAGCTCAGACAGGCAGTTACGTTGTATCCACCCTGTCAGGGATTCCATATCCCCTGCCCGTTCCATCTTGGTTGCCGTACTCGAACGTGCCTGCGCCTTGGAAATGTGATTATCCGGAACCAGTCTGAATTCCTTCTCAAGTTGTGTACAAACACGAGCCAAGGTCTTTTTGTCGTAGTACGGCTCGTGCATGGTGAGCGTTGTTGGATGGATTTTGTTGATCGCCAGGTGAACATGGTAATTCTCAGTATCACCGTGCAGTACGGAAACACGTTGATGGTCGTGAAATCCCAGCGTATCACAGGCCCGTTGTTCCATTTCAGCAAGTAGTTCGGATGATGGCTTTTCATGAAAACTCAGTATCAGGTGGTATGTTTTGTCACCCGTGGCCCGCGTGTTCTGCTGCTGTACAGCCAACATCTCCATGGCCGCCCAATCTGGAACCGTTGATTCACAGTTCGTTATGCGCATATCCAGTACCCGGCTGGCCTTCCCCTGTGTGTTCGTCAGGTAGGAAACGAGTCGGGTTATACTGCTCTTAGAAGCATTATTCATGCGCAACCGACTGGCGATCATACTTATTTCCTCAGAAGATTTTGGCAAACATGCCTTAATTCCGTTCCGATTTCCGCCAATTCCTTTACCGCAGTCAAAGAGAGTTCCTTTAGCTGTTTCCCCGTATAGCCGAAGAACTTTTCGTCGTTTTTCAAAAGCATTTTCAAAAGCCCTCCAGCTCTTCCTAGATCCGCATTAAGCTTGCTCAAGGTCTTTACAGCCTGTAAATCTACACGGCTTTTCAATGGAAAATTGAGCCCGATAGTTCTCAGATATTCCGAGGTACTCACCCCTGCTCTATTGGCCAATTGCTCGATTTCCCTTCTCTCTTCAACGCTGCAATAAACTTTAATTGGTTGTAGTTTTCTTCTCGGTGTTTCCATCGAAAGCCTCGCAGAGCAGGATGGTTGTTCCCGTTGAGCACCCCGGTGCGAATAAGGGAACGTGGTGAAGGCCGTGGGCCTACACCACACATCCTGCCCTTTTTTCACTGTCATATCTCGTCATTTATTTTCCGGCAAACTCCCAAAAACGGGCAATAAAAGAAAAAAAAGGACAAAAAAAGACAGAAGCGGAAATGATCGGAAGAAAAAAGAAAAAAAAGGATAGAAGAAAACAAAAAGGGATAAATTCGGAAGAAAAAGGACAAAAAAAGGACAAAAAAGGATAAAAACGGAAAGTCACTTTTTTCTGAGAAAGATATAAAAAATTTCTTCCCTACGATACTTGAAAGTCTTTTTTCTCTTTTGTATCTTCTTTTTGAGCTGTATGAGGAGTTAAAAATGAAAAATCCGCTGATCGAAAAGCTAGAGACTGATGCACAACAAAGGTCTTCAGTAGGGAAAATAGTTGGACTAAAAGCCTTATTTCTCGCCCAAAAAGATCAGATTGAAGAGGCTCTCAAAAGTGGATGGAAGCGCACTGAAGTCTGGTCTATTCTTAAAGAAAACGGCAGTTACCCTGGTACATACAGTGCTTTTTTAAAGCACTGCTCAAAGTTCATTTCTCCAAGCTCTAAAGACTCTTTCAATACAAAAAGGAAGACGCCAAAAAAAGAAACACCCGCACCGGAAACTTCGCAAACGGCAAAGCCAGAACAGGCATCCCAAGAACCTCAAAAAGAACGAAGAAAGCCTCTCGATACCGGAGACTGTAATTTTCCAACCTTTACCCGGAATCTCAACAAGGAAGACATATCATTTCTTTAAGGAGAAACAATTATGCCACATGTCCATTTCTTTCTGAATCCCAAAGGTGGGACAGGGAAATCCCTATTCAGCTATATATTTGCTCAATATCTCATGAGTAAAAATATCAAGACACAATGTATCGACTGCGATCCTATCACACCTACTCTTGTGAAGTACAAGGCTCTTGATGTCATATACATGAATATCATGGATGGAAACGATATTCAAAAAACAAAGTTTGATGACTTCCCACAAATTTTTATGGTTCCCCAAGAAGATTGCCATTTTGTTGTTGATAATGGAACTTCAAGCTACGTCGCCCTTTCAGACTATCTGATCTCACAAGATTTTGTTTCCGTCCTCAAGGAATTGGACTTTGATGTCACCTTCCATGTCATCATCGTGGGTGGAGACAATATGGATGAAACCATCAATGGACTGAGTGACATTATCACGCGTTTTGGAGACAAGGCTCATATCGTCCTCTGGTTTAATCCCTTTTTTGGAAAGATTGAAAAAAATGGAGTGATATTTGAAAAGTCTCCCCTATTCAAAAGGTATGAAGAAAATTTATATGCAATCATCCGTTTTCCTGATTTTCCGAAAGATACGTTCGGTATTTCCTTTGCAAAACTTCAAAAAGACAGGCTCTGCTTTAGCCAAGTTTGCGATGTTAAACCAGCTCCAGCAGGATATGATATTATGACTGTTCATCGCATTAAGATGATACGTGAAAAACTGTTTTCTATGTTTGATGCCGTAAGGATTATTTAATAATGGAATCTCTTGAAGAGTATATAAGCAGAGTTTCAAAAGAAAATAAAATAGTCATTAACGAAGAAGATCCACTTTGCGCTTTACATACCATTCTGAAAAAATTTGAAGAGGATTTACTTTTTTCACAAAAGGTACTCCTTCAACAAGCTGCCGTAGAATTCAGAAAAATTCACGAGGAGCTTCAGGAGAAATACGATGAATGGGATAAAGATTACAAAGATAGAATAGAAAAAATTATGAACGCTACTTTTTCAAAGAGTGATGCAACTCTTAACGAATGCCTGCTCTCTTTGAATAAGAACTCCGAAGAAGAACAAAAAAAGACAAAACAGCTTATTCATGACACCATCAATGAAGCCGTTGCCGCTTCCGTCCCCAGAATCAGCTCTCCCCTGAAAGACCCTCTGGTCAGGGCACTGATTGGTTCCAACATGATACTTGGGACGGGTTACATCCTTTTTCTTTTTCTATGAGGATAGTTATGGATTACAACATGATATTCAGTATGCATGTGGCGAGGCTTCTCGAAGAGAGCGGGATGAAAAAACAGGAACTCGCTGAAAAGGCGGGAGTCTCCAGCACCGTCATCACCGATCTCACTCGCGCCAAGAGCAACCCCACCATAAAAACAATGCAAAAAATTGCTGAGGTCTTTTCCATTCCTCTTCCTATGATGCTCAAACCCTACGAGTCCTATGAGTGGCAGGCATGGATTGAACTATGGGGAACCGGTAACGCCAGAACGGGCTCCGCTAAGCTCCCCAGAGGCTATCGCTCATTGGATCACGTTGTCCTGCCGACACACAAAATAGCCATTGTTAAGGAATGGATGGCTCTGGATGCGGAACAACGGGAAAGCCCCAAAACAGCGAATCCGCAGGATGAAGAAAGCGATGCAAACTGAAATCCCCCCCTGAAAGCATTCAGGAAGGCATCTCTTCCGATTCTGACGGCCTGAAGGTTCTCTTCTCCCTGTGGGGCGGCATCTCCCATTACGACCTGCGGCTGAACTGACCCCAACGGAAAAGCCCGGCACCAATCTTTGATGCCGGGCTTTTCCTGTAACACAGGCCTGATGCCCGAAGTATTGCGAAGAATCCTCAGTCCAGTATCCACTTCACCGTATCCTTTGTGGCCACAAGGCCATATTCGCCGCTCTCGGACTCGAAAAGCCACCAGTCACGGCTGATCCGTTTTGCTCTGCCGATGCCCACGGTTTCAGTAGTCCGAGGAATCGAGACGGACACAGTGGACGGATCGGCCCGAATGCCTACCCACAGCTTTTCAAGGTTCCTGTACCGCATCAGGTCCCCAAGCCATTTCCCACTCCAGAACTCTTCGCGGGTGAGCTTCCCCATCCTGAAGGCTATCTGGTTGAGGCATCGGCTGGCGTAGTCCTCAGAGACAATCAACTGATTGTCGCCCGATGAATCCCCGAAAAACAGATAGGGGCCAACAGGCATGACCCCAATGCTCAGTTCATCATCTTCCTTCGCCAGATCCCACTTCTCAAGCTGCATTCTTATCCGTGCGAGACTCATAGTTTTCGTCCCCTGTTTAGAGAAGGATACGGTGGGTTCCACAAAAAATCAATTTTTGATTTACTCAGGCTGCCCTGAAAGAATCTTTCCCGTCTTTATACATTTTTGAAATTCGGCTTCCTCTCATTTCAATCTACTTTCTCAATTCCTTGACCGTCCGCGCATACAACTTGCCATTCATAACTTCCCTCCCCCAAAAGGCACCCCGTTTCCGGGATGCCTCTTATATGGTTAATGTGTGTTGCCCTTAGCTCATTATGCAATCTTCTTTTGAATCAATTCCTTCAACGTTTCAGCTAGTCCATCAATATTATCAATTCGTACAATTTGTTGCGAAACAGCACTTTCAAGTGCTTGCCATGCGGTTTCGTGATAGCAAGATTCATTGTCATCGACATACCAGCCACCATTTCCATACCTATCTGGATCACCTCCAGATACTTTCGTCAATTTAATATGACGTTCTTCTCCAGAAATAAGATGTGCAATAATGTTATATTCATCGAAAGAGGGCATATCCCAATTCTTTTTTACTATAATCTCTCCAGATTCGATAAAAAACTCTTGCCCAAAACCTTGCTCCTCTTCCCACCACCACGTGAAACTTGAATTTGGACATTTTTTATACGCTTTTAAAGCAAATGTTTTAATAAATTCTTCAGGAATACTCCAAGGGGTCTCAAATCTAAATTCATAATCATCATCCTCTATAGAATCAGACATGCTTGCATCCCATTTGCACCCCCAATTACGTATTGCCCAATCATACCAGTTATCCGTACCATATTTTTTCAGTAAATTTTGTGCACATTCTGGCGTCATTACCGTTTCACATCCACAACTAAGCATCCCTTCCTTTTCAAATGTAAAATCAATATGACTTCCATATCTTTTTTTAAAATTATCAAAATTATTGCATATTGTTGTAGGAGAACACCCTTTCACCAATATTTGTGGCATCGGAATCAATTTATTAAACGTAAATACCTTGTCATCATTTATACAATTATCAAATATAAATTTTATTCCATGTTCATCATGGGCACCCAAAACATTATAAATCCAATTAGGCATTGCCTGACCCCTTTAAGTTTTTATTTAAAAAAGGCGATTCGGAAACGGATCGTTTTTTTTGATAGGAAATTTTCCACTCCATATAGGGCCGCTCACTATAAGAGCGGCCCTTTCCCTCTCCTACCCCCTCTTGAGTGCCTTCATATCCTCCCCAAGCATCCACAATGCTCTATTGAGCCGGACGTCTTCCGTGATGCTTCCTATTTTACGGCTTGTTACTATGCGCCGCCTACCTCCTTCATAGGAAACAGCGCTCAATCCACCCTTTAACGTGTTTTCCTGAATGCGATTGAAAGTCGACCACAAATCATATCGTGAATCCTCTTTCCTCCGAGGCCGGAGAAGCTGCTCTGGGGTGATGGGGGTAGACACATTCCCCTTTGCATCGGCAAAACGAAGATGGTGTGCCGCTCTTGCCAGTGCTACTTGCTCCGATGCGGTTAAATGAATACCACTCCATTCCCTAGCGGCATCCATCACCTGCTCTGCCGTGTTGAGCACCTTGTAACTCGCATCAATAACTTGCCCGGTAATGTCCCCCTGATGGCGGATTTTATAATCCCCATATTGGGTGCCGGTAATCATGCCGTTCGTACAGACAAGCCGAAAAATTCCAGACATGAGCTGATAGGCGGTGCTTCCATCATGCGAATTGATGAGTACGATCTCCGGGAATATCTGTCCGATATGAGGAGTGCCCTTTAACATTTCTGCGTGGCGGAACCGGATCAAATGCTTTGTGTACTCTCGGCGGGATTCGCTGCGACTCCGTGCTTGCACGGCGGAAAAAGGGAAAAAACCTTCTCTCATCATCCCCGCTACGATCTGGATCGTAGGTATGTAGGCGTAGCGGTCGCTTCTGCTCTCATGAGGGGTTTCGGCAAAAATAGAAGGGGCGAGAGAGTACATTTCATCAAAACTCAAATGTTCAAATTGGTTACGCACAATCTTTCTCCTTGTAAGGTTGATTTGTTAATTGGTGGCCCAGCGACTCATCACCGCCTTTGTTCCACCATGTCCCTCACCGGACTTTTTTCTCTGGAGTTGGAACCTGCCTTTTAAACAGTTCCCCCCAGATGGCTTTCACGAGTGAAAGAAGCCATCTGGGGGGAACTGCTAAAGGCGTTTCAACGCCAGAAAAAAGGAAGAGATTCTGAAAAAACGGGCCTGCTTCCGTGCCGGAACGACCGCAGGGAGTGAGGGCGCGGAAGTTGCGCGAACTCGCGCAACCCTTTCCTTTTCCTCTTCTGCTCTCAAAGGTCGGGGCTGCTTCCGTGACAGAGTGACCGGAACGACAAGCGACGCGGAAGCGAGTACGGCCAGCAAAAAGCTGGCCGCACGGAGCTGAACAAGGAGCGCAGGAGTGGAGGGAGCGATGGCGCGGAAGATGCGCCGACAGGCGCACCCTTCCTTTGCTTGAAGTGTTGGTTGAACTCAGCCGGATGGCTAATTATATTTTTATATCAAAATCAGGCAATTTATCTATCGAGTTCATGTAATCTGGCGAAAGATGAGCATATCTTTGCGTCATTATCGTTGTCTTGTGTCCAAGCATTTTCCCTACGCTATATAATGGAACTCCTTGCATGACTAACCAACTCGCAAAAGTATGGCGCAGCGTATAAAAAACAACTTTATATAACGGATCGGTTATATCCTCATTAAATCTACATAGTTTTACTGCTCTCCGAAATGGAGATCCTGCCTGCGTAAAGGATTCTCCATTTTCCTTATGGAATAGCAATGCCTCACGTGAGGCAGGTAAATGTTTTTGGCATATCGAGGCAACAATAGGTTTCATTTTTATGTATCTTGAATCTCCATTCTTACTCTCAGCTACATATATTATTTTATTTTTTAAAGAAATATGACATCGCCTGAGATTAAAAAGTTCATTTGGTCTGAGTCCTGTATTCAGGGACACCACAGTCAAATCTCGCCAAAGCATACTAGAAAAAAACTTTCTATTTGATAAACAGGTTATCAGCATATTAGCTTCATCAATTGACAGGAAGCGATAGCGTTGATTTTTAACTTTAGGCATTGGAAATGATGGCAATTTTGTATCGCTGAGTTCATATTCTTTTGCGGTATACAGGACACGTCTGAGCAAGCTCAGACAGTGGTAGATTGTTTGTGGGCTCAAATTCTTTTTTTCGAGATGGCAGCGGAGCCGAGCGAGATCGAGTTTTTTTATAGAGCTAATTTCTCTCTGTTCGAGGTGAGAGAGGTGAAGCTCCCACCTACGGAGTTCGGTTCTTACTCCCTTTTTTGAGTCATCACAAAGAGTTAAAGAATTATAAAGTTGCCAAGCGTCTTTCAGTATTGCCATTTCTTACCTCATGCGGTATATAGAGAAAAATTCGCATGTAGGTAAAAAAAAAGTCTTTGAGAATCAAAGACTAGTAGCTAGAAAGACATACGGCCTTTCACGCCGTCAACAGCGGTTCAAATCCGCTTGGGGACGCCACTAGTAAACTAGAGGCGCATCACTTTACCCTAAAATCAGGGTATTGTGGTGCGCTTTTTGTATTATAAGTACCCCGCCCTTGTAAAGCCCCTCTTCAAGGCTTCCAAGCCGCATCGTCCCATTCAAGTGCGTTGCGGCCTGTCTCCCTTTGGCGCCTTTTACCTCCACGTTCCGTCCCTCAACATTCCTCTTCCCCGTGAAGAAGCAACCGTGAGGCCGTGCTACAGGCTCTCAGTTCATCGCGACGCTCTGTATCCGTGGACTCTCCTAGCCTTCTCTACCCCCGATCAGACTTAACGAAGTATAATCGGCAACTAATCCCGCTCCCAAGATCCATTATGAGGATGCCGCCTCCATCCGGAAAAGATAGAGAAAGACTATCCTCCATCTATGCCGGTATTGTGCGTGTGAGTCGGTTGAGTGTGATCATGACTTCTGATCGAGTTGACCAACCTCTGGAACGCTACCCGGCCTAAACGCCATAATAGAAACACCCCCGGTAATCGGGCACGCGGCTATAGACGCTCCGACCGGTTCCGGAGCACTGAATAGAGCGTAATAATATATCTTATTTTACTTAGCAAAATGAACATTCATATCTATTGAATAATAACTTGGCACGCTACAGATATTTCCAAGCTTTGAGAACCCTGACAGGCTATCAGTACGTATGCTGAAATTTTTGACGATTGAATACGCCATCAGAAGGATCAGGCCTAGTTGGCTCCGGCTCAGCTTCCTCAGCGTACATCACGAAGTGTTACCCAACTAACCGCGTAATCATGAGATCTGCTTTTGACACTCCTTCATCGTTGTTATAATAACCGTTATAGCTTCATGAATAGGAATGACTTCGATGATCGTTTTGAACGCTGACTGGAAACTGACAACGACTGCCTATGCTCATCAGCGGGCGGCGATAGAAAAGCTCTCGCGGCTCAGGGTCGGAGCCCTGTTCATGGATATGGGGACGGGCAAGACGCGCACGGCTCTTGAGCTTGTCTGGCTTCGTAGAAAACGCATCACAAAATGTGTCTGGTGTTGCCCCGTATCTCTTATGGAGGAAACCAAAAAGGAAATTCTACGGCACACGTCCTGTATCGACACGGACATTCATATGATAGGCCCCCGGACGCGAGAGAAGAACGTACCACAGACCTGGTGGCATATTGTCGGGCTGGAAAGCCTCAGCAGTTCGCCCCGTGTGGTTTATGTTCTTGACAGGCTGATCGACGGTGGAACGTTTCTTGTGGTTGATGAGTCGACCTATATTAAGGGACACCGGGCGAAGCGAACACGGCGACTTATCAGGTTCGGCGCCCGGACTTCCTATCGACTCATTCTTACCGGGACGCCGATCCAGCAGGGAATCGAAGATCTGTATACGCAGATGGAATTTCTTTCCCCGTTGATTCTAGGATATACCTCAAGACATGCCTTTCAGAGCGCTCTTGCCGTCTTTCAGACCCAAAAACGGGCTTTTTCCGTTGAAAGCATGAGCCTCGGCGAAGTCTGCCGTATCATAGCCCCTTATGTATATCAGGTCAGCAAGGAAGACTGCCTGAAACTGCCTCCGAAGATGTACCGCCGCATTCTGTGCCGTTTTTCCGAAGAGCAAACGACGCTCTATCAGGCGGTGAAGGCACGTTTCCTAGACGATCTGAACAGTTACGGACCATCCGATCTCAGTACGGCGATTTTCCGTTTATTCAGCGGGTTGCACTCCGTTTCCTGCGGCGTTCTGCCGTCCGGCTTTCTGGGGGCAAGGCGTCTGAGAAACCAGAGGATGGATGCCCTGTTCGCTGAACTCAGACAACTCAAAACCAGCCATGTGATTATCTGGGTGAATTACCTCGAATCGATCGCCGCGCTGAATGAGGCATTTCCTAAAATATTCCCCAAGATGCCGGTGTATACGGTTCACGGCAGAGTTCCGGTAACAGCGAGAACGACGAAGATCAATCTCTGGAAAAGAAGGGGGGGGGTGCTCATGGCGACGCAAGGGACCGGAGGATACGGGCTGACGCTGACGGAGTCACATCGGGTCTTCTTCTATTCCGAAAATTGGCGGTACGCGCTCAGGCTTCAGGCCGAAGACAGATGCCACCGGATAGGCCAAAAGAGCAACGTGTACTACACTACGCTTCAGGGTGAAAGTCGGTTTGACGAACGCATCCGTTCTGCGCTTACCCGAAAAGCCGACGCGCTAGAGGAGCTGAAAAAGGAAGTCAGGAGACTGAATGGCAACAGGAACGCCATAAGGAAATTGATGGAGCAGGCGGTATGAGGCATTGGCTTGGTATGGATGTGTTCTCTGCGGCGCGCTTGCGGTTGGAGGAGGCCTTTGACGCTTTTGAGCGGGTATATGTTTCTTTTTCCGGTGGAAAGGATTCCGGGGTCGTCGTCCAGCTCGCATTGGATATCGCCCGTGAAAAAGGCCGTCTCCCACTTGATGTGCTACACATCGATCTGGAAGCGTGGTATGCGCATACCGATGCCTTCGTCACTCGTATCATGACTAGGCCCGATGTCCGTCCGCACTGGGTATGCCTGCCCATCCACCTAAGAAATTCAGTATCGCAACTTCAGCCGCACTGGCTGTGCTGGGATCCCGATGCGCAGGATTTGTGGGTCCGCGAGCTTCCTGCTTATCCGGGCGTCATTGCGGACGAGGCATCTTTTCCATGGTTCAGACGGGGAATGGAATTCGAGGAATTCGTACCGCAGTTTGCGGAGCACTTCGCGGAAGGGCGTTCCTGTGCCTCGATAGTAGCCATCCGGTGCGATGAGTCCCTAAACCGCTTCCGAACCATCGCTTCCACGACCAAGCGCCGGTGGAACGGAAAAAGCTGGAGTACGGTGACGCCTTCCGGCGTCGTCAACATCTATCCGATCTATGATTGGAAAACGGAAGATGTATGGACAGCCACGGGCAGACAGGGATGGGACTACAACAAAATTTACGACCTCATGCATCTGGCCGGGGTGG
>OGZI01001500.1_pt1 | contig 23039 bp, 20 predicted proteins | sample 1576711 | NCBI WGS metagenome assembly OGZI01 (sample SAMEA3541482, study PRJEB24748) | human gut metagenome | biome: human gut; feature: human-associated habitat; material: faeces | place: China | collected 2012
CCTGCCAGCGGCGCCAGCGGCAGGCGTTTCAGGGTCAGCACGGCGGCCGGCGGCCCGTAGCGGTCATAAACAATGGCGTCGTTGAACATCGACAGGCTCCAGACAGCGAAAGGCGGGATCATAGCAGATCCCGCCGCCAGTGGCTCACGCCCGCGGCCAAACCTGGGGGAACAGCGGGGAATCCAGCGGGTCGCCGTCCCGCAGGGTCAGCTCGGGGAACGGTGGCGACGTCACGCCGCCGCGATCGGCAAACGCGGCGTCATCCCCCACCCAGCGGGCGGAGAAGACCCGTCGCGCCCGCGCGCCGGGGTTGCCGCGGGCGCCATGGACGGTGCGGAAATGGAAGGCCACCGCATCCCCCGGCTCCAGCGCCCAGCTGACGATATCGTATTCGTCCTCATGGGCGTCGATATCCGGCAGGGTGCTGAACCGGGTGTGCTCGTAAAGCTTAGTGCCATTGAAACGGGTAGGACTGAACTCCTCCTCCCAGCGATGCGACCCGCGAATGCAACGCAGCGAGGTGGCCTCCGCCACCGGGTCCAGCGGGATCCAGAAGCTGACGTTCTGCCTGCCGGAGACGCAATAGTAAGGCTGGTCATGATGCCAGGGCGTCACCGTGCTGCCTCCGGCCGGTTTGACCAGCATATGTTCATGGAAAAATTTCGCCGTCTGCGACTGCATCAGCGCCGCCGCGATCTCGGCGGCCGCTGACTGAAAGACAAACTCGCTAAACGCCGGGATCCGCGACCAGTTGCAGTAGTCCTGAAAAAAAGGCGGCGAACCATCTTTGGGGATCACCGTGCGCGCATGACCATACTCGCTGGGGCTGGCCATCAGCGCCGTGACCCCCTCGGCGAGGCGATCGACCCAGGGGGTAAAGACGCCTTTTAATAACACCGCGCCATCCGCCTGCCAGCGGTCGATGGTCGCTTGATCGATGTGGGGAGAGTGTTGATTGTGCATCGCTTGGGTTCCTGTGTTGAGGGATCAGGTGAGCGGTTCCGCCGGTTCGGCACGCATCCACGCGCAAAGCTGTCTCAGCATCGTCATACAGCGCTCGGTCTGCGCGATGCTGATGTACTCATCGGCCTTATGGCCCTGGGCCATGCTGCCCGGTCCGCAGACCAGGGTCGCGACGCCCATCTCATCGAACAGCCCCCCTTCGGTGCCGAACGCCACGGTGGAGAAGCGGTCGCTGCCGCACCACTGCGCCAGCCAGCGGGCGAAGTCGGACTGCGGATCGCTGAGCAGCGGCGGATAGTGGCTTAACAGCTGGAACTGGATGTCGCTCCCGCTGCCTACCCGGCGCATCTCCGGCAGCAGCTGGCGACGGGCGTAGGCCGCCAGCGCCTCGGTGACCGCTTCGGGACGCATCCCCGGCAGGTAGCGGATCTCAAAATCAAAGCGGCAGGACTGCGGAACAATATTCAGCGCGGCCCCACCCTGAATGGTGCCCACCTGCAGCGTGCTGAAGGGCGGCGAAAAGCGGCTGTCCTGCTGCCGGGCCAGACGCACGCCCAGCCGATCCAGGTGGTTGATCAGCCTGGCCGCGTAGCGGATGGCGTTCACCCCCTGCGGGGCATAGGCCGAATGGCAGGCCTGCCCCTCGATGCAGCAGCGCATGGCCAGTTTGCCTTTATGACCGAACACCGGCTGCATCTCCGTCGGCTCGCCGATGAGGCACAGCGCCGGTTTCTCCGGCGAGGCCTGCAGAAAATCCACCAGGCTGCGCACACCGAGACAGCCGACCTCTTCGTCATAGGAGAAGGCCAGATGCAGTGGCATGCGCAGCGGCGCCGCCAGAAAGTCATCCACTGCCGCCAGCACGCAGGCGAGAAACCCCTTCATATCGGCGCTGCCGCGGCCATAGTAGCGGCCATCGCGCTCGGTGAGGCTGAAAGGCGGAACGCTCCAGGCCTGGCCGTCCACCGGGACCACGTCGGTGTGGCCCGAGAGCATCACCCCACCGCCGCCGGACGGCCCCAGCCGGGCGTAGAGATTGGCCTTACCGCCCGACGGGTCATAAAAGCGGCGCGACGCCACGCCGCGGGCAGCGAGAAAATCGGCGATCCAGTCGATCATCGCCAGGTTCGAATGGCGGCTGGTGGTGTCAAAAGCCAGCAGCGCGGCGAGGATGTTATTCATCGCCGGGGACGCCATAGGCGGGCGCCTCGCGCGGGTCGAGCGCCCGGGTAATATAGGCGTCCATTTGCGGCTCCCAGGCCAGCCACAGTTGCTCAAGGGCCGCCAGCGGATCCGTCTCCGCCCAGTCAATACGCAGATCGACCACCGGCCACGGGTAATCGTCCACCACCTTCACCGCCGCCGAGTGGACCGGGCCGGCCTCGCCCCCGGCGGCAATCCCCGCGCGCAGCCCGGCCAGCAGCCGGCTGGCCAGTTCACCGCTCGCCGTCTCGAAGGCGGCCACCATCGCGGCGATCACCTCGTGACTGGCCAGCATGTTGCCCGCCGCCACGCAGTTATCTCCCGCCAGGGTGCCACCGATCCCGAGAGTATGTTCTCCGCTGAACGCCGCCACTTCACCGTTGGCATCAATCGCCGCGACCTGGCGATATTCGCGGAAGCGGTCCTCCGCCAGGGCCAGGTTCAGAGCCTGCTCAACGGAGGCCCCCGCCTCAAGCGCACCAAGAATATGCGGCCCCAGCGACGGTAAGGTTATGTTCTGACTGGCGACTGCGCCGACGCCGGGCAATAGCCACGGACAGCGCGATCCCACGGCCATGCTCGACGAACTAATGGCAATGCCCAACTGACCTGATTCCGGGCAGCGGGCGCTAATAGAGAGAGTCATTCTGCTGCCTCCCCCTGCCAGTCGTCAGGGATCACCGCCGTAACGTCAATCTCCATCAGCCACTGCGGCTGCGCGAGGGCCGACACCACCACCCCGGTGGAGATGGGAAAGACGCCTTTTAACCATTTGCCCACCTCCTGATAGACCGGCTCGCGATAGCGGGGATCGATCAGATAAGTGGTGGTCTTGACGATATGCGAGAGGTCGCTTCCCGCCTCTTTCAGCAACTGTTCAACATTCTTCATTGCCTGCTCCGCCTGCGCCCGCGGGTCGCCGAGGCCAATCAGATTGCCGGCGAAATCGGTGCCAACCTGGCCGCGAACGTAGACGGTATTGCCGGCCCGCACCGCCTGGCACAGATCGTTGTTCAGCGCCTGGTTCGGGTAGGTCTCTTTGGTGTTAAACATGCGAATACGGGTATGAGTTGGCATCAAAGCACTCCTTAAGGAAAACGGTTAACAGGACGGCTGGTAACGCTGGTACTGGCGCTGAATGGCGATCTGGTCGGCAATATATTTGGCATCGTGCCAGACGCCCCAGATAAAGGTGGACCCGCGCCGCGAGAGCCAAGGCAGGCCGAGGAAATAGACGCCCGGCTCCGTCGATACGCCGCGGTGATGCTGTGGCCGCTGTGCGTCATCGAAGGCGTTGACCTTCAGCCAGCGATAGTCGGTGGTGTAGCCCGTCGCCCAGATGATGGTGCCGATCCCGGCCTCGGCCAGATTGAGACTGAGCAGCGGGTCGGTAACGCAGGCCGGATCGGACAGAAATTCGCGGGCGGAGGGCTCTTCGGGCAGGTCCATACCGTTGCGGGCCACCCACGCGTCCGCGGCGTCGAGCAGCGCAAGGTAGGAGGCATCGCCGCGGCGGATATTCTCCGCCAGGTCGTGGTGAAACAGTGCTTTGTCACCGTCAAAGCCACGGGTCTGCCCCACTAACGTGACCCCCTGATGCGCCAGCTGGCGAAAATCGACGGTATGGCCGCCGCGCGCGCCGCTCACCGCGATAGTGACATGCTCTTTACCCGGCGCATTGGCCGCGGCATCCCACATTCCCAGCACCCCGAGCCACCAGCAAAAATCGCGCTGACGATAGCGACGCGGCGGGCGGTCGTGCGCTCCCACCGACAGCCACACCGCGCGTCCGGCTCGCTGTAGCTCATCGGCAATCTGCACGCCGGAGGAGCCTGCGCCAATCACCAGCACACCGCCCTCCGGCAGCTGCTGCGGGTTAAAATAGTGCGCGGAGTGGAGCTGCTGAATAGCCTGACTCTGTGGGGCGATGGCCGGGATCACTGGCCGCTGAAACGGCCCGGTGGCCGCCACGATCCGCTGCGCTTCAATCACCCCCTGCGAGGTGTCGATACGAAAGCCCGGCCGTCCGACGAGGCGTTCGGCGCTGAAAACCTCCACCCCGGTACGGATCGGCGCATTGAAGCTGCGGGCATAGGCGGCAAAATAGTCTGCCACCTGCTCTTTGCCGACAAAGCTGTCTGCCGGGCAGTCCGGGAACACCATGCCCGGGAACCGATCGTGCCAGGCCGGGCCGTTGGCGACCAGCGAATCCCAGCGTCCGCTGCGCCAGGCCTGGGCAATACCCTGCTTTTCCAGCACCAGGTGGGGGATATCCAGCCGGGTCAGATGCTCGCTCATGGCGACGCCCGCCTGCCCCGCGCCCACCACCAGGGTATCGATCTCGGTAATCTGTTCAGTCATTTCGCTATCCTTCAAGCACAGTTGCCGACGACGTCGCCGGAATTGACGGCTTTCAGGTTATTTAACTGTGACGAATTGGTAAAATATTATAAAACGATCAACTGAATAGAATTTTACGAGGCTGAGTGACGACAAAAAATAATGCCTGCCGGATCGACAGGCGTTATTTCAGGCGTGAGTTGGGGTTAATTCGATGCTGCGACAATAATCCATAAACAGTTGCGTCGGCCGCGTGGGCTCATTATTCGCGAGATGCGCCATAATTAAGGTCGAGGCGGGCATCTCGTCGGCAATATCCCGCTGCACCACTCTTTCGCCATCGTAGGTCATATCGCAGCAGGGCCGGGTGACCAGCACCGAAAAACCCAACCCCTGACCCACCATACAGCGCACCATTTCAATGGAGGGGGAACTGTAAGCCACTTCCGGGTGATAACCCTTTTCCTTAAAGATGGAGATAAAATAATTTTTACTGGGGACCGCATCGAGGAGGATCATCGGCTCACGGCTCAGCTCCTGCAGCGTCACCTGCGCCTTCTGCGCCAGCGGATGCGCGGCGGGCAGCAGCGCGTAGGGTTTATGCGGGGCATTGAGCCGCTCTTTATTGATCGAATGGCCGAGCTCCAGATCGTAAACCAGCGCGAGGTCGAAGCGGCCGCGGTGCAGGCCATGCATCAGCTCATGCTGTTCGCCGTCGTACAGATGCAGGGTGATTTCCGGATAGCATTTCTTAAACCCGGCCACCAGCTTCGGCATATACAGCGGAGCCACCGATTCGAAGCAACCGATGGAGATCATGCCAGAAACCAGCTCTTTATCCGCTCGCGAATTCTGTTCGAACTCCCAGGACAGGCGCAGCAGCTCTTTCGCTTTATCGTAGATCCGCCGACCGCTGGAGGTGAGCGAAACGCCCTGCGCGTGGTGGCGAATAAACAGCTGCTGGTCGAAGGTGCTCTCCAGATTCTTGATGGCAATCGAAATCGACGGCTGCGCAATGTGCAGCTGGCGGGAGGCCTCGGCGATACTCTCCGTCTCCACCACGGTGACGAAATATTTGAGCTGCTTCAGGGTAAATCGGTTCATAGCATCACCATTGATAAAATATGGTCCGGCGCACGTGGGGAATAGTTTTCCTCTAAGTCCCAAGCAATCCGCGTGCCACCCCCGGAAAAGCGCGGCGCATTGCCCGACAAGGGGCGACAATATTTATTATTGCTCTACGCCCGCGTGGTTTATTTCCACCATTGCACCATCATGCGCCACGCTGCACGCCAGACAGGCAGCAGCTGCCCCAGTTTCGCGCAAAATACCCTTCCCCCACAAAATAGCGTTATTGAATTACAGTCATTGTTTTTAAATTGTTTACGCAAAGTATCTTAACAATCACTTTAAATTCCATATCGTTAATATCGCTGTATAGTTTTTTTAAACTTAAAGGCCAAAAATTTACTAATTGCCTCTGAAAGCATCCTGCCAGCATAGTGTATTCGCACGATGAATACCGGTGGCTCCCCATTACGGCACAGCCGAGCCACTTTCATTTTTGATAATTATGACGAGTGAAATAGCCCATGACGTTTAACTGGAACTACATGTTAAGCCTGCTCAGCGATGCCGATTTTTGGTGGGCCACCTGGACCGTCATTAAATTAAGTCTGCTGACCTGGGGCTGCAGTATTGTGCTCGGATTTATTCTGGCGCTGGCCAAACAGTCGCCGCGCGGCTGGTTATCCACCCCTGCCCGGCTGTATATCTGGTTATTTCGCAGTATGCCGCTGCTGGTCCTGCTGATTTTTGTCTACAACATGCCGCAGGCGCTGCCCTCCTTCGCCCCGGTGCTGAACGATCCCTTCTGGGCCGGCCTGCTGGCGATGGTCCTCAGCGAAGCGGCTTATATCGCCGAGATCCACCGCGGCGGATTGCTCTCCATCCCTCGCGGGCAGAGCGAAGCCGCACGGGCCCTGGGGTTGCGCTACGCCGGGATCCAGTGGCGGGTGATCATCCCTCAGGCGCTGCGCGTCGCCCTGCCGGCGCTGGCCAATGAATATATCGCCATCGTGAAGCTCAGTTCGCTGGTGTCGGTGATCTCCCTGACCGAAATATTGATGGTCGGCCAGCAGCTCTACTCGCAGAACTTTCTGGTCATGGAGACGATGACGGCCGTGGCGTTTTATTACATCTTTATCGTCACGGTGTTCGATTTTCTGCTGAAACGGCTGGAGAACTACCTTGACGTAACCCAGCGCAATACCGCTCGTCCGGTAGATGCCGAGATGCAGCGGCTGGCCAGCGCCCGCCGCCCGGCGATGGCGCGCAGCGTCGCCCAGAGTCATGAGCCGGCGCTGCAGGCCTCTAAGCTGCATAAGGCCTACAACAACGTCGAAGTGCTGGGGGCGGTGAGCCTGCAGATCCAGCCCGGCGAGGTGGTCTCGGTCATCGGTCCGTCAGGCTCGGGGAAAACCACCCTCATTCGCCTGCTGAACGGTCTTGAGCAGATCGATAACGGCGAAATTCAGATTAACGGCCAACCCTTTATTCACCTCGACCGCCAGGGGCAGCAGAAGCCGCGCTTTATGGAGAATGCCGAACATCGCCTGAACATCGGCATGGTGTTCCAGAGCTTTAACCTGTTCCCGCATCTGACCGTGTTCGGCAATCTGCTGCTGGCCCCGCGCTATCACCATCTGGCAAGTGACGCGGAGCTCCGCCAGCACGCCTGCGAACTGCTGCACAAAGTGGGCATGCTGGAGCACGCCTGGAAGTATCCGCACCAGCTCTCCGGCGGACAGCAGCAGCGGGTGGCGATCGCCCGCGCCCTGATGATGCGTCCGCAGATCATGCTGTTCGATGAGCCCACCTCGGCGCTGGATCCGGAAAAAGTGAATGAAGTGCTGCAGGTTATCGAATCCCTGGCCCACGAAGGCATCACCATGGTCATCGTCACCCACGAGATGAACTTCGCCTTCAAAGTGTCTGACCGGATCGTGTTTATGGAGAAAGGCCGGGTGGTGTGCGATGACACGCCGCAGGCGATGCGTAGCGGGCAACACCCGCGGGTCGAGGCCTTTCTCAAAGATGTTTCTCTGGCTTAACTATCGGAACGTGAAGAGGAAAAACTATGATTGCGCAGTGGCAAATTGATCAGTTTCATCAGCAGGGTTTTCTGGTGGTCGAAGAGGTGCTTTCCAGCGCCGACATCGCCGCCCTGCAGAGCGATTTCGACGGCTGGGTCGAGGAGAGCCGCGGTCACGCGACGGTGTGGGGAGAAACCCTCGACGGGCGGCCACGCTTCGATATCGAGCGCGATCATGCTCCTGACCATCCGTCGCTGCGCCGGGTCGCCTCCCCGACGGAGATCTCCGAGGCCTATCGCCATACTGCGCTGAACTCGCGGATGGCGACCATCGCCGCGCAGTTGATCGGCGGCAGCGGCACCCGCTTTCATCACAGCAAAATTAACTCCAAGCTGCCGCACACCGCCACCGAGGTGAAATGGCATCAGGATTTCCTTTTCACCCCACACAGCAATGACGACATCATCACCGCCCTGCTGATGGTCAGCGAGGTGACCCCAGAGAATGGCCCGCTCAACGTGGTGCCTGGCAGTCATCAGGGGCCGCTGTGGTCCCACTGGCAGGAGGGGCGCTTCACGGGGGCGGTGGATGATGAGGTGGTGGCGACGCACTGCCAGCAGCCGCAGGCCTGTTTTGGCCCGGCGGGCTCAGTCTGCTTTATGCATACCCGCCTGCTGCACGCCTCCAGCCCCAACGAGACCGCCCTGCCGCGCACCCTGTTCATCAGCGTCTACGCCGCGGAGGATGCGCTACCCTACGGCGAAAACCCGCTGCCGAGCCGCCATGCCGGCCACCTGGTCGCGGGAGAAGAGAGCGGTCTGGTGCGCAGCACCAATAACCAGCTTCGTCTGCCGCAGAAGCCGCGCGGCGCTTCGTTTTTTGTTCAGCAGGCCGGCGCCGATCGCGCCAGCATGTAATTTGCCCACACTCCGGAGGTTTTATGACACGCATTTTCGCACCACGCCCGCTGACCCTGCTGCTCTGCGCAGCGGCTGCTCTGACATCCTTTAGCGCACTGGCCTTTCAGCAAAGCGGTAAGATCACCGCCGGTTCGGACATGACCTTTTTTCCTTACGAGTACATGGAAAACAATAAGCCAGCCGGTTTTGACATCGAGCTGCTCGATGGTCTGGCGAAGACTATGGGCCGTGAAGCAGTGAATATCGATACCCGCTTCCCCAACCTGATCCCCGGGCTGCAGGGCGGGCGCTTCGATATCACCAACTCGTCGATGTACATTACCGCCGAACGCCTGAAGGTGATCGATATGGTGCCGTACCTGAAAAGCGGGGAAGCGATCCTCGCCCGCAAAGGCGGCGACTACCAGCCTAAGACCCCGGAAGCGTTCTGCGGCCATAAAATCGGCTCGATGGGCGCCACCTCCTGGCTGGCGCAATTGCAGAAGCTTTCCGCCGACTACTGCGTGAAGAAAGGGCTGAAGCCAATTGCGCTGAGCGTCTATACCACCGACCCGCAGACCACCCAGGCGCTGTTGTCGCGCGCGGTGGATGCGCAGATCACCGACGCCGCCGTGGCGCGCGGGGTGGTGGAAAAACTGGGTGACCGGGTGGTTATCTCCTCTGACACGCTGATCTATCCGGTGCTGAACGGCTTTGGCGTTAAAAAAGGCAATACTGAGGTGAAAACCGCCCTCGAAGAGGCGCTGAAAAAATACAGCGCGACGCCGGAATATGCCGCCCTGCTGAAGAAATATCACTTCCAGGCGCCGACGGCGGACGATCTGCAGACCCTGATGCCGAAAGCGGAGTAATGCCCATGCGCGATTCCGATGAAGAGCAGATCCGCATCGACCTGGCGGCCACCTTTCGCATCATTGCCCATCTCGGCATGCATGAGGCGGTGGCCAACCATTTCAGCGCCGCGCTCTCCGCCGACGGGAAAACGTTTTTACTCAACCCGAAGTGGAAACACTTTTCGCGCATCCGCGCCAGCGATCTGCTGGTGCTGAACGCCGATGATGAAGGTTGCGCCGCGCGCCCTGACGTCGATGCCACCGCGTGGGCTATTCACGGGCAGATCCATCAGCGACTGCCCGACGTGCGGGTGGTGCTGCATCTGCACCCGGTGTACACCACCAGCCTCGCCTGTCTGGCGACGCCGCAGATCCTGCCCATCGACCAGAACACGGCCCGCTATTTTAACCGGGTCGCCGTCGATACGCTGTACGGCGGGATGGCGGACACCGCGGCAGAAGGCGCCCGGCTGGCGGGCCTGCTGGCGGACAAACGCCGCCTGCTGATGGGGAATCACGGGGTGCTGGTGACCGCCCCGACCATCGGCGAGGCGTTCGATGATATCTGGACCCTGGAGCGCGCCTGTCAGATCCTGATCACCGCCTGGTCCACCGGCCAGCCGCTGAAGGTTCTGTCAGACGCGGTAGCGGAAAAAACGGCCCAGGACTGGGAGAAGATTGCCGATTTCTCGCGGCAGCATTTTGCCGAAATGAAGCAGTTAATGATCGACCTCGATCCCTCCCTGGTGGACTAACCCCGCGCCTGCCCGGGTCAGCCCGGGCCGTCGCTGGCCGCCGCCAGCAGCGGCACGATGATATCGCTGAGCGGTGTCGGAATGCCGTGCTGACGCCCGCGACGCTGCACCACGCCGTTACGAATATCCCACTCCAGCGGTCGGCCATTCAGGCGATCGATCATAATAGAGGTGCTTAAGTCGGCAGGCGCCCGGTGAAAACCGGCGATAATCTCCTCCGGCACGCTGTCGCCCAGGGCTGCCCCTTCCGCCCGCGCCACCTGCAGACATTCGCGCAGATAAGCCAGTCCGAGGGCAGTAATGTCTTCCCGGGCAAACATCCCGGCGCGGCGTCCGGTCAGCACCATCAGTCCGGCTACGGCGTTCTGCAACAGTTTACGCCAGGCCACGGTGGTAAAATCCGCCGCCAGGTCCACCGCGCAGCGGGTCCCCGCCAGCGCCTGCTGCACTCGCTCTGCCCCCGGCAGATCCGGGAGGGTCAGGCGCGGCGTGGCGCGCAGCCAGACAGAGGCATCGGCATCGCGCTGCGCCGGAAACCAGACCACCGAGGGCAACACCGTCGCGCCGCCGGTCAGGGGGGCAAACTGCTGGCGCTGCTCAACGCCGTTTTGCAGCACGCACACCACGGTGTCCGTGGAACACAGGGCCGTCAGCCAGGAGGCGATGGCCTCCGTCTGGGTAGTTTTCACCGCGACAAAGACCAGGTCGAAGGGGGCGGCTATCGCCGTTGGGTCGGTGTGCACCGGGCCGGGCACCACGATCTCGCCCTCGTCAGTGCGCAGCACCAGCGCCGAATGGGCGGTACGCCCGCAGACCATCGGCGCCCTCCCCACCTCAAACAGGGCGGCGGCGATAGTCGTGCCGATGGCGCCGGGACCAATAAGTGCAACCTTAGGAAATGCTGACATGCCGAAGACCTCCTGATGATTCACCGCCCTGGTTGGGCAAAGATTGCCCTCCACAGTAGCGAGAAAGACCGGAAGTCGGCAAGGGGCGCGTCGGGAAAGCCTTTCGCCTTCCCCGACGGAGGGCTAGTAGCGCACGCAGACGGATTTGGTTTCGCACCAGCCGTCGAGCCAGTCAGGGCCGAAATCGCGGCCGGTACCAGACTGCTTCATGCCGCCGAAAGGCAGGTTGGCGTCAATCAGGGTATGGCTGTTGACCCATACCGTTCCCGCCTGCAGACGGTCGGTGTAGTTCAGGGCCTGGGTTAGATCGCGGGTCCAGACGCTGGCGGTCAGGCCAAAATCGCTGTCGTTGGCCAGACGCAGCGCCTCCTCGCCGTCGGCCACCCGCACCAGGTTCACCACCGGGCCAAACACCTCCTCACGGGTGAGGCGCAGCCCGGCGTCGGGGTTAACCACCAGCGTCGGCGGAATATAATACCCCCCCGCATCCGGTCCGGCGCTGCCGCTGATGAGCTCTGCCTTCTGCTGGCGAGCCTCTTCGAGGTAGGCCGCCACCTTGTCGCAGTGGGCCCGGGAGACCACCGGGTTGATCTGCGCCGTCTCCTGCATCCCCGGCCCCACCTGCAGCGATTTTACCGCCTGCTCGAAACCGCTGACCAGGGTGTCAAACAGCGGCGCTTCGATGTAGATCCGCGAGCTGGCGGCGCAGACCTGCCCCTGATTGAGGAAGCTACCGGTCATCAGCCCCTCAATAACCCACTGGGGATCGGCATCTTTGAGCACAATCGCCGGGTTCTTGCCGCCCAGCTCCAGCGTCACGCGGGTCAGGCGGTCGGCAGCCACGCGGGCAATCTGTTTCCCGGTCGCCGTCGAGCCGGTAAAGCTGACCTTCGCTACCTGCGGATGGGCGGTCAGCGCCGCGCCGCAGCCGGCGCCGCTGCCGGTGACCACGTTGAATACCCCGTCAGGTATGCCCGCCAGGGTCGCCAGCTCCGCCACCCGCAGCAGGGTCAGCGGGGTGGTTTCAGAAGGTTTGATGACGATCGAACAGCCTGCCGCCAGGGCCGGCATGACCTTCCACATGCCGATCATCAGCGGGAAATTCCACGGGACGATGCCCGCCACCACCCCGACCGGCTCTTTTTTGGTCCACGCCTGGTAACGCGCCCCTTGCGGGAACGGGATCGAAACGTCCAGCGTCCGGCCGCTGATCTTGGTGGTCAGCCCCGCGGTGTAGCGCATCCAGTTCAGGGTGCAGCCGACCTCAAAGGCGCGGGAGATCGCAATGGATTTGCCCTGCTCGAGGGTTTCCAGTTGCGCCAGCTCTTCGCCGTGCTGCTCCACCAGATCGGCAAAACGCAGCAGGATGCGTTCACGGTCGGCCGGGGTGCGCCCGGCCCAGCGGCGATCGACAAAAGCGCGCCAGGCGGACATTACCGCCCGGTCGACATCCGCCGGGCTGGCGTCGGCGGTGGTGGCAATCGCCTGCCCGGTGGCCGGATCCCAGACGGTTAACCGGTTTTCGCTCTGCGCGGCGCAGGGAGCGCCGTCGATATACAGGCCATGCTGACGGTCTAAAAACTGCTGGACGCTGGCAAGCAGCGCTATCTGAGAGGTGGACATACCCTTTCCTTATTCTTCGCGGATAGTGCTTTCAGTCTATGTCCGGTTGGCGGCTGGCGCTTTTTTCTCTGTGACATTCGTTTGCGCCGCTGTGACAGTCGCCGCAAATCCGCGGCTTACCCTGGCAGAAATGTGCCGCAGGTAATAGTTCTTTCATATACCCGCCATCGCGCCCTTGCCTGAGGCGACACAAATGCAACAATGCGGAAACATTGTTATTACAGGAGAAGGGCGAATGATGACCACGGCAGAGGGAGGGCTGGCGTATCAGCGCTGGCTGGCGACGATCAATCAGGTCTGCGGCCATTTCGCCGCCCGGCCGCTGGAGGGGCGCTTCCACGGCGAGATTGACGCCCGCTACGCCGGCAGCCTCAAGGTCAGTACGGTCACCGCCGCCGGCGTTAATCTCTACCGCACACACAATGAGATAAAACGCGATAACGACGCCTGGTTCTATACCGTGTTTCAGCTCGCCGGCGAAGCCATCATCGAACAGGACGATCGCCAGGTGACGCTGGCGGCAGGCGATATCACGTTAATCGACGCCGCCCGCCCATGCTCCATCGTCTGGCAGCAGACCTCGCGTCAGGCCTCGCTGCTGCTGCCGCGCCAGCGGGTGGCGCCCACAGGGGACATCACTACCGCCTGCCGGCTGGACAAATCTCTGCCAATGGTCCAGCTCAGCCAGCGACTGCTGCTGGAAAGCATGGGCGGCACGGCGCTCTCCGCCAGCGAGAGTGAAGCGGCGCTGGAGGCGATCGCCTGCCTGTTGCGCCCGGTGCTGCATCAGCGCGAGCCTGCCCCTTCCCGGCGGGAAAAGCAGTTTCAAAAGATTATTGCCTTAATCGATGCGTCCATTCAGTCGGAGCATCTGCGTCCGGAGTGGCTGGCCAGCGAGACGGGCATGTCGGTACGCAGCCTGTACCGGCTGTTTGCCGATAAAGGGCTGGTGGTGGCGCAGTATATTAAGAACCGGCGGTTGGATCTGTGTGCCCAGGCGTTACAGAACGTCCATGACGATGAAAAGCTGGCGGGGATCGGCTACCGCTGGGGCTTCAGCGACCACAGCCATTTCTCCACCGCCTTTAAGCAGCGCTTTGGCGTCTCGCCGGGCGAATACCGCAAGCGCTGCCGCTGATCATTTACGCCGCCACTGGCCGTTCAGCCCCTGGACGTACTCCCCGGGCTGAGCCCGGGCCACCAGCTTCTGCCCGGCCATTTTCGCCACTTCATCTACCGGCAGATTGTTGTCATCCGCCAGCTGCTGGTAGCTTTCGCTGCGCGCGGCGTTAATCTGCTTTACCAGCGCCAGCGTCTCTTTATCCTGACGCAGCGGCGCGAGATAGCCGTTCAGCGTCTCCCCCACTCGTCCCTGCTGGCGCGCTTCGCTCAGGGTCAACGCCAGCGCGGGCGCGCTGAGTAAGGTCAGCGCCAGCGCTGCGCTTAACAGTCGTTTTCTCATCGTCGCCTCAGAACAGATCGCTGCGGGATTTCAGCAGATTTTCCACATCCTTATCGACCTTGATATGGATCTCATGCTCAATTTTGACATTCATATTAATGGTGATGGGCTCTTTCGATGCCGCAATTTCGATACGCGGCGTACAGCCGGCGAGCAGCATCGGCGCCACCATGGCCAGTAGCAACTTCTTCATTTAGGTTCCTTACATGTCTTACCGTCCGTACAGCGCCGCACGGGCAGCATGGCATTCTGTTCGAGCCACGCCTGTAAATTGTCGCCGAAGCGTAAACTGCGCCACAGGTCGAAAATATTCTCTTCATGAGCGTAGTTTAAATGCACGGTACTGCTTTTCCCGTCCACCCGGCTGGTACCGTTGATGGTGGCCTTAAGCGTCAACACGCCCAGATTGTCGAGGTTAATCCGCGTCCACGAGCGGGAGATCTCCATATAGCGCAGCCAGTTAATCGCCGCCCCGGCGGAGACATTGTCCGCCACCAGCGCATCGGCGGTGTCTTTATCCAGCCGCAGGGTCATCGGTCCGTCATTGCGCAGCCAGCCGTCGTGGATGATCCATTGATTATTCTCCAGCCACAGCGGCAGCGCGCCGCTCACCGCCCCGGACATGGCGAACTGCTTCACCTTGACGGCGCTGGTGAGTTCGCTGCTGGAGATATGTTGCAGACGGATCAGCGCCGGGTCGCGCTGCGGCATGCGCAGCTGCAGCAGCGTCAGCTTACCGCCTAACAGATCGACGCTGACGTCGCTGAGCTGCAGCGGATTGGCCTCGCTCCACGGCCAGGTGCCCTGCAGGTCCGCCGTCAGATTACGCGCGGTGACCTGGTTGACGATTTCGCCAATGCGCAGGGAGACCGGGCGGCGGATGCCCAGCTGCCAGTGACCGTCGCTGAAGCGGAACGGCAGGACGAAGTCGACGCCGTTGATCTGGTTATCCGGCATCCAGGCGCTGCCGCCCTTCAGGACGCCATGGCCGCCCGCCTCAAATCCCTGCCCGGCTGCCGCCGAGAAGGCCACCTGCGCGTAGAGACTGCCTTCGCGCAGGTTCATCTTCCAGTCCGGCGGCACCAGCGGCTGGAACACCGTTAGCGACTGTTTTGGCCACCACGCCTGGCCGCGCAGCCGTTCGCCATCCCAGCGCCCGGTCAGCCGCACCGGGCCAATGGTATCGGCGTGCAGGGCGCCGGTGAACTGGAACCACGTCGGGTCCCGACCGTCGAGGGCGAATTTCAGCGTTGAGGCCGGGAGATAGCTGCCGCCGGAGAAGGTGGTTTTGGCGGCGTCCAGCGACAGCGCGCCGGTCAACCGCGGATGCTCAGCATCGCGCAGCCAGCGGATCGGCTGCTCGAGCGTCAGACGCGGCGTACTGACCCGCATCGTGCCGTACTCGAGCTTATCGAAGCCGGTGGAGAGGCTGCTCAGGGTAATAGCATTGTCGCGCCACTCCCCGCTGCCCTTCACATCCCAGCGCGCCTGCATCGGGGTGAAGTGTCCCTCACCCCAGTAGCGCCATTGCCAGCGGCCGCTGTCAGGCAGAAAATCGCTCGCCTGACCGTCCAGATGCAGCGTAAAGTCGCCCATCTGCTGCTCATGGGCGCGAAGGATCGCCTGCAGGCGGCCATCGACGCCCTGCTGAGTGACCTTAACCCCGGCCAGCGGCCAGCGGATTTCGTCAATATTCAGCGCGTCGATCACCCGCCCGCGCGAACGCAGCAGCGCCCCGGGATGAAACGCCAGCTGCGGACTGACCAGCGACCCGCTGAGCTGCGCCGGCAGCGCCGCGTAGAAGATCATCTCCCCCAGCTTGGCCTCGCCGGTGAGCCGCAGCGGCAGATCGCTGTTATCCATGCTCAGCTTGCCCGGACCAATATTCAGTACCGCATTGCCCTTCCCGGCATGCCCCTCGGTGAGAACATTCAGGCGACCGCTGACGATCATCTGTTCGGTGCCCTGCTGCCAGTTACCCACCGACAGCGCCACCCGCCCGCGCAGCGGATACGCCTCGTAACGGGTGCGCCAGCGGCCGTCGCTGATGGTGATCCGCTCCGGGGTGATCTCCCACGGCAGGTCCAGAATAGGCTCTACCTCACCCCGCGGGGTGACCAGCAGCTGGCCGCGATTGTGCTGCCACTCGAGCTCGGCATCGATCCATTCCGCGGTTTGTGGAAATTCAAAGGTGCCCTGCATCTGGCCGTCGACCGGCAGACCATCCGGTACCAGCGGCAGGTGGAAGGTTCCCACCAGCTTCACCGGCGGCTGATCGTCAGTCAGCCGGGCGCTGAACTGGCTGACGGTGAGCGCCTGGCCGCGCAGGCGCGCCTGCAGACTCAGTTCCTTACCGGCAAAGCCGATGTCCTGCTGCGCTGGCGTCAACGACATCACCAGCCGCCCCTGCCATTTCTCCCACGGCGACAGCCGCAGATTGTCAATGGTTAACCAGCTATAGGGCAACATCGATTGCCATTCGGCAAGCGTGCGCGGTGAACCGGGAGAGGGATCGCTGGCCGGCAGTTTGCTCAGGCAGGCGCTGTTGATCTCCAACTGGCCAATATGCAGCCGCCAGCGGCTGGGACGCGAGAGACGGGCATCGGTCACCCGGGCGATTTCACAGTCGCCCACCAGATAACGCAGATCGGGGATCAGCAGGGCCGACCGCGTCAGGCGCGGGCTCTCCTGCAAAGAGATACGCGTGCCCACGGGCAGCCAGATGCCCGCCAGCGTCGGCACCCAGTGGGTTAGCGTCAACAGCAGGGTTAGCGGCAATAACACCAGAACTAACACCAGCGCGATGGCGGCTTTATATTTACCCTTCATGGGCAGTTAATATCCTGATTCAACATAAGTAAAAGCCGAAAGGCGTCCATTGTGACACGTTCGACCAGTGAGTGAAAGTTTACGGCCTGTTAAAGCATAGTTGCCAGCCGGACTCGCGGCGCGGCGATCGGCCGTCATCATTTAGCTTTTGTTTAAGCAGCGCCTGCCACACTCCAGCCAGACGGGAATAGCTTGCGGGAGAGGCGGTGTCGTTAATTATCTCGCTCATAGAGAGCGCACAGGACCACTATCCATGGGTATTGCTGATTGTTTTTCTGCTTACCTTCACTAAATCCTGCGCGCTGGTGTCGCTGGCGATCCCGGGCACCTCCGGTCTGCTGCTGTTGGGGACATTCGCTTCCGCCAGCCTCGGTCATTTCCTGTTAATGTGGTCCAGCGCCAGCCTCGGCGCCATCGGCGGATTCTGGCTCTCGTGGTGGTTAGGCGTTCGCTATCGTCACCGCCTCACACAGTTACGCTGGCTCACCGCCGAGCGGCTGGCCCGCAGCCGACTCTTTTTTCAGCGCCGCGGGCTGTGGGCGGTCTTTTTTAGCCGCTTCCTCTCTCCCCTGCGCGCCACCCTGCCCCTGGTCAGCGGCGCCAGCGGCCTGCCGCTGTGGTCGTTTCAGCTAGCTAACGTCAGCTCCGGTCTGCTGTGGCCGTTTCTGCTGCTCTCCCCCGGCGCTTTAAGCCTCAGTTTGTGGTGAAAAAACTTTGTCTTTCAAAGAGATTCCGCAAGTCCGCGATATGCTCTAGAATTAGGATTAGCACCCTCTCATTAAACTATTTTTTAATAATTGTACGATTATTTTAAATATGCTACCGTGACGTTATAATCACTGGAGAAAAGTCTTATGAAAATCGCGGTTTACAGTACGAAGCAGTACGATAAAAAGTACCTGCAGCACGTGAATGATACCTACGGCTTTGAACTGGAATTCTTCGACTTCCTGCTGACAGAGAAAACCGCCAAAACCGCCAACGGTTGCGAAGCGGTATGCATCTTCGTCAATGACGACGGCAGCCGCCCGGTGCTGGAAGAGCTGAAGGCCCACGGCGTGAAGTATATCGCTCTGCGCTGTGCCGGATTTAACAACGTCGACCTCGAGGCGGCAAAGGAGCTTGGCCTGCGCGTGGTCCGCGTCCCGGCGTACTCGCCGGAAGCCGTCGCTGAGCATGCGATCGGTATGATGATGTCGCTCAACCGTCGCATCCACCGCGCCTATCAGCGTACCCGTGATGCCAACTTCTCCCTCGAAGGCCTCACCGGTTTCACCATGTATGGTAAAACCGCCGGGGTGATCGGCACCGGGAAAATTGGCGTGGCGATGCTGCGGATCCTCAAAGGTTTCGGCATGCGCCTGCTGGCGTTCGACCCGTACCCAAGCGCCGCCGCGCTGGAGCTGGGGGTGGAATATGTCGACCTCGCTACACTGTACAAGGAGTCGGACGTGATCTCCCTGCACTGCCCGCTGACCGACGAAAACTACCATCTGCTCAATCGCGAGGCGTTTGACCAGATGAAGGACGGGGTGATGGTGATTAACACCAGCCGCGGCGCGCTGATCGACTCCCAGGCGGCCATCGACGCCCTGAAGCACCAGAAAATTGGCGCGCTGGGGCTGGATGTTTATGAGAACGAACGCGATCTGTTCTTTGAAGACAAATCCAACGATGTGATCCAGGACGACGTTTTCCGCCGCCTCTCCGCCTGTCACAACGTGCTGTTCACCGGCCACCAGGCGTTCCTCACCGCCGAGGCGCTGATCAGCATTTCGGAGACCACTCTGGGTAACCTGCAGCAGGTCGCCAACGGCGAAACCTGTCCGAACGCCATCGTCTAATGCCTTTCCCTTTTGTGCTCCTCTCCCGGGGGGAGCACATTCAGATAATCCCCACAGATCCCCGCTGCGATACCGTTACACTGGCTTGGTTTTATTAGTAATGTGAATGTTTTGGAGTGAAAATGAACAAATTTGCGGCGCTTCTGGCGGCAGGTATGCTGCTGTCCGGCTGTGTCTATAACAGTAAAGTGTCCACCGGTGCGGAACAGCTGCAGCATCATCGTTTCGTGCTGACCAGCGTCAACGGCCAGGCGGTCAACGCCGGGGACCGGCCGCTGGAGCTGAGCTTCGGCGAGAAGATGGCTATTACGGGCAAGATGTATGTTTCGGGCAATATGTGCAACGGTTTTAGCGGGGAAGGCAAGGTGTCGGACGGCGAGCTGAAGGTGAAGTCGCTGGCGATGACCCGGATGCTGTGCCACGATGCCCAGCTTAATACCCTTGACGCGACGATCGGCAAGATGTTGCGCGAAGGCGCGCAGGTCGATCTGACGGAAAACCAGTTGACGCTGGCGACCGCCGACCAGACGCTGGTCTATAAGCTCGCCGACCTGATGCATTAGCCGGCCTTGAGGTGCCGCTGACGCTGCCCCGCGACGGGGCCGCCGTTAGTAGCCGCAGCTGCCGCCCGCCAGCGCCTGCTCGCTGCAGCGTTTGCCGTTCGGCAGCGCGCACATGCCAATCGCCGAACCATCGAGCTGACGAGCCACCGATAACGAGCCGCCTATCATGGCGCAGTTGGCCTGACCGGCGTCGCTCATCGCCGCCCGCATTCCCGGCGTGACGTGCGCCGCCGTGGCCTGCTGAACGGGTTCACTACTGCACGCCGACAGCAACAGCGCCGCACAACCTACTAATATCGCAGCTCGCATTCTCTCTCCCCTCGGAAACGTCTTAAAAAAGCAAACCCCAGAATAATAGGCAGCGTGGCGGGCGGCGTCGAGAGGGGAAGTACGTATTTATGCGCCTCATTAACATTTTCTAGCAAATTTTCGCCGAAAGCTTGATCTGCTCCGGCCTGGTCGCCGGGCGCACGTGACTCGACACTCGGCAGGAAGCCATTTTCTCCGCGAACCACGCAAAATATTGATCTGGTCACGGGTACCCGGCGCATTGAGGACACAAATGCAAAAATGGCCGCGCCAACGGTTTGCTAAACTACCCCTTATATAATTACAGGGCGCGTCGCGGTTTCACGTGTCCATTCTTTTGCGCAATGTAAGGGTGTCTTCATATGATTACGATTGATGGTAATGGCGCGGTCGCTTCCGTCGCGTTTCGCACCAGTGAAGTTATCGCCATCTACCCGATCACGCCCAGTTCAACGATGGCGGAACAGGCTGACGCCTGGGCCGGCAATGGGCTGAAAAACGTCTGGGGCGATGTTCCCCGGGTGGTCGAAATGCAGTCGGAGGCAGGCGCCATTGGCGCCGTACATGGCGCGCTGCAGACCGGCGCCCTCTCCACCTCCTTTACCTCATCGCAGGGCCTGCTGCTGATGATCCCCACGCTGTACAAACTGGCCGGCCAGCTGATGCCGTTTGTGCTGCACGTCGCCGCCCGCACTGTCGCTACCCATGCGTTGTCGATCTTCGGCGACCATTCCGATGTCATGGCCGTCCGCCAGACCGGGTGCGCCATGCTGTGCGCCAGCAGCGTCCAGGAAGCGCAGGATTTCGCGCTGATCTCGCATATCGCCACCCTGCAAAGCCGGGTGCCGTTTATTCATTTCTTTGATGGTTTCCGCACCTCGCACGAAATCAACAAAATCGCCCCGCTGGCGGATGACACCATTCGCGCCCTGCTGCCGCAGGATAAGATCGCTGAGCATCGCCAGCGCGCGCTCAACCCGGAACACCCGGTGATCCGCGGAACCTCGGCCAACCCCGACACTTACTTCCAGTCCCGGGAGGCCACCAATCCGTGGTACGACGCGGTCTATGACCATGTTGAGACGGCGATGAACGACTTCGCCGCCGCCACCGGCCGTCAGTACAAACCGTTTGAGTTTTACGGCCACCCGCAGGCAGAGCGCGTGATCGTCATTATGGGCTCGGCCATCGGCACCTGCGAAGAGGTGGTCGATGAACTGCTGAGCCGCGGCGAGAAAGTCGGCGTGCTGAAAGTGCGCCTCTATCGCCCATTCTCCGCCGCCCACCTGCTGGCAGCGCTGCCGGAAAGCGCCCGGGCGGTAGCGGTGCTCGATCGCACCAAAGAGCCTGGCGCGCTTGCCGAGCCGCTGTATCTCGATGTGATGACCGCCCTGGCGGAAGCCTTTAACCGCGGCGAGCGCGAGACGCTGCCGCGCACCATCGGCGGCCGCTACGGTCTCTCCTCCAAGGAGTTCGGCCCGGAATGCGTGCTGGCGGTATTCAGTGAACTGCAGTCCGCTCAGCCGAAGCCACGCTTTACCGTCGGTATCTATGATGACGTGACCAATCTGTCGCTGCCGCTGGGAGAAAATACCCTGCCAGCAGAGGCCAAGCTCGAGGCCCTGTTCTACGGTCTCGGCAGCGATGGCAGCGTGTCAGCCACCAAAAACAACATCAAAATCATCGGCAACTCGACCCCGTGGTTCTCACAGGGCTATTTTGTCTATGACTCGAAGAAAGCGGGCGGCCTCACCGTCTCGCATCTGCGGGTCAGCGAAAAACCGATTCGTTCATCGTATCTGATTTCGCAGGCTGATTTCGTCGGCTGCCACCAGCTGCAGTTTATCGATAAATACCAGATGGCCGAGCGGCTGAAGCCCGGCGGCATTTTCCTGCTCAACACGCCGTACAGCGCCGATGAGGTCTGGTCCCGCCTGCCCCAGGAAGTCCAGGCCACACTGAATCAGAAAAAAGCGCGTTTTTACGTGGTCAACGCGGCGAAGATCGCCCGCGAATGTAGCCTCGGGGCGCGCATTAATACCGTGATGCAGATGGCCTTTTTCCATTTAACCCAGATCCTGCCGGGTGATAGCGCGCTGGCGGAACTGCAGGCAGCCATCGCCAAAAGCTACAGCAGCAAAGGCCAGGAGCTGGTGGAACGCAACTGGCAGGCGCTGGCCCTGGCCCGGGAATCGCTGGCGGAAGTGCCGCTCCAGCCAGTGAACGCCAGCAGTCCGAACCGCCCGCCGGTGGTCTCCGACGCCGCGCCGGATTTCGTCAAAACGGTCACCGCCGCGATGCTGGCCGGCCTCGGCGATGCGCTGCCGGTCTCCGCCCTGCCGCCGGACGGCACCTGGCCCATGGGCACCACGCGCTGGGAGAAACGCAACATCGCCGAAGAGATCCCCATCTGGAAGGAAGCGCTGTGTACTCAGTGCAACCACTGCGTCGCCGCCTGCCCGCACTCGGCGATCCGCGCCAAAGTGGTCGCGCCGGAAGAGATGGAGAACGCCCCTGCCAGTCTGCACTCGCTGGACGTCAAATCCCGCGATATGCGCGGACAAAAATACGTTCTGCAGGTCGCCCCGGAAGACTGCACCGGCTGCAACCTGTGCGTTGAAGTGTGCCCGGCGAAAGATCGCCAGAACCCGGAGATCAAGGCTATCAATATGATGTCGCGCCTGGAGCATGTGGAAGAGGAGAAGGTCAATTACGATTACTTCCTCAACCTGCCGGAAATCGACCGCACAAAACTGGAGCGGATAGATATTCGCACCTCGCAGCTGATCAGCCCGCTGTTTGAATACTCCGGTGCCTGCTCCGGCTGTGGCGAAACGCCGTATATCAAACTGCTGACCCAGCTGTATGGCGATCGGATGTTGATTGCCAATGCTACCGGCTGCTCCTCCATTTACGGCGGCAACCTGCCCTCGACGCCGTATACGACCGACGCCAACGGCCGCGGCCCGGCATGGGCCAACTCGCTGTTTGAGGATAACGCTGAATTCGGGCTCGGCTTCCGCTTAACCGTCGACCAGCACCGTCAGCGCGTGATGCGCCTGCTGAGCGAATTTGCCGACAAACTGCCGGCAGAGTTGAACGCGGCGCTGCATGCCGAGGCGACGCCGGAAGTACGCCGCGAACAGGTGGCGGCCCTGCGTCAGGCGCTGGCCGGCGTGGCGGGAGCTGAAGAGCTGCTGACCGATGCCGACGCGCTGGTGGAGAAATCCGTCTGGCTGATCGGCGGCGACGGCTGGGCTTACGATATCGGCTTCGGCGGCCTGGACCATGTACTGAGCCTGACGGAAAACGTCAATATTCTGGTGCTGGACACCCAGTGTTACTCCAACACCGGCGGCCAGGCGTCAAAAGCCACCCCGCTGGGAGCAGTG
>OGZI01001509.1_pt1 | contig 22904 bp, 21 predicted proteins | sample 1576711 | NCBI WGS metagenome assembly OGZI01 (sample SAMEA3541482, study PRJEB24748) | human gut metagenome | biome: human gut; feature: human-associated habitat; material: faeces | place: China | collected 2012
GCCGAAGCAGCTGAGTACATTTGGCGATGTTCCGGCAGATGCGTACTACGCTAAGGCAGTTGCATGGGCAGTTGAGAACGGTATTACCGATGGCACGAGCGATACAACGTTTGCACCCGGCACCATCTGCACGAGAGCACACGGCGTAACGTTCCTGTCTCGCGCAGCCAAGGCAAATACCGCTTCCGGCAATAGCAATTTCGCTGATGTAGACGCGAACGCATATTACGCAAGTGCGGTCAAGTGGGCGGTTGACAATGGCATTACCAACGGTATCAGCAGCAGCCTGTTTGGCCCGGACAGCAGCTGCACCCGTGCACAGATCGTCACGTTCCTGTACCGTATGTATCAGGGCAAGTAAGCAGTACAACACAGATATCAGGCTATAACTGAAAAAACAGGACTCCTCGGAGTCCTGTTTTTTTGACAATCTCAGTATTTTTTCGGTTTCTATCCCGAAACCGACTGCGGTCTCATCATTTATTGAGATAGTGCAGACGACGAAGAAATTCTTCATTATCCGTTTTTTCACAGATGGCATCGATGCCTGAGGAAATGATCCATACAGCCATGCCGCGCTGAGCACACAGTACGAGCAGATCAATGATCATCTTGTGATGTGTGGACTCCTGTCCGGCGAACGGGAAAAAACAGATAAGCAGGCGCGGATTAAGCAGATACCACCGATAATACGAAAACCGAAGCCGTTCAGGGTAGGACCAGCTGCTCAGTGGCTGCAGCAGCATTTCCTTCGGAAACCAGCGTAAAGCCTCGGATAAAATACTGGATACAATCTTTTTGCGGATGATATGCTGTCCGGCTTTGGGGATAAGGCTGGTGCACAGATTGTCGAGCGCGGTCATGTTGTCGAACAGCACGCCGCCGGGGCGGTCGGGCCGCTCAATCTGAATGCCGATCTCGCTGCCGATGACGCGGCCGAGATCGCCGGGCTGGTACAGGCGGCCGTTGAGCCGGAAAAAGCCGCTCGTCCAGCCGCGATCGCCCAGAAAGCATTCATGCAGGCGGCGGCCGGTGTTGTAGTTTTCGTCGCGCAGAAAAGCAATCTCGCCGCGCCTGATATCAAACGTCATCGGCGGCAATGCGGGAAAGTGCAGATCCCGAACAGAAAGCACGGGGGCGCCTTCTGTCATAGCAGTGTGCTCAAAGCGTTTAACGCCTCTGCCTCCCTCCCAGCCGAGCAGCTCAAACAGACGAGGACCATACTCCTCCGGATACAATCTAAAAAATGTACGCCGGTCGCGGATTACATCGATGCGGCTCGCGTATCGGAACATGAATGCTTCATCCATGTCAAACAGGAACACCGCTGTACCGTGGCGAAGCAGCAGCTGCACGCAGTCCATTAGCTTTGCAAGATCCTGGCGGCGCAGCGTCTCGGTCAGCCGGTCGAGCACAAGCAGCTTGTAGCCGTTGAACCATGCACGAAAAATTGACAGACGGTAGTAGTCAAGCATGGAAAGGTCGATAAGCCGCGTACTCCATGGCAGATTAAGCCCCATCCGGTGGAGCATGTCAGTCGCTGCGAGTGATGTCAGCCGTTCGGTGCTTGGGAAGCGCTGCCGAAGATGATTCGTACGAACAAGTGCGAGAACAAAATCGCGCATGGTCAGTTCCTTGCTCGCAAAACGAGATTTGTCCACTACAATGGCATTCTGACGAATCCAGCGCTCCAGACCGGTTGCGCCAATGCGTTGTCCGCAGCAGAATGCCCGACCGTCGGTAAACACCGTTTTCCCCTTGAAAATATCGAGATATGCAGTACCGGAGGTAAGGTGTTCATCCACATAAACACCGATACACTCACCGTGTGCGATGGAAACATCAAACTGGTACTGCCCGCTCTCGCTGTGAAAATAGCCATGCTCGATGCGAATAAGCTCTTCTTTCATGTCAGTCTCCCTGCATCAGCAGCGGCATCGTGACGCAGCACTCCGTACCGATGCCCGTTGCACTGAAAACGCGAAGACCGTAATCTTCGCCGAACATCAACCGAATACGGCTGTTAACATTGCGCAGCGCGATTCCGCCGCGTTTTTTATCGCCGGAGGCTGGACTGCCATGGACAAATTCCTCGTTGAGCAGCATGACCTGCTCCTCGGGCATGCCGACTCCGTTGTCCTTTACGCGCAGGAACAATGTATTGGCACTGTTTTCAATGGAGATATATACGATGCCATGTCCGATTTTGCCTTCCAGACCATGTACGACGGCGTTTTCTACGAGCGGCTGGAGAATGAGCTTCGGCATTCTCGCCTCAAGCAGATCTTCATTTTCTATTTCGAGTTCCATTTCGAGTTTGTCGCCGAAGCGGCAGCGCTGGATGGTGAAATAGTTTTCCGCATTGTCCAGTTCATCCGAAAATGTGACATATTCCTGTACATTTGATATGGTATAGCGAAAAAACGTAGCTAATGCTTCGGTGGTTTCTGCAATATCCGCACAATCCGCCAACAGAGCGTCCGAACGGATAGCCTCGAGTGCATTATACAGAAAATGCGGGTTGATCTGGTTTTGCAATGCCAGATATTCGGCCTGCTTCTGCCGCAGGCGAGTGATCTCCTCACCGTGCAGACGATCTACGATTTCCCGGAAGAACGCAAAAATCTCGCGTGAGCGGCTCCAGTCTGCGCCGAGGACGGCATCTACATCGCCGTCTCTGCGATAGCGGCGGAGTGCCCGGCGCAGTTTCCATTGTGTTGTCAGCCACATAAGCGACACCTACCTGTAAAGCTTTTTGTATTCGGAAGGACTGATGCCTGTCGTTTTCTTGAACAGTCGCGAAAAATATTTCAAATCACGGTAGCCGATCTGATCAGCGACGTCCTGCACAGAGTTTTCATCACTGCATAGCAGCTCCTTGGCCTTGTTCATGCGCAGCTCAGTTAAATAATCCATAAAATTCTGGCCGGTCTCCTTTTTGAACATGGCGGAAAAATATGTTGCATTAAAGCCGACCGCACTGCTTACATCCTCAAGGCGTAGCGCCTCCTGATAGTGCTGCTGAATAAAGCGTTTGGCATCCGTAATCGGACGCGCCTCGCGTAGCATGCGCTCGTTGCGCAGACGATCTATTTCGCCACACATATCATCGTGCAGCAAGCGGAACAGCTCCTGTGCGTTGATGGCCTGCCACAAGCCGTCCATCATGCGCTGATAGAAGCTGTTGTCGGTCTCGCCGTTCCGCTGCATTCCGTAACGCATCGCTGTGAGGATCTCAAGAAACCAGTCCTCCAGCATCTTTCCCCAAAGCGGCTGCCTGGACATAACATCGCGGTAGCTGTCCTCGAGTTCACCGATGTACTGCTCCTTGTTCAGATATTCGGCGGCTTCCTGAAAACGGCGCTTACAGCTGCTGTCCATCGTGTAATACGCGTGAAAATCAGGGATATCAGTCTCCGCATCGCGCCAGACCGGAGTATGACACAGTCGATCGATACACAGCCAGAGCGCCTCGCGCATAGAAGCGTCAAGCGCATCGGCAGCGGAGCATCGGCTGCCAAGGCAGATTGTCGCACGGATGCCCCAGAACAGATCGCGCTGCTTTTCTATTTCCTTGCGTATTTTGGTGAAGCATTGCTTGACCTCGACCGGCTGGTACTCCGGCAGATAGACCGCAACAGCGACACCTTCTCTTCGAATGGCTGCGGCAAAGCCGCATTTGAGCTGTCCAAGCTCCTGCCGGACGATTTCAAGCGCGTGCTTCATCATGGCGTGCACGCCATCCGGGTTCTTCCATGCTGATGGAATATCCGGCTTGACAATAGCGGCGAAATAACAGCCGTTGGATGGCAGACCGTATTCCAGATTGAATGACCGCACCGCACTGGAGGTACGGACATCGCCGTGTATCTCGCCTATCAGCGTGTCAATGATACGCTCCTGTTCACGCTCATCGCTTTTCTTCAAACGGTACTCAATCGTAGCCTGCTCGCTGAGCTTGCCCTTAAGTCCGGTGAGAAGATCGGTCATCTCCTGCACCTTGAGCGGCTTCAGCAGATAACCCTCTACACCGTATTTCAGTGCATTCTGCGCATATTCAAACTGGGCATAACCGCTGACAACGATAAAATGCAGTCCCGGCTGCATCTGCTTTGCCTGACGGATGAGATCAATGCCGTCAAAGCCCGGCATCCGGATATCGGTTACGAGCAAATGCGGCTGTTTGTCGCGTATCATCTCAAGCGCATGCATACCGTCGCTTGCCATGCCGACAATCTCAAAGCCAAGACTTTTCCAGTCAATCAGCTTGCACATCAGCAGCAGGACCTTTTTTTCATCATCTGCCAGTACGACCCTTAACATACATATTCCCCTTTGAAGGTAATTTTAGGAAAACAGATTTTGCTTGTTGATAGGAAAAAGGGAAAACGTAACCGTTTTCCCTTTTTCTTATTCATAATAACACTGTTTGCAAGGATTTGCAAAGTATTTTCAAGAAATTACTCGTAATCCTTAACGTTGCTGGAGTCGATCCAGGTGTTGTCGGTTACGATCTCGGTGGTATCGAGGGTTTCGCCCTTGAGCAGTTTAACAGCAGCCTCGATGCCGTTTGCAGCCATAGCGCCGCCGTTCTGAGAAACCGTACCGGTGATACGGCCGTCCTGAATAGCTTCGAAGCCGTCCGGCGTGCCGTCAACGCCTGCGATAACGATACCGGAGTTTGCACCTGCTGCGTTGCCGGCGCCTACTGCCATGCCGTCGTTCTCACAAACGATTGCGTCCAGATCGTAAGCGGACAGCCAGCTCTCAACGGTAGACTGAGCGCTTGCGGTGTCCCACTGGCAGTCAGCCGGTGCAACGACTTGCTTGATCTCGGGATAGTTCTTCAGAATGTTCTCATAGCCTTCCATGCGCTGCAGACCGCCTGCATCGCCGGACGGGCCGGTCAGGATAGCGATGTTGCCCTTGCCGTTGAGGAGCTTTGCAACCTGCTCCATCTCGGTTTCGCCGGCCTTTACGTTGTTGCCGTAGGAAACAGCGGAGATGCCGTTGTTCTGCCAGTCGGTGCAGGCAGAGATGATGTTGATCATAACAACGCCGGAATCAGCTGCGGACTTTGCAGCATCAGCAAGGCCGTCCGGATCAACAGGCTCGAACAGGATGGCATCATAGCCCTCGGATACACACTGCTCAATCTGGCTGATCTGGGTAGCAGCGTCCTGATCAGCACTCAGGATGGTCAGGTCAACGCCCAGCTCGTCAGCCTTGGCCTCAGCAGCCTCGGATACGGCAATCTGGAATGCGTTGGTCTGGTGCTGCTGGATGAGGGCGATCTTGTAGGAATCGCTGCCGGAATCAGCACCGGAATCGGTGCCTGCATCCGAACCGGTGGAAGTACCGCCGCAGGCAGCTAGACTCAGAGTCATGGCACCGGTAAGCAGCATAGCGAGAAATCTCTTCTTTGTCATTTTCTTTTTCCTCCTTAGAGACGTTGTGAATATGATGAAGAGGAGAGGGGAGCGCTAAGCACTCCCGCTGCCTCTTTATCAGCAAAAATCAGTTTTTCTTGGTCTTTCCCTTTACGTCGATCAGGACAGCTACCACGATGATAACGCCCTTGACGATCTTCTGCCAGTGGGACGATACGCCCATAATGTCCAGACCGTTTGCAATAACGGTGATGAGCAGACAGCCGATGACAACGCCCCACGGCTTGCCCACGCCGCCGGTCATGGATACGCCGCCGACAAAGCACGCCGTGATGGCATCCATCTCGTAGCTCTCAGCTGCGGTCGGCTGGCCGATGGTAACGCGGGAGGTCATCAGGAAGCCGCACAGACCAGCCAGCAGGCCGGCAATGGCGAACGTGGAAATGCGGATGGCAGTGGTGTTGATGCCGGAAACGCGGGCCGCCTGAAGATTGCCGCCGCAGGCGTAAACACGCCGTCCGTAAACCGTTTTGGACAGAACGAATGCACAGATGATGATAACGATTACAAGAAAGACGGACAGCATCGGGATGCCTGCGATAGAGGAGGCAGCGACCGCCTTGTATTCCTTGCTGATGCCGGTAATCGGCTTGCCGTTGGAGGTAAGCAGAGCCAGACCGCGAACTGCCGTCATCGAGCCGAGTGTCATAATAAACGGGGGCAAATCGCCGATGGCAACGCCGATACCGTTTACCATACCGACCGCCAGACCGGCCAGCATCGCAACAACGAGCGGCACGATGAGCGGCAGGTCGCCCTTGCCGAGCAGCGCGGCCAGAATGCCGGTGAATGCAACGGTGGAGCCGACCGACATATCAAAGCCGCCTGCGATGATGACGAACATCATGCCGAACGCCAGAATGCCGTTGATGGAAGCCTGTTTGAGGATGTTCACGAGGTTGGTCGGTGCGATGAAGCTGGGCTTCAGGCAGGTAAGCACAACGACCAGTGCAATGAAGATCAGGAAAATGAAGTATTCGCTGATCAATCCCTTGATATTTTTCTGTTTCATTTCTCTTTTCTCCTTATACTTCAATCGCGGAGGCCAGTGTCATGATACGTTCCTGCGAGAACGCATCGCGCTGTACCTCACCGGAGAGATTACCCTCGCACATTACCATGATGCGGTCGCAGACACCCATCAGCTCGGGGATCTCGGACGAGATCATGATAACGGCCTTGCCCTGCTGTACCAGCTTGCCGAGCAGCAGGTAAATATCGCGCTTGGCGCCGACATCGATGCCGCGGGTCGGCTCATCGAGGATGATGATATCCGGGTCGTTCAGCAGCCACTTGGCGATAACGATCTTCTGCTGGTTGCCGCCGGACAGGTTGCCCGTAATCTGGTCGCCGGAAGGAGTTTTGATGTTCAGCTTTTTGATGTACTCCATGGAAGCGGCGCGTGCCTTGTTCTTGTTGTAAAGACCGTGGCTGAGCAGCTTTTTGATGGCTACCATGGCGATATTGTCGTTTACCGAGCCGCTGAGGTTCAGACCGGTGACTTTTCGGTCCTCGGTAATGAGGGCCACGCCCTCTTTGATGATGTCCTTCGGAGAATGGACCTTGACCTGCTTGCCCTTGACGAAGATCTCGCCGGAGGCCAGCTCGTGCATACCGAAGATGCCCTCGACCAGCTCACTGCGGCCCGCGCCTACCAGACCGCCGATGCCGAGGATCTCGCCGCGGCGGACGGAAAGGCTGACGCCCTTTACCTTGTTGTCCGCGCGGACGATGTTCTTCGCCTCAAAAACGACATCGCCGATTTCGGCCTCCAGCTTGGGGAATACATCGGTAATCTCGCGGCCGACCATCATTTTGATGAGTTGAGCCTCGTCGAGGTCCTTGGTGTCGCCCGAACCGATGTACTGACCGTCGCGGTAAACGCTGACACGGTCGCAGATGGAGAAGATTTCGTCCATACGGTGCGAAATATAGATAATTGCAACGCCCTTAGCGGTCAGGCTGCGGATGTGCTCGAATAGCAGCTCGACCTCGCGGTCGGTGATGGCGGCTGTCGGCTCGTCCATGACGATGACCTTTGCGTTAATGGAAATTGCCTTGATGATCTCGATCAGCTGGCACTGGGCAACGGTTAGGTTGCGCAGCTTTTCTTTCGGAGAAACGTGCAGGCCGCACTCCTTGATGAGCTTTTCAGCCTCTGCGATCTCAGCCTTTGCATCGACCAGACCGTTTTTGCGGATCTCACGGCCGACGAAGATGTTTTCATACACGGACATATCCAGAATCGGATTGAGCTCCTGATGAATCATCGCAACACCGTGATCCATGGCTTCTTTCGGATTGGATACATGGTACGGCTGACCGTTAAAGATGATCTCACCGCCGTTGTCCTTTGTGTAAATACCCATCAGAATTTTCATCAGAGTGGATTTACCGGCACCATTCTCGCCCATTAAAGCGTGTACCTCGCCGGGCTTAACCTGAAGCTGCACATGATCAAGCGCCTTCACGCCGGGGAAGGTCTTGCTGATATCTTTCATTTCCAGTACATACTCCATGCTGTTCTTCCCTCCTCATGTGTCATTTTATTGTCATTATTTTATCAAACTGCTGCACATAGGAAAACACACAATCTTCACATATGGGGGGACGATTTTTGGCTTTTTCACAAATATAGCATTTTGATTAATTTACGCAGAAATATTTTGTGCTATATGCATAAAACACTGCCGTCCAAATCTCCGGAAGCAAGCCTTTAGCGAAATGTTTTTCACTTCCGGTATGTTAACTCGAGCCGCTTTCTTGGCTTTCTCATAATTATAATTTCCCGGAAATGACATGATATATATAAATGGCAGATGGACGTTTGCGCTGAACTGTTGTCTATAGTTTTAATCTATGGACGATGATGGGTTTCTCGTATTTTACAAATGGGTCGGCAGCCTCTATACTAATATCATAAAATAAACGAGCCACTGCTCATTGCATAGATCAGAAAGGACAACCCCCATGAAAAATCCCGCTCCTTATCGTTACGATATTGTCGGCAGCTTCCTGCGCACAAAGGCTATCCACGAAGCTCGCAGCAAGTTTGAAGCCGGCGAAATTTCCGCTGAAGAACTGACCAAGGTCGAAGATGCCGAGATCACCGGTCTGGTAAAGAAGGAAGAGAATGTCGGTCTACACGCTGTCACCGACGGCGAGTATCGCCGTTCCTTCTGGCACATGGACTTCCTCTGGGGTCTGACCGGTACGCAGAAGGTCAAGTCTGAGCACTTCTCCGTCGCATTCAAGGGCTTCCAGCCGAAGGCTGAGACTGTAAAGATCGTGGACAAGCTGGATTTCCCGGATGATCATCCGTTCCTCAAGCATTTTGCATTCCTGCAGAGCGTGGCCTCCGACCTCGTACAGCCCAAGCAGTGCATTCCGTCTCCGTCCATGCTGCATCTGATCTGCTGTGTTCGTTCGACCGACTACCAGCCGATCGAGCGCTACAAGGACGAGCAGGTTCTGCTGGACGATCTGGCAGCGGCTTACCAGAAGGCTGTAAAGGCGTTCTACGCTGCCGGCTGCCGGTATCTGCAGCTTGATGATACCTCCTGGGGCGAATTCTGTTCGGCTGAGAAGCGCAAGGCATATGCAGAGCGCGGCATCGACGTAGATGAGGTCGGCCGCAAGTACGTTTATGTGCTCAACAAGATCCTCGAAGCAAAGCCGGAGGACATGGTTATCACCATGCATATCTGCCGCGGCAACTTCCGCTCGACCTGGTCGTCCACCGGCGGCTATGAGCCGGTAGCGGAAATCCTGTTCGGCCACTGCAACGTGGACGGCTTCTTCCTCGAGTACGACAGCGACCGTGCCGGCGGTTTCGAGCCGCTGCGCTACATCGGCAAGCAGAAGGTCGTTCTGGGTCTGGTAACCTCCAAGGATGCCAAGTTGGAAAACAAGGAAGACGTTATCGCGCGCATCCGCGAGGCTTCCAAATATGTGCCGCTCGAGCAGCTGGCGCTCAGCCCGCAGTGCGGCTTCGCTTCCACCGAGGAAGGTAATCTTGTGACCGATGCGGATCAGTGGAGCAAGCTGGCGCTCGTCAAGGAGATTGCAGAAGAAGTATGGGCCGATTAAACAGCAGGACAGTCTAAAAAGCAGGGAACACGGAAACCGGCAGGTCTCATCGCCGGTGTTTGGATAAGAAAAACATTTGCGCAGATAAAATCCCACTTGATGTCAGGTACGGTATCAAGTGGGATTGTCTGTTTTCTGTTTCTGTTCGTTCTAACGGGAACACCAGTGAATGGTTCTGATAACAGCAGATTTTATGCAAAACACAGCGCTCAGCGCGCCGAAAAATGTATGGGTCTAAATTCACATCTTCGGGTGCCATCGCCGCACCCATGTTGGCCGCGTCCTTGACGCCCATTTCGACCATTTTGCCGAACAGGACATGTGTCACGCGCACATCGCACGGCTCCGCGCCGTTCGGCACCGGCGCACTGCCGAGAATAGCCGCGCCTGCCGCAGTAGTCGTCCATTGTGCGGTTGGTGTGCGCTGCCCGCCGTAGGCCAGCGGAAAACGGTACTGCCGCTCCGCCGAGCAGAAATGCGAGGAAGCTGCCGCAAGCAGGCGGTCTGCCGCGCCGCTCTCGACCAGACAGCCGCCGAGCGCAAGACCCTGTGCCATCGTCGAGCATGCACCGTACTGCCCGAGATAGGGCACATTCGCGTGCATGGACGCTAAAAACGAGCCGATGCACTGGTTGAGCAGGTCGCCTGCAAGGATCAGGTCGAGCGAACGCTCGGGCAGGGTGGCCTTGCGCAGCGCAAGCCGGATGGCGGTCTTTTGCAGTTCGCTCTCCGCCAGCTCCCACGAGCGCTGCCCCATGCGGTCATTCTTCGCCACATAGTCAAACCGCTCACCGAGCGGGCCTTCGCCCTCTTTTTTGCCGACTGCCGCCGCGTGTCCGAGCAGATACGGCCGGTTTTCGAGCGCAAGCGTGCGCTTGCCGATGCGCTTTATCATACCGAACCGCCTCCTGTCAAAAACAGAATGAGACCGTAGATGACGCTTGCCGAAATGCCGTACACCAGCACCGGCCCCGCGATAACGAACAGCTTTGCGCCCAGACCGAGGATAAGTCCCTCGCTTTTGAACTCCATCGCCGGAGAAACAATGGCGTTTGCAAAGCCGGTGATCGGCACAATCGTGCCTGCTCCCGCATATTTTGCAAGCTTTTCATACAAATGCAGGCAGGTGAGCAGGGCACCGAGAAACACCATTGTGATGGCGGTCGCGGCGGCTGTGTCCTCGGTATCCAGTCCGCGGGAGAGCCACAGCTGCCGCACCCCCTCGCCGGTCGTGCAGATCGCACCGCCAATCAGAAACGCTAGCAGGCAGTCACGCCACAGCGGCGAATTCGGACTTTTGCGTTCGAGCAGCTGTTGATAGGTTTGTTTATCCAGTTTCATGCAAGGTTCCCCTTTCTGTACGCGTAGTTTGCCCAGCCGTTCCGGGATTATCCATCTGACCCTGTAAAATAAATGCGAACTGACCATTTTCGACAGACCATATTCGCGGTATGATAAATAAAACATATCAGATCAGGGGGATTTATGATGGAATCCAAGAAAAAAGCGTTTTCGCTGTACGATATCGTGATGATCGGTCTGATGGCGGCAGTGGTATTCGTTGTTACCATGTTCCTGTCCATTCGCATTCCGACGCCGACAGGCACCACCATGATCAAGCTCGCAAACGCGTTCGTGCTGCTGTGCGGCCTGCTGCTCGGACCGGTTCGCGGCGGTCTTGCAGCCGGTATCGGCTCGATGATCTTCGACCTGATGACGCCGGAGTACGCACCGGAGGCGTGGATCACCTTCGTGCGTTTCTTCCTGATGGCATGGCTGTGCGGCGTGATCGCTTACGCCGGTGCTGCGGCCGCAAAGAAATTTGCGCGCAACCTCGTGGCGTGCCTTGCAGGTGCGGTGTTCTCGTCGCTGCTGTACATGCTCAAGGGCATTATTGAGCTGATGATCGGCGGCAGTGCTCTGGTTCCGGCTTTTGTGGCCAATATTCCGAAGCTGATGACCTCGCCTCCGAATATCGTTATCGCGGTAGTTGTTGCAATGGCGCTTCTGCCGGCGCTGCAGAAGGCGATGCATTCGACCTCGTTCGGCCGCCATATAGCAGAAAAGTAAACAAATCCGTTGAAAAACGCGCCTGTCGGTTATCGGCAGGCGCGTTTTCCATGCTTTGCAGAAAGCCGGATTTCGTGGTATACTGTAATCATCTAAAGAAAAGCACAGCGAGGAGGAAAACAGTATGGCGGATTTTGTATCGCATCATCTATTCGGCAGGCAGGCACTGACGGTGTTTCCTGCACCGGCGCAGCGGGCAGCGGCATGCCGTCCGGCGTGCTTTTTCTGGGGCTGTCAGGGACCGGACCCGCTGTTTTACCGGAAAATCCTGCTTGGCAGTCCGCTGCACAAGCTGGGCAACCGCATGCACTCGGAGAAAACGGACGAGCTGTTTGCGGCGCTCTCGCGTGCGGTGCGCGACCTGAGCGGCGACGCGCAGGAGATCGCAGCGGCCTATTTCTACGGCTTCGTGTGCCATTATGCGCTCGACAGTGAGATTCATCCCTACGTTTACTGCCGGCAGGTGCAGTTCTGCACCGAAAATCCGAAGCTGTCCGCGTCGGCGGTGCACAGCCGTATTGAAAGTGACATTGACTATCTGCTCTACGAACGCGCATGCCACCGTCCCATCACCGAGTTCGATCCGGAGGAACGCTATCAGCTGTCACCGATCGAGCAGGCGGTGCTGTCGGTTGTGCTGCACGCAACGCTCAAAACTGTGTACGGAGCGGACGTTTCCACGCATGATCTGCGTCGTTTATTCGTGGAAATGACCTCGTGGGAGAGTTTTCTCTATTCGGAGAGCCGCGCCGTCTATCGCGGAGCGAAAAAGGCGGAAGCCTTGCTCGGTCGAGGCGCCCTGCTCACCGGTCACATGAAGCTCGAGCGTCCGGCGTGGGATGCGCTCAATCTGGCTCATCAGCCGTGGCATAACCTGTGGAAACCGGACGAAACCCGCACGGATTCCGTTCCGGAGCTGTTCGGTCTGGCGCGTATTCGTGCCGCTTCGCTCGCCGGACAGTACGCCGCGCAGTTTGACGCAGGCTGGCTGATGCACTATCACTTTGATGAGCCGTTCGACAGCGGCAACCCGAAAAAATGATAATGAAAAATGATAATGAAAAATGAAATGTGAGTGCATTTTTCATTTGTCATTGCGATTGCAAGGGAAAAAGACTGTAAAAGACAAAAGGCGCCTGAAAAGGCGCCTTTTGTGAGGCTGTCGAAAAACTATCGTTTTCCGAGCAGCCTCTCGCTCGAAACCACGCTTTCGAGCGAATACTGAAGAAAAACCGCGCCCTGCGGGCACATTTTTTCTTCCCTTGTATAAATTCCGAGATACATGCTCCCGGAATTTATGAATTTGCTTCGCAAATTCTATTTTATGCGTGCTGCCGCACGAAGCGTAAAAATTAAAATAATACTTCTTTGACAGACTGACAAAAGACGCCTAAAAAGGCGCCTTTTGTGTTAGACACCGCTACTTTTTCGTTAGTCACGGCTATTTTTGACCTGATTTCTTTGCAATACGGCAATGCCTGTGGTAAAATTGTAGGAAATCCGAAAGGAGGTGCAGCAACCGTGCAGTACGTGCTGTACTATTTTATTGCAGTCAGCGTCATCGGCGCGATTGTCTGCATTTACGATAAGCTCGCCGCGGCTCGCGGCTGGAGGCGTGTGCCCGAGCGCACGCTGTTTTTCTGGGCGCTGATTGGCGGCGGGTCGGGCGTGTACGCCACCATGCTCATCATCCGTCACAAGACCCTGCACCATATTTTCATGCTCGGCATACCGGCAATTATGGTTCTACAGGGAGCAATTATTGTTGGTATTTATAACATTTTGTATATGAAGGGACTGCTATGACAAACGCACTTATCCATATTTTCATCCGCGATGCGGAAAACACCGGCGATTCGCAGGTGCGTGAAAAATTCGGCGTGCTGTCCGGCGCGGTCGGACTGGCATGCAACCTGTTCCTGTTTGCGCTCAAGCTGATCATTGGTCTGCTTACAGGGTCGATTTCCATCGCGGCGGACGCATTCAACAATCTGTCGGACGGTCTGTCCTGCCTGATTTCCATTGTCGGCTTCAAGGTTTCCGGCAAGGAGCCGGATGCGAAGCACCCGTTCGGCTACGGACGTACCGAGTACATTGCGGGACTGATCGTCTCGTTCATCATCATTCTGGTCGGCTTCGAGTTTTTCAAAACCTCGCTCGACCGCATTCTGCATCCGGCTGCCGTAGCGTTCTCGGCGGTGCTGATGGGAATTCTTGCTGTATCCATGCTGGTTAAGCTGTGGATGGGCGCATTCAACGTCAATATCGGCCGCAGAATCGATTCTCCGGTGCTGATGGCGGCCGGTCAGGACAGCCGCAATGATGTTGTTACTACGGCTGTTGTTGTACTCGGCATGGTAGCCAGTCGGTTTACTACGCTGCCGGTGGACGGATATGTGGGCGTTGCCGTTGCCGCGTTCATCCTCTGGTCGGGCATCGGCATTGCGAAGGATACGGTTGCGCCGCTGCTCGGCGAAGCCGCCGATCCGGAGGTTGCCCGCAATATTCGGCGGATTGTAATGGAGTCCGACCATATTGTCGGCGTACACGATATGATTATCCACAATTACGGTGCGGGCCGCTCAATTGCGTCGCTGCATGCCGAAGTGCCGAGCGACTCGGACTTTGTGGCTGTGCACGAGGAAATCGACGAGGCCGAAAAGCGTGTCTGGCAGCAGACCGGCGTGTATCTGGTCATCCACATGGATCCGATCGATATCAATAATGCGTATGTCAACGCGCTGCGTGAGCAGACCGACGGCGTGCTCCGTCAGATCGACGGGCAGCTTACCATGCACGACTTCCGCATAGTGGACGGCAAACGCCAGATCAACCTGATTTTCGACGTTGTTGTGCCGTTTTCCTATGATGAGGATGCCAAACGCGACCTGCTGATGAAGATCTATGACAGCCTGAAAGCGATTGACTCGCGCTATAATCCGGTTGTAACGCTCGATCATCAGATGTGATAAGAAAATAATAAGCAGAAAAAGGAGGTGCTTTCGCATCTCCTTTTTCTGCTAAAAATAGCATAGAAAAACGGTAGGGAACAAAATAATCCGCGAAAACGGCAAGTTATCATTGCAATACCCCGGAAATTTGCTATAATGAAGATAGCGTTTTTACGCTTTATCAGATAACATTATTGTTTGGGGGAATTTAAGTGAGCTTTTTCTCGGGCCTGCTTTCCGCACTTCCCGGTGCAGTGGCGCAGGGTTTGATCTGGGGACTGATGGCGATCGGCGTATTCATCACCTTTAAGGTGCTCGATCTGGCCGACCTGACCGTCGATGGTACGATGGCGACCGGCGGTGCGGTGTGCATCGTTATGATGACGCACGGCGCGAATGTATGGGTGGCAATGCTGTGCGCTTTCCTTGCCGGCATGCTGGCCGGACTTATCACCGGTATTCTGCATACCTGTATGGGTATTCCGGCGATTCTGGCCGGTATTTTGACACAGCTGGCGCTGTTCTCCATTAACCTGCGCATTATGGACAAAAAAGCAAATGTAGCGATCAATCCGGACAATTACAAGCTGCTTGTTTCGCTGCGCAACGTTAAGAAGGTGACTATCGAGAACCCGATTTTCGTTGCGGCTGTCTTTACGATTGTGGTTATCGCACTGCTGTACTGGTTCTTCGGTACGGCGCTCGGCTGCTCCATCCGTGCGACCGGCGCAAACCCGAATATGAGCCGCGCGCAGGGCATCAATGTTGATTTTGTCAAGGTGCTCGGTCTGATGCTGTCCAACGGCCTGGTTGCGCTGGCAAGTGCGCTGTACTGCCAGTATCAGGGCTTCGCGGATGTCAACGCCGGCCGCGGCGCTATCGTTATCGGCCTTGCCGCTGTCATCATCGGCGAGGTGCTGTTCAGCCGTATTTTCCGCAACTTTGCGATGCGTCTGCTCGGCGTATCGCTTGGTGCGGTTGTGTACTATCTGGTTATTCAGGTGGTCCTCAACCTCGGCCTGAACACCAACGACCTGAAGCTGATCTCGGCTTTCGTCGTTGCAATCTTCCTTGCTGTTCCGTACTGGAAGGGCAAGTATTTCCGCGGTGCAGCCAAGAGTGCCGCAAAGACTGATGCGAAGGAGGCCAAGTAACATGCTGCAGCTCAAAGGGATTTACAAGACCTTCAACGCGGGCACGGTAAACGAAAAGCGTGCCATTGACAACCTGAACCTGACCCTTGAGGACGGCGATTTCGTTACCATCATCGGCGGTAACGGCGCCGGCAAGTCCACCACGCTGAACCTGATCGCAGGCGTGTATCCGGTGGATGCGGGCATGATTCATCTGAACGGCTACGACCTGACCAATCTGCCCGAGCATAAGCGCGCGCGTTTCCTCGGCCGCGTATTTCAGGATCCGATGATGGGTACTGCCGCTACCATGGGCATTGAGGAGAATCTGGCGCTGCATACCGCCGCGGTCAGAAGCGCGGCCTCGGCTCCGGCATTACGAACGAGGAACGCGAGCTGTATCGCGAAAAGCTGGCAACGCTCGGTCTGGGACTGGAGAACCGCATGACCAGTAAGGTCGGTCTGCTGTCCGGCGGTCAGCGTCAGGCACTGACCCTGCTGATGGCCACCCTGCGCAAGCCGGATCTGCTGCTGCTCGACGAGCATACCGCAGCGCTCGATCCGAAAAACGCAGATAAGGTGCTGCAGATCACCGAAGAGATAGTCGCACGCGACAACCTCACCACATTGATGGTAACGCATAACATGAAGAACGCCATCCAGTACGGCAACCGTCTGATTATGATGGATGCCGGTCGCGTTGTCGTTGATATCCGCGGTGAGGAGAAGAAGAACCTTACCGTCCGCGATCTGCTCGAGAAGTTTAATATCGAGAGCGACCGTATGCTGCTCAGCGAATAAGGCGAATAGAAAGATCCCGAAACATGGTTTCGGGGTCTTTTTATGTTCACTTTTCATTTTCCAATCGCAATTCTCCATTGATTTGCCAACCGAGCGGTGTCCGCTGGAACAAAGCATTGTGCAGCCCTGTCAGTGCCTGCCATGTGGCTCGATCGGTAATGCCGGTCTCGGGCAGCTGAAAAATTTTCTGTGCATGTCTGACAGCGGACTGTGTATCCGCATCGTACTCGCCGGTGAGCGGCACGGCGGCAATCCGGTTATAATGCGGCGCAGTTTCGCCCAGCATGAGCTGGAGCACATACACCGTGGGACTTTTCGCGCCCGGCTTCAGCACGGCATCGCTCTCCGGCGGGAAGAATGCCGTCTGCATGGGAAGTGCATCGGCGGCGATAAGCGCGGCATATGTAGCGTAGATGGCGTTCCATGTGCGCTGGTCGGCGGTGCCCGTCACCGGAAGGCAGTTCTGCTGCTGATAATCGCGCACGGCAGCGGCAGTCTTTGCATCCCAGATGCCGTCCGGCACGAGCGGTGCAGCGCTGCCCTCAGCCTGCTGAATACGCCGCAGAAAGGTCTGCAAATCGAAAATATGGCTGCGTTTTTGTGCATCGGTGTACAATCACGTTGCCTCCTCTCCAACGGGATAGCCGGGATACTGTCCTCTGGCACTCTGGCTGCCGACCAGCACGGTTTCGGCGAGATCGGCCATGCCTTCCCAGGTCAGCGGACCGATAGCGCCCGTGGTGGGCAGACCGAGCAGCGACTGGATGACTGACACCGAGGACTCGGTCGCGTCTCCGAAAATGCCGTCTACCGTGACAGCGGGCACTTCGGCGTAGCCGCGGGCGATGATGTTGATGAGCTGCTGCGCCTGCCGCACGGCTTCGCCGCGCATCCCCTTGACGAGAAAGGTTTCCGGCAGGCCGATGAACTGCTCGAGCCATTCCTGTTCGGGCTGGGCGAGCAGCACGGACCGGTAGGTGGAAAGCAGGGCATACCACGTCTCTCGATCCACCACACCGGTGATGGGCAGGCCGACAAGCCGCTGATACGCAGCCACGGCTTCGCGGGTCTGCGGACCGAAAATACCGTCGATCTGTCCCGCCTGCCAGCGCGGCAGAGCGTCATAAAACTCGCCGACAATGGCAAGAAAATACTGCAAAAGCTGTACGCCCGGGCCGCTCATGCCCTCGGTCAGCCGTTCGGGATACTGGCGGGAGATCTCACTGAGGGTCAGTCCCTCGCTGTTGAGCTCGCTCAGGCGCTTGACATTATTATAAATGAACGCGATGCGGTACCATGTTGCCGGGCCGACAAGGCCGTCCTCGGTGAGGTTGAATTGCCGCTGGAACGCCCGCACGGCGCGTTCGGTATCTGCGTTGAACACGCCGTCTGTGGGATAGATTTTCGGAATGTTCGGGAAATTGGTCGAAATGCGGTTAAGGCGCGTTTGAATCGGGCGGACATACTCGGAAAAATCGCCAAGCCGCAGCGTTACACCGGGAAATGACCCGCCGAGATTGGGCGAGAGCGGTGCACCGGTGACGAAATTGATGTCGCTGCCGTAAAACGACTGCAAGATCTGCTCGGCGGAAAGTCCCTGCTCGGCAAGCGGCACGGTGCCCCACTGGCTCAGGCCGCCCGGACAGGTGACGGTCGTGCCGTTGCAGTACTGCGCGAACAGCGGCTCGACCGAGTCGCCGCGGGTGAGGGAAGTGCCGATCATATCATCTACAATGGTGGGAATATTCTCGAAAATATCCCGTCCGGGCACAAAGGACTGGTCATACCGCGTGGAATTGGTGATATCAAAATCGTAGCCTTGCGCGCGGTACCATTCGGTGAATACACGGTTGAGCACATAGGACATTTGTGCGTACACGTTGGCGCGGATGGCCTGCTCGGGCCAGGTCGGATAAATCTCGGACGAGGCAACATTTTTGATGTAATCGGCAAACGGTACGGTGATATTCTGCGCATTCGAGGACGGCGCACCGAGGTGCACCGTGATGGTTTCCGGTATGGAAACATAGGGTTCGGGCAAAGCAATCCCTCCTTTTACGGATTCTCCGGCAACTCGGGATCGAGTGCCTGCGGCGCACCGGTGGCGGTCAGGTCGGTCTGCGCAAAGCTCTGGTTTTCCGCGAGCGGTGTAAGCGCCACGGGCAGCATGGTCGGCACGCCGGAGAACATGGCGATGTGCAGCGCGGTCAGCGGCGTGTAGCCCTCGGCGGAGATTTCGACCGTGTAGACCGCAAACGGCGGACCGCTGCCCGGGCTCAGCGAGTTGCTGCGCGGCGGCGTTGTCAGTATCATGGACGGCGTCATGCCGCCGGAGTCGGTCGTGACCGAGTAAAGCAGCGTGCGCATGCCGGTATCATCCGGCGCGGTGGAGACCGAAACGATGGCGTTTTCAAGCGGCAGTGCGCCTAACGCGGTCGTGACGAGTACACGCAGCTCGGCGGTGCCGTCGGTCAGTTCAGCCATGAAAAAACCTCCTTGTCAGCAGGTGAAAAAACAGATATACTAAAGGTAACAGCCGCAAAGGCGGCAAAATCTCGAAAGGCGGGGACAGTATGCAGGATTACAAAACGATGATCTCCATGTGTGCAGAGCAGGAGGAGAAGTTTCAGTTTGAGCATTTTTCGCGCGAGGATGCGCTGAAAATCGGCCTCAAGCTGCATGAAAACGCAAAGGAGCAGCCGGTTGCGGTTGAAATTACGGTGAACGGTCTGGTCGTGTTCCGTTACTTCGCAGAAGGCGCAAAGCCGGACAGCGAGCTGTGGCTCGCGCGCAAGCGCAACGCGGTTGACCTGATGGAAACGTCCTCGCTGCGGTTTTTCGCAGAGCTGGAGGACGCAGGCGAGACCTTCGCGGACCGTAAGCTCGACCCGAACGAGTACGCCGCAGGCGGCGGTTTCCCGATCCGGCTGCGCGGCACCGGCGTGATCGGTTCCATCTGCGTTTCCGGCTATCCGGATCATGTGGATGATCATCAGCTTATCATTAACACCTTGGCGGAGTATTTCGCATAATTGAGCATTTTAAATGGAGAATGGAAGATGAACGTATCGTTTTTCATTCTCCATTATTTTTATACTATTTTGACATGATAATGCCGAAACCACCGGTCGAGCTGGATGATATACGCGAAAATCTGCGGGGTACGCATCAGCTGTCCGAACCACGGTTCGGCAAGGCTTTCCGGCCGCTGCATGAGTTTTTGCACGGCATTCCGGTCGAACAGGGAAGCGGCGACCGAGGTGTTATCCTCGAAAATACGGCGGACATAGTCCGCGCACAAGCGGGTATAAACCGGATGAAAGGTTTTCGGATACGGACTTTTCTTGCGGTAAACGATCTCTTTGGGCAGTTCATCGGCGAATGCGCGGCGCACGATGCCCTTCTCACGCCCCTCGAGCGACTTGAAGTCCCACGGCATATTATAGGCATACTCGACAATGCGGTGGTCGCAGAAGGGCACGCGCACCTCAAGACCGGAGTACATGCTCATGCGGTCCTTGCGGTCGAGCAGGGTTGCCATGAACCAGTCGAGGTTGAGCACGAACATTTCGCGCATCCGGGCCGCTTTTTTGTCATCGGACGGCAGCCTGGGTGCGCGGGCGCAGGTGTCGCGGTAGTGCTGGCGCACAAATTCTTCGCCGTTTCTAACGGCATCCGGTGTGAGCAGACCCAGACGCAGACCGACCGACCGTGACCACGGAAACGTATCTTCAAACAGAATTTCCTCACGGTGGTACCACGGATAGCCGCCGAATAACTCGTCGGCGCACTCGCCGGACAGGCAAACGGTGGTGCCGCCGCGCTTGACAGCCGCGCAGAACAGCAGCAGGGAAGAGTCCACATCGGCCATGCCGGGCAGCGCACGCGCATCCGTCGCGGGGAGCAGAGCCGCGCACAGTGCCTCCGGTTCGAGCACAACGCGATGATGGTGCGTACCGAGAAAATCCACCATTTGATCAATATACGAATCGTCACTATTAGGTTGAAATATACTCTTTGTAAAATATTTATCGTTGTCTCGATAATCCACCGACCAGGTGTGCAGCGTTTCGCCGCGGGCCGCGTAATCTTTCGCTGCCAGCATGGACAGGATGGACGAATCCAGTCCGCCGGACAGGAAACACGCCAACGGCACATCGCTGACCAACTGACGGCGGGCGGCATCGCAGATGAGCGTGTGTGTGCGCTCGATGGTAGTCGGCAGGTCGTCCTCATGCTCGTGTGCCTCGAGCTTCCAGTAGGTGTGATCGGTGAAGGCTTCCGGCGTAAGAACCGCAAAATGCCCGGGCACAAGTGAGGAAATCTGCCGAAAAACACCGGATTCCGGCGGGCGAGCCGGACCGAGCAGCAGCAGCGTGCGCAGACCATCCTCGTCGAGCGCAGGCTCGATCTCCGGATGGCAGAGTACGGTGTCAATGGTCGAACCGAAGGTCAGACCGTTGCGAATGGGAGCGAAAAACAGCGGTTTCACGCCCAGCCGGTCGCGGCAGAGCGTCAGTCGGCGTTCGCGTTTCTCCCAGATGGCAAAGGCGAAAATGCCGTTCAGCCGCGCAAATGCGTCGGTTTTCCACTCGAGATAGGCGTGCAGCAGCACTTCGGTGTCCGAATGTCCGACAAACTCGTGCCCGCGTGACATAAGTTCTCTACGCAATTCCGGTGTGTTATATAACTCTCCGTTATATATAAGGATAGTATTCCTGTCGGGAGAGCACATTGGCTGCTTGCCGCCTTCCGGATCAATGACGATCAGCCGCCGATGGATAAGCGCTGTGTCCTCGTCAAAATACGTGCCTTCGGCATCCGGCCCGCGCGGCGTAAGCGTTCGCTTCATTCCGTGAAGGATCGGTCCGCCGCGGCGTGCGTCGCGTTCATAATCGACAAAACCGCCGATACCACACATAGGCGATTCCTCCTCTGATTGATGGTTTCCTTCTGTTATATGTATTAAATGTGAAAAATATGAAGTAAAATTGTAATTTTTCTAAAAAATATAAGCGGCGACAGAACGGGATGAAGGTTGCGTGCAATGTGCGTTCGTTCCTGCCGACATTTGGCAGAAACGCACAAAAAATGGAGTGCGGATTTTATCAGTAAAAAGAATGTTAAATCCTTGACAAATGGTTTCCGAACGATATAATAGAGATAGACATGCTCCAAACAAGGACCTCGCTGGGCGCGGCGCTGCGGCCAATGACCGTGTGCGCTGTGTTTTTGTGCGTGTCCGCTATTATTTATTTTTGGGAGGTTTATGGCATGGATTTTAGGCTTACAAAAGAAGAAGCACTGTTCCAGAAGATGTGCCGCGAGTTCGCTCTGAACGAAGTAGAGCCGATCGCAGCTGAGATCGATGCGGAAGAGCGCTATCCGGAGGAAACCGTTCAGAAGCTGATGAAGTACGGCCTGATGGGCATTCAGTTCCCGAAGGAAGTCGGCGGCTCCGGCGGTAACTATATCTGCTATTCTATCGCTATCGAAGAGATGAGCCGCGTATGCGGTACCACCGGCGGCATTATGTCCGCTCACGGCACCCTGGGTGCTTGGCCGATTTACGCTTTCGGCACCCCGGAGCAGAAGGAAAAGTGGCTGCGCCCGCTGATCGAGCCGAAGGAAGGCGCCAAGATCGGTGCATTCGGCCTGACCGAGCCGAACGCAGGTACCGACTCCGCTGCACAGCAGACCATGGCTGTTAAGCAGGAGGACGGCTCCTACATCATGAACGGCTCCAAGGTGTTCATCACCGGCGGCGGCCGTGCAGATACCTACGTTGTATTTGCTATGACCGACAAGACCAAGGGCAACAAGGGCATTTCTGCGTTCATCGTTGACAAGGACGACCCGGGCTTCTCTATCGGCAAGATCGAGCACAAGATGGGCATCCGTGGTTCTCAGACCGCTGAGCTGATCTTCGAGGACGTTCATCTGCCGGCAGACCGTCTGCTGGGCAAGGAGAACGGCGGCTTCAAGATCGCTATGATGACTCTGGACGGCGGCCGTATCGGTATCGCTTCTCAGGCTCTGGGCATCGCACAGGGCGCTCTGGATAAGGCTATCCAGTACATGAAGGAGCGCGTACAGTTCGGCAAGACCCTTGACAAGTTCCAGGGCCTGCAGTGGATGGTAGCTGACATGGCAACTCAGATCGACGCTGCTCGTCTGCTGGTTCGCCGTGCTGCATTCAACCACGATGTTGGTCTGCCGTTCACCAAGGAAGCTGCTATGGCTAAGCTGTACGCTTCTGAGGTTGCAATGGACGTTACCACCAAGTGCGTACAGATTTACGGCGGCTACGGTTACATCCGTGAGTACCCGATGGAGCGCATGATGCGTGACGCTAAGATCACCGAGATCTACGAGGGCACTTCTCAGGTTCAGAGAATGGTCATCGCTGG